>Ga0099364_10004825_pt1 | contig 20287 bp, 18 predicted proteins | sample TergutTh196P3_FD_73070 | JGI IMG/M metagenome (GOLD analysis project Ga0099364, IMG submission 73070) | Microcerotermes parvus P3 segment gut microbial communities from Pointe-Noire, Republic of the Congo - Th196 P3 | ecosystem: Host-associated > Arthropoda: Insects > Digestive system > Gut ... | reverse complement strand
CAATTTCCATAATCCGGCGGTAAATCCCGCCATGGAGCGCCTGTGCGTAGAATCCAGAAAACCGCATTGATAAATTTGCGATTGTCGCGGGCATTTCCTCCCCAGGTTCCCTTACGACCAAGCAAATTAGGTTCCAAAATCTGCCAGACTGTATCGGATATGTCGTGCCGTCTGTGTGCCTGTTGCATAAAATTTCTCCCGGTTTCCAAAAACTCAGATATTATACAATCTATTGACTACACTGCCTAGCATCCAAGTCAGCCTCATGCAGCAACTTCTTTGCAGTGCCCTCCACTGCCTCCCCCCAGGACACGTAAGAGGCTTCAATCTCGACATGAGACAGGTTTCTTTGAATCAGGTCATACCCGAAGCCACCATCATCCCGGCCAAGGTTTGATTTGGAGCGACAAAATATCCGACTGGATTCGCCGTCTTTCGCGTCTTTCCGCTTGGCGGCAGCCATCACGATACGCGCCGCCGCTGCAAAGGCCAGGCTGCCCGTCACGCGCTCCGTGGGGTTGCGCCCTTGGCTACCCTTGGTGAAGTGCGTTATGCCCAGCACAGCCGCCCCCAACTCCTCTGCAAGGTCAGATAAAGGCTGTAAGCCCTGTCTGACTCCGGCGTTCTTGTGCGAATCGCCCGAAATGGCAGAGACGATGGGATCGACGACGATCAGGGAAACGTCGCCTATCTCCAACAGCTTACGCCGCAAAGGTTCCATGTCTTTGGCCGGGTTGAAAGCCCGCCTCCCATTCTGGTCAGCCATGCCTGTGACGAAGCGCACCCTGGTTAGGTCTGCGCCGCCCGCCATCAGCCGTGGGACTAGAGTATCTTCCTCCCCGTCTTCTCCACTCCAGATAACCACGTTACCGACCTTCGCTTGTGTTCCGTCCGGCCACAGCTCGCCGCTTGACAGGGTTGCTGCCAATGACATTGCAATAGTTGTCTTCCCTGTCCCGGCTTCCCCGGCGAGAATGTGCATTTTGCCCGCCGCAAGCCAGCCCCTCCACAGCCAACTGACCGGGACGGGCTTTATGCCAGATGCTGAAGCCAGCAGGACTTCCGAGAAGTAATGTTTGTCAGGGTGAGCAACAACGCCGCCAGGCTTGGCTTGCGGCGCGCTGTTGACGGGGCTGTCATGCTTTCCGACTTTAGCCGCAAGCATCTGTTCTGCCAGCTCGTCGAGCGTGGCGTTCCTACGTTCCATAGCAGCTTTATTCATAACGTCACCCCGACCGTATCCAAAGCCGCCCCGACTCTAGACACGGCAAAGTTAAGCCGTACTCTATCGCCTTCCGTAAACTCCCCTGAAAGCATAGCGTTACCAGCAGCGTGGATAACCAACCCTTCAAACCAAATCGCTCGCAATGCGTCCGCCACCGAAAATGGTCGACACTCTGGCTTGCTTACGTGAGATGTTGGCTTGCCTGAAAACAGCGCTGCCATATCCAGATCGACAGCCACCAGAACTTCTTCTGCGCAGCAGCTTGCAAAACAGTGCAACAGGACACGACCATCATCAAGTTCACGAACCGCAAGCGACGGAGATTTGTCGTCGTGCGCCGGGCAACAGGCAAGCCATGTGTTATGCCCCGTGCCTTTACGGACTTTTTCGAGCCTTGAAAGAATCAGGTCAACGGCCATGACAAAATCCTCCATGCCTAGTCCGGGACTTGTTCCGCTTAAATCGCCTGGATTTCTCAACAAGACGGAACCACGTCAACAGCGGATATACCATGTCCTCACTCTCTTCGAAGACATAAACCGCCTCTTCTAGCAGGGCTTTCGCTACACCCAACAACGTCAGCACCCACATACTTCGCGCCCTCCCTCAAGCTGCGGCTTGCCGTGCTTGCGTCGTGCTGATTGCACGGTTTTCACTTAGCCATTCGTCAAGGTCACTGCGGAAGTAAAACACGCGGCCTGGCTTCACATACCTGGGGCCTGTGCCGCTGCACCGCTTCATTGCCAGCGTTTTCACGGATAAACCGCAATAGGTCGCCGCGTTCTTGGCGTCCATGCGCCCGTCTGGGAGTATCACGACATTCAAAGGTTGGATTGTCATAGCCATTCCTTACGTGGTAAAAAATGTGTTTAAAGGCAACACACAGAATAACATAGAGATAAATATCTTGATACAGCACATTTAGGCGTGTAGAATGAAATGGTCGTTTTGAGAACCTTTGACCTGGAGGACATGATGAAAACGCCACAAAAGCGTAACAAAAGCGGCGGCTGCAAGCTCACACGCACAGAAACCGTTACAGTACGGCTTGACCCCAAGACACGTTATATGGCCGACCTAGCAGCCCGTAGGCAGCGCCGTACTCTGTCCAGCTTCATTGAATGGGCAGTTGAACAAGCCCTGCATGGTGTGTGCTTGATTGGTGGGGTTACGGCTGATGAAATGACACACAACCTTTGGGATGTTGATGAATCAGAACGTTTTGCTCGGCTTGCCATTTACATCCCCGAACTGCTCACTTACGAAGAGCAGGAAAAGTGGAAGATGTTGAATGAATCCGACATACTACTCCATGCCAAGGTGCGCGGCACTGATGGAGTCCTCTCATGGAACTTCGCAGCCTTGAAGGATAAGGTATTCCCTGAATTGCGTAAGCACTGGCAAGAAATGAACGAAGCGTATGACGAAGGGGAAGAGGCAATCCGCCAATGGATAGATAGCAATACTATCCCTTTCTGACGGAGCGCAATCATGGCAAAGTCATTCAGCAAACTTACTCGCCCCAACATGCGAAAACTCGCACCATGCGGCAAGATAAGCGAGAACGGCATTACGTTTGAGCGACAGGCCAATGGCGACGGCGTGTTCACGGTTAACATCATGGTCGACGGTCAACGCATTCATCGCGTAATCGGACAGGAATCAGAAGGCACTACACGCACACAGGCTGAAGAATTCATTGCCAAGGTTCGTAACGACGCAAAGCATGACCGCCTGGCCTTACCGAAAGGTCGCAAAGTTGCATTGTCGTTCCGTGATGCTGTCGTCAAATACCTTGAGAGGCTTAAAGAATCAGGTGGCAAAGACTTGAAGATGAAAACGGCGCGATTGAATCATCATCTTGTCCCATTTTTTGGGGATATGCCCCTGTCCAAAGTCAACACCTTTAGCGTGGAACGCTACAAACGTCAGCGTCAGCAGGAGCCTGTCATGGACAGGTACGGAGGCAAAGCTATTGAACGCGCCCCGAAGAAAATCACAATCACCAAGCCCGGCACGATCAATCGGGAATTGGCCGCGCTGTCGCACTTGTTCAACAAGGCTATCGAATGGGGATGGATAGAACACCGCCTGGCAAAAATCACCCACTTCCAAGAAGGGCATGGACGCATCACCTACCTAACGGCGGAACAGGTTGTGCGTCTGGTCGAATGCGCCAAGGCTGACACTTGTCCCGTTATTTATCCGTTTATTGTCATCGGTGTGGAAACATCCGTGCGGAAAATGGAAATTCTTTCTATCCGCCGCGAACATGTGGACTTGCAGCGTCGCGCCATCTTCATCCAAAAAGCAAAATCTGGAGCGCGTGAACAGCCTATCACAAAACATCTTGCTGAATTCCTCGCCGGATACATTGCCGCCCTGCCGTCTGGTTCTCCCTGGCTCTTCCCTTCGCATGGCGCAAAATCAGGACATGCTGTGGATATTCGCAAGGCTTTCAGGCACGTTGTAAAGGCCGCTGAGTTAGATCCTGACAAGGTTGTCCGTCACACCTTGCGACATACGGCCATTACGCATTTGGTTCAGGCTGGCGTTGATTTGCCTACTGTAAAGCGAATCAGTGGACATAAAACTCTGGCGATGGTTGAACGATACGCCCACCAGAACGGAGCGCACATTGAAGGTGCAATGGACAAGCTGCAAAATCGCTTCAAACTCGCATCGTGAAAAAGTGAACTGCCACGTATTTTCTGACGCGATTACACAGGAATTACACAAAGCAAAAAGGCTTGCAAGGTTTAACACTCGCAAGCCTTTGATTTTATTGGTGGGCTGTGTGAGGCTCGAACTCACGACCTACGGATTAAGAGTCCGCTGCTCTACCAACTGAGCTAACAGCCCGAAAGCCGGGACATCATACAGAAGCAGCGTTTCCCTGGCAACAGGCAATTTCCCACAAGCAATTCCCGATTTGCAATTTCCCGTTCATACAAAAATATCGCGCCGCTTGCAACACGGCGCGATCTGGAGGTAGCGGAGAAACGCCAAGCAATCATCAACTTGAGAAAATGCCGCGATAGGTCGCAGCCCCGCCCTGCGCCAGAACAGGGCTGGTATCCTGCCGGTTTGCCCGGTCATCGCTTTGTTGAGCCTGTGCTTGCGTCGCCTGAGCCTCTGCCTGCTGCCGTCCGTATTCCGCGCGCGGCGTGCCGGGATTGGCAGGCGCTGCCGCCATGTTGTCGGAAGAAGCCACTGAACCGGGCGCAGCGGAAACAACCGGCGCAATGGGCGAAGCGGGGTTGGCGGAAGCAGGCGTAGCAGTAACCGGATCGGCAGACATACCCTGCGCAGAAGCGCCGCCCACCGGCAAACCAGTCGGCGCGGCAGCGGTCAACATGCTGTCATTACGTATGTCCGGCGGCGCAGTCACCGAAGCGACCGGCGCGCTTCGCGCAGCTTGCGGCGCATTGCCCGCCTGAGCCATCTCCGGCGTTGCTATTGCATTCGTCTGCTCTGCCTGCAGGCGCGCCCGCCCGCTCTCACTGATGTTGACCTGTGTACTCGGCTGTAAAGGCGTAGCGGTCTTTTCCCTCGTTTCCTGAGACTCGTTCCGGGCAACGGCAGCAGCGCCGGAAGGATTGGAAAGCAGATTGGCTGCGGCTATCTGGGGGTTGTTGACATGGACTGCCGCCTGAAGCCCCGCAGGATCTATCATTGCCATGATCTTCCTTTCTATATATACAAACTCTCTTATATCTTATGGTATAGATAAAACCCTTGTTTTTCAAATCCGGTTTGTGACGAATCATGCACACATCTCATTCTTGACCCAGGTCTGTCTGCGCGTCGACAATGTGATATTACAAAACAAAGGAGCTGCACATGACTCTTCCCGCTATTGGCGATACGCCTGCGGATTTTTCCCTGCACGCAACGAATAATGAAATATTCAGTTTGCCTGAGCAGCGCGGAAAAATCGTCGTGTTGTACTTTTATCCCAGGGACAACACCCCCGGATGCACGACTGAAGCGCAACAATTTCGTGACCGACACGCGGATTTTCTCGCCGCAGGCGCGGTCGTCGCGGGAATTTCCCGGGACAGCGTAAAGTCGCACGAAAATTTTGCCCAGCGCCAGAATTTGCCCTTTCCCCTGCTTTCCGACGCAGACGAAACGCTTTGCGCGTATTTCGGCGTCATCAAACAGAAAAAACTCTACGGTAAGGAAGCGCGCGGTATTGAGCGCAGCACGTTCGTACTCGACCGGGATGGCATCCTTCGCCGCGAATGGCGCGGGGTCAAGGTCCCCAATCATGTTGATGAAGTGTTAACCTTTGTACGTACCCTGTGAATCCTTCCTTTCAATCTCTATCACCACGGATATGACGCCATGCCCGGAAAATCCCGCAAAGCCAAAAACCGGAAAATCTTTGTTCTGGATACCAACGTGCTGATTCATGACCCGACCAGTCTGTTTCGCTTTGAGGAGCACGATGTCTTTCTGCCCATCATGACGCTGGAGGAACTCGACAACCACAAGAGAGGCATGTCGGAAATTGCCCGCAATGCTCGCCAGGTCTCCCGCGCTCTGGATGAAATGCTGGCTTATGCGGATGCCATCGGCGAGGGAATTCTGCTTGACGAGCCAAGCCGGGGTCAGGCGAGCGGCAGGTTGCTCTTCCAGACCGAGGCCATCCATATCGAACTGCCGCCTGCCTTACCCACCACAAAATACGATAACCAGATTCTCGCCGTAGTCATCCACCTGCAACATCGTTACCACAGACAGGAGGTTATTCTTGTTTCCAAGGACATCAACATGCGGATCAAGGCTCGCGCCCTGGGACTGCAGGCTGAGGACTATTTTAATGATCAGGTGCTGGAAGATACCGACCTTCTATATAGAGGCTGCCGGGGACTCGCTGCCGATTTTTGGGACAGGCACGGGCATGGCATGGAATCCTGGTCTGCTGACGGAAAAACCTTTTACCGGATTCAAGGCCCGCTCTGCCCGGAATTGCTCCTCAATGAATTTCTTTATCTTGAAGGTGAAAACGGCGCGACGGAATTCGCCGCCATCGTCAGGGAAGCCGCCGGAAAAAAGGCTGTACTTGAAACATTGACTGACTATACTCATCCGAAACACGCCGTCTGGGGCATTCACGCGCGTAACCGCGAACAAAACTTTGCGCTTAATCTTTTGATGAACCCGAACATTGATTTTGTCACCATCTTAGGTCAGGCTGGCACGGGCAAAACGCTTCTGACTCTTGCTGCCGGTCTGAATCAGACGCATGAAATCAGGCGTTACGCGGAGATCATCGTAACTCGTGTAACTGTGCCGGTTGGCGAAGATATTGGCTTTCTTCCCGGCAGTGAAGAAGAAAAAATGACGCCCTGGATGGGCGCTTTGGAAGACAATCTGGAGGTGCTCTGTCACTCCGAAGAAATGGGCGGCAACAACGGAGGAATCAGTCATCACTATGGTGGCGAATGGAGCAAGGCCGCCACGCATGACCTTATCAAATCAAGGATCAGGATCAAATCTCTTAATTTCATGCGCGGGCGCACCTTTCTGAAAAAGTTTTTGATTATTGACGAAGCGCAAAACCTGACGCCCAAGCAGATGAAGACCCTGATTACCCGCGCCGGTCCCGGCACCAAAGTTGTTTGTCTTGGCAACATCGCGCAGATAGATACGCCTTATCTCACGGAGGGTTCTTCCGGCCTTACTTATGTTGTTGATCGCTTTAAAGGCTGGCCGCATTCCGGTCACATTACCCTGCAACGCGGCGAACGCTCGCGCCTGGCCGACCACGCTGCGGAAGTACTATAGGCGCAATGTTAGGCAAAACATGGAGAGGCGAACAAGAAGTTAGCGACAGGCATTCATGCCTGTCGCTCAAAACGAACAAAAGGGGTTTGCATCCCCTCCCTTGTTGCTATGGTCAAAACCCCGGCCTTCAGGCCGGGGTTCCGACCTTCGCGCCGCCCTAAAGGGCGGGGTTTCAAACCGGAGTTAGTTTTACGATGAACTTTATTGTGAGTTTGAACGACTCGATCAAAGCAGATGAAGTAGTTGAACTCTACACAGCAAACGGTTGGTCGGCGGCAAACAAACCAATCGAATTGATGTCGGCTTTGAGAAACTCGCACTCGCTTGCGACTGCTAGGATTAACGACAGGCTCGTCGGTCTGGCGAACGCAATATCAGATGGGTATCTGGTCGTGTATTTTCCGCACATGCTGGTTCATCCAGATGTGTATCGTCAAGGCATAGGGCGCGCGCTAATGGAAGCGATGCTGAATCGCTATCGTTCCTTCCACCAACTCATGCTCACCGCCGATGGTGATGCGCTGCATTTCTACAAAGCAATGGGGTTCACGCGAGCGGATCGAACAGTGCCGATGTGGATTTATGCAGGAACAGATCATCAACAAGGCAATAGCGCCTAGCATTGCGTTCAACCCGGACAGCTTCGCCGCCGGTTAACTTTGGCGTTGGTACTTGCGTTTCGCTAACCCCTCAACCTATTGAACCGGCAATTAAGGTTTGACTTTTCGAGGCACGCCCCATATGGGCTGAAATGGCAAATATGATGCAACCCTTAATTGCCGGGTGAATAGGCGGACTGCGCGAGGATAGTAGGGTTTCCGGCAAAACGTAGGGGAGCGAGCATGAAAGCCGTTTTATTTGCGGTAGCCACTATAAAACGGGAGCGTCGCCGCTCCCGTTTTTCGCTTTCCCGTTAATAAAAAGATGGTCAAACCTTGAATTGCGCTACAGAAGCTCTCACGGTAGCCGCAAGTTGTTCAAGGCGCGACGCGCTGGAGGCCGTCTCTTCCGCCGCCGCGTTGTTCTCGTCGGTCATTTGCGCGATGCTCTCCACATGCCGGGAAATCTCCTGACTAGCCTGGCTCTGCTCCTTCAGGGCATTGGAAATTTCCGTAACCGCCCCTGAAACCCTGCCAGCTTCATCGCGGATAGACATCATCCGCTCGCCTGCCTCCTGCGCCAGAACCTGCTCAGATTCGACATACTGCACAACCCGACTCATTTCTTCAACCGCCCCTTTCGCAGACACCTGAATATTGCCGATCATCGCGCTTATGTCGCCGGTAGATTGGGCGGTACGCTCCGCGAGCTTGCGTACTTCGTCCGCCACCACCGCGAATCCCCGCCCCTGTTCGCCCGCGCGCGCCGCTTCAATGGCCGCGTTTAGCGCCAGAAGGTTCGTTTGATCCGCAACTTCCTTGATAACCTGCACCACCGAGGAAATCTGCTGCGACTCTTCGCCCAGCTTCTGGATGACCTTGGACGCCTGCGCGACACTCTGGGCAATCTCAACCATGCCAGCGCCCGCGCGCTCTATGATCCTGCCCCCTTCCTGCGAGCTATTGCCCGCCCTCGCCGCGATAGTCTGCGCGTCTTCCGCGCTCACGGATACCGTGTTAATGGAAACCGTCATTTCTTCCACCGAGGCCGCCATCGCGGAAGTGGAACTCGACTGACTCGCGGAGCTTACCGCGACCTGCTGCGCCGCCGTGCTCAACGTTTCAACCGCGCCGCCTACCTCTGTCATTTGCGTCTGGATGTCCCTGAACGAATTTTGCAGTTCATTCATCAACTGATTGAAGAGCAGCACGACCGTGCCTATCTCGTCGTCGCGTTTGTAATCCACCTTCAGGGATAGGTCACGCTCTCTTGCGGCCTGCGACAACACCCCAGCCAGCTTGTCAACCGGCGTGAAGATAGCCTTCCGCGTTATGATTCCCAACACAATCACCAGCGCGATGGCAATGACCGATATGACGCCCTGAACCCACAGCGCCTTCTCCATATCCGCATGAGAAGCGTCAATCAACTCATTGACAATAATCACGTTCTGATCCGCCAACCACGCCACATCCTCCTTCAGCTTTTGCCTGGCGCCGCGCATAGCCACAACGGAATCCATAAAGTCTTTTTGCATACTGTCCACATTATCCGCAGTTGGGTTGGCAAGCACCTCCTCCAGCCTCCGGGTTCGTTCTACCATCATCGGATACCACACATTCCAGGTTTTCTGAATCTCTTCCCATCTTTCCCGCAATCCGGGACGAGTGCGCGGCATTTTGTCATAGTCGGAAAAAACCTTTCCCCCTGATGCCAACGCTTCCTTCTTCTGAGGCAAAACACGTCGCAATTCGGCAACCTGCTCTTCCAGCGGCAATCCCGTCTTGGACAAAATTTCAAAGAATAGCATTTGAATATTAGCGATTTCGCCTTCAAGCCCCATGGCGTCAATCACTTTCGGAACACGGTCTTCTCCGATTTCCGTCATGGATACCCTGGCGTTTTGCATATTGACAAAGCTGATAATCGCAACCAGCAACAGGGAAACCCAGGCTATAGTCGCCATTATGAGGAATCGCGTTTTGATTTTCATAACAATCTCCTGATCGTTGATTAAGGCATGTACCATGAGTAACATGCTATTGAACATCCATAAGACTTAATCTATTTTTTCATGGCAGAATAAGGTCATTATGTCTTTGCTAATGCCATATTTTGGCATTCAGCTCCATTAGGGTGACCATATTTTATTAACAAATCGGTAAAAAAATCACGTTATTTTTTATGCCCTGTCACAGGCTCATGCTTTAATCCTGTCCAACATATACCGGGGGCAAATTTTACCACCTCTGTTAACTTGCAAACTACTTGTTGCTCATAAAATATCCTGTTCATGTAACCGGTAGTGTCTCAATTTGAAATATGCGTTGAGTCTACGGGAGGATGGTGGTATTTCCGGCAAAATGTAGGGGCGTGATTTGTCGCGCCCCGAACATTGCCATCTGCAAGTACCTTGGTGGTTACATGTTGGCAGGTACGGTATCGGACGCGATAAATCGCGCCCCTACGAGCATTGCTATGCATCGCCTGAACCTGCTTTCAAACTGAGACACTGCCTACACCAGGGTCTTCTTGATTTTTATGAAAATTTCACGATAAAATTTAAAGTTCCGTGTGGGCGCTTGTGTCCACGACAACCAGTATTGAGCTTTCAGAGGGAGAACCTCAATCATGCCCGAATCTTTCAAGAATTCCACGCACTTGTCCGACTGGAATGCCGTCGCCTTGAAGCAGGCGAAAAGCGATTCTCTGGACAAGCTGAACTGGCAAACGCCGGAAGGTTTGGCGGTAAAGCCTTTGTATACAAAACAGGACGTGGCAAATCTGGAGTATACCGACACCCTGCCCGGTTTCGCGCCTTTCCTGCGCGGGCCGCAGCCGACCATGTACGCGGTAAAACCCTGGACAATCCGCCAGTACGCTGGCTTTTCCACCGCCGAAGAGTCCAACGCCTTCTACCGCAAGGCGTTGGCCGCTGGCGGTCAGGGCATTTCAGTGGCGTTTGACCTCGCCACCCACCGCGGTTACGACTCGGACAACCCCCGCGTCCTCGGTGACGTGGGCAAGGCCGGAGTGGCGATTGACTCGATTGAGGACATGAAAATCCTCTTCGACGCCATTCCCCTCGACAAGATTTCCGTCTCGATGACCATGAACGGCGCGGTGCTGCCGGTGCTGGCAGGCTACATCGTCGCCGCCGAAGAACAGGGCGTTTCACAGGACAAACTCTCAGGAACCATCCAGAACGACATCCTCAAGGAGTTCATGGTTCGCAACACCTACATCTATCCGCCCAGCCCCTCGATGCGGATCATCGCGGACATCTTTGCCTACACGGCAGTCCACATGCCGAAATTCAACTCCATCTCGATTTCCGGCTATCACATCCAGGAAGCGGGCGCGAATCAGGCCATAGAACTCGCCTTCACCCTTGCCGACGGCATGGAATACGTGCGTACCGGCATTGCGGCGGGAATGGACGTGGATACTTTCGCGGGGCGCCTGTCATTCTTCTGGGCGGTGGGGATGAACTTCTATCTAGAAATCGCCAAAATGCGCGCCGCGCGTCTCTTGTGGCATCGCATCATGAGCGGATTCGGCGCAAAAGAACAAAAATCCATGATGCTGCGTACCCATTGCCAAACCTCCGGCTGGTCGCTTACCGAACAAGACCCCTATAACAACGTGGTGCGTACCACGATTGAGGCGATGGCGGCAGTATTCGGCGGAACCCAGTCGCTGCACACCAACGCGCTCGATGAAGCCATTGCGCTGCCGACCGAGTTTTCCGCCCGTATCGCCCGCAACACCCAACTCATCATTCAGGAAGAAACTCACATTTGCAGCGTGGTCGACCCCTGGGCCGGTTCCTACATGATGGAAAAACTGACGCAGGATATGGCGGACAAAGCCTGGAGCACCATTCAGGAAATTGAGGCAATGGGCGGTATGACCCGCGCGGTCGAGTCCGGCTGGGCCAAAATGCAGGTGGAAACCTGCGCCGCCGACAAGCAGGCGCGGATTGATTCCGGCAAGGACGTGATCGTCGGCGTCAATAAATACCGCCTCACCAGGGAAGACCCGGTAGAAATTCTGGAAATTGATAACCATGCGGTGCGCGAAGCGCAGATTAACCGCTTGCGGCAGATTCGCGCCTCTCGTGATACAGCGGCGGTCGAAGCGGCGCTCGCGGCGCTGACCCACTGTGCTGAAACCGGCGAAGGCAATCTGCTCGACCTTTCGGTCAAGGCGATTCGTCTGCGCGCCACGGTCGGCGAAGTGTCGGACGCGCTGGAAAAGATATTTGGCCGGTTTCGCGCCACTTCCCAGGCGGTTTCCGGCGTCTACGCCGCCGTCGTCGAAGAGGACGACGAATGGAAGGCGCTGAAAGCCGAAGTTGAAGCCTTTGCCGCTGAAGAAGGTCGCCGCCCGCGCGTCATGGTCGCAAAATTAGGGCAGGACGGGCATGACCGCGGCGCCAAGGTCGTCGCCTCGGCCCTCGCTGATCTCGGCTTCGACATTGATATCGGCCCCCTCTTCCAGACCCCGGAAGAAGCCGCCCGGCACGCGGTGGAAAACGACGTGCATGCCGTCGGCTGCTCCAGTCTCGCCGCCGGTCACAAGACGCTGGTTCCCGAAATAATCCGGGAACTCAAAAAACTGGGGGCGGATGACATCATCACTTTCGTCGGCGGCGTCATCCCGGCGCAGGATTATGACGCCCTCTACGCCGCCGGAGCCAAAGCCATCTTCGGCCCCGGCACGCCTATCCCGGCCTGCGCGCGTGAAATACTCAGGCAAATCCGCGCCATACGCGCGCCTGCCTGAAACAACGGAGGCGGGCATGAGCGCTTTCGACACTCTTCCTTCACGCGGAAAAGCCATCGTGATTATAGTGCTTTCCGCAAATAACGAGACGGTCGGGGAATGCGCTTTACTCCCCTCTCCCGCTTGTGGCTTCGCCACGAGTGGGAGAGGGTCTGGGGGAGAGGGTAGCAGGACTATAGGCTGGAATGAGCACAACCAAATGCTGCGCCCTCTCCCGCCCCTTCGGGGCACCCTCTCCCGCAAGCGGGAGAGGGGAGTAGTTCCTTCTCTTGCCATAGGACTGGCGGTATTTTGCCCGGGATTCCTACGTACAGACGGATGAATAAAGACGAACTGCCCGCTCTGCACATGGACGACCGTGCGCTCTTCAGTGGCGTATTGGCTCGTCAGTTGCGTCCGCTCGCCAAGGCAATCACCTTAATCGAATCCTCCCGCCCCGACCATCAAATACGCGCCAGGAACCTTTTGAACGCGCTCCTGCCCTATACCGGCAAGGCTATACGCCTCGGCATTTCCGGCGTGCCCGGCGCGGGCAAATCCACCTTCATTGAAGCCCTGGGCAATTACGTGCTTGACCAGGGTCACAAGCTCGCGGTGCTGACGGTTGATCCGTCTTCTTCCATAACGGGCGGCTCCATTCTGGGCGATAAAACCCGGATGGAAACCCTCTGTCAACGCGCCAACGCCTTTATCCGCCCCTCGCCTTCCGCCGGCAACCTGGGCGGCGTGGCGGACAAAACCCGGGAAGCCATGCTGCTTTGCGAAGCGGCGGGCTTTGATGTGCTTATCATCGAGACCATCGGCGTCGGCCAGTCGGAAACCGCCGTGGCGGGTATGGTCGACATGTTCCTGCTCCTGCAACTGCCCAACGCGGGCGACGACTTGCAGGCCATCAAGAAAGGCATTGTCGAAATCGCCGACCTTATCGCCATCAACAAGGCCGATCTTGATCCTCGCGCCGCCGCTGTGACCAAAGCACAATGGCAAAGCGCCCTTAAAATGTTGCGTCCGGCTTCTCCCAACTGGACGCCACCCGTGCTAACCTTGAGCGCCCTCAAAAAAGAGGGGCTGACCGAATTCTGGAACGCGGTTCTGCGTTACAGGAATACCTTGACCCCTACCGGGGAATTCGAGGAAAAACGCCGCCGTCAGGCGGTCGACTGGATGTGGCAACTCATCCACTCCAGTCTTAACCAATGTTTCCAGCGGCATCCCGCTGTGAAAGATGCCTTGCCCGGAGTCACCCAGAAGGTGTCCTCAGGATGCATTACACCTGCTGGCGCAGCTTCTTCCCTACTGGAAGCCGCGCAAATGTTTGATTTTCAAGAATCCTGAAGGAGATTCCCGAATGCACGACATCATAAATGAGCTGGATAAAAAGCGGCAGGCGGCCGTACTTGGCGGCGGCCAGCAGCGCATTGACAACCAGCACAAAAAGGGCAAGCTCACCGCCCGTGAACGTATTGAGCTTTTGCTGGACCCTGGCTCCTTTGAGGAATGGGATATGTTCAAGGAGCATCGCTGCGCCGACTTTGGCATGGACGAGGATAAAATTCCCGGCGACGGCGTGGTAATCGGCTGCGGCATGGTCAACGGGCGCCTGGTCTTTGTTTTTTCCCAGGACTTTACCGTCTTTGGCGGCGCGCTTTCCGAAGCGCACGCGGAAAAAATCTGCAAGATCATGGATCACGCCATGAAGGTCGGCGCGCCGGTCATCGGCATCAATGACTCCGGCGGCGCGCGGATTCAGGAAGGCGTGGCGTCATTGGGCGGCTATGCCGATGTTTTCCAGCGTAACGTGATGGCCTCCGGGGTGGTGCCGCAGATTTCCATGATTATGGGGCCTTGCGCCGGCGGCGCGGTATATAGCCCGGCGATGACGGATTTCATCTTCATGGTGAAGGACTCCTCCTACATGTTCGTCACCGGCCCGGACGTGGTAAAGACCGTGACCCACGAAGAAGTAACCGCCGAGGAACTGGGCGGCGCGGTCACGCACAGCACCAAATCCGGGGTGGCGGATTCCGCCTTTGAAAACGATGTGGAGGCTTTGAGCTATGTGCGGCGGCTTATCAACTACCTGCCCTGCAACAACCGCGAAAAGCCGCCGCTGGTGCTGACGAACGACCCGGCAGACCGCTATGACTTTTCGCTGGATACCCTGGTACCGGACAATCCCAACAAGCCTTATGACATGAAGGAATTGATCGTCAAAACGGTTGATGATTGCGATTTCTTTGAAATCCAGGCCGACCATGCCAAAAACATCATCACCGGCTTTGCCCGGATGACCGGTTCCACAGTAGGAGTTGTCGCCAATCAGCCGATGGTACTGGCCGGCTGCCTGGACATCAAGTCTTCGATCAAGGCCGCGCGTTTCGTGCGTTTTTGCGACGCCTTCAACATTCCCGTCATCACCTTTGTGGACGTCCCCGGTTTTATGCCCGGAACCGCGCAGGAATACGGCGGCATCATCAAACACGGCGCAAAACTGCTGTACGCCTTTGCCGAATGTACTGTTCCCAAGGTTACGGTCATCACCCGCAAGGCTTACGGCGGAGCCTATGATGTTATGTCTTCCAAGCATTTGCGCGGTGATGTGAACTTTGCCTGGCCTTCCGCCGAAATCGCGGTCATGGGGCCGAAGGGCGCGGTGGAAATCATTTTCCGGGATGAGAAAAACGACGCGAACAAGCTCGCAATGCGTGAGGCGGAGTACAAGGCAAAATTTGCCAATCCCTTCGTTGCCGGCAGCCGTGGCTTTATAGATGATGTAATCATGCCGCACTGCACCCGTATGCGCATCTGCCGTTCATTGGCGATGCTGACCAACAAAAAACTGGAAAATCCGTGGCGCAAGCACGGCAACATTCCGCTTTGATGCCGGAGAAAAAAGAGATGTTCAAGAAAATTCTGATTGCCAATCGCGGTGAAATTGCCTGCCGCGTCATCAAAACGGCGAAAAAGATGGGTATTAAGACGGTCGCCGTCTATTCTGAAGCGGACAAGGACGCCATGCACGTCATGCTGGCGGATGAAAAAGTCTGCATCGGCCCCGCGCCTTCCAAAGAATCCTATCTGGTGATGGACAAAATTATCGCCGCCTGCAAGGAAACCGGCGCGGAAGCAATTCACCCCGGCTATGGCTTCCTTTCGGAAAACGATGACTTTTCCCGGCGCGTTGAAGAGGAAGGCATCAAGTTCATCGGCCCGAAGCACTACTCCATCGCCAGGATGGGCGACAAGATCGCGTCGAAAAAACTCGCCAGGGAAGCAGGCGTCAACACCATACCCGGCCATAACGAAGCTATTGCCGGCCCCGATGAAGCGGTGAAAATCGCCAAAAAAATCGGTTACCCCGTTATGATAAAGGCTTCCGCCGGCGGCGGCGGCAAGGGGCTGCGCGTGGCCTGGAACGACGAGGAAGCGCATGAAGGCTTCTCTTCCTGCGTCAATGAGGCTAAAAATTCCTTCGGCGATGATCGTGTATTTATCGAGAAATTCGTGGAAAAGCCGCGCCATATTGAAATTCAGGTGTTAGGCGACTCTCACGGCAACTATGTCTATCTGAATGAGCGGGAATGTTCAATCCAGCGCCGTCACCAGAAAGTCATCGAAGAAGCGCCCTCGCCCTTTATTGACCCTGATACCAGGAAGGCGATGGGCGAACAGGCTGTGGCGCTGGCGCGGGCGGTGCAGTATGAGTCCGCCGGTACGGTGGAATTCGTCGTCGGCGCGGACAAGAGCTTCTACTTTCTGGAAATGAATACCCGTCTCCAGGTCGAGCATCCGATCACCGAACTAATCACCGGCCTTGATCTTGTAGAACAGATGATCCTTGTCGCGGCGGGGGAATCGCTCTCCTTTACCCAGCAGGACGTGAAAATAGACGGTTGGGCGATCGAATGCCGGATCAACGCCGAAGACCCATTTCGGGGATTTCTGCCCTCTACCGGGCGGATTACCAGACTCATTGCTCCCGAAGAATCCTCTCGTGTGCGGGTAGATACCGGCGTTTATGACGGAGGCGAAATTTCGATGTTCTACGATTCGATGATTGCCAAGCTGGTCGTACATGGCGCGACCCGTGAAGAGGCTTTATCCCGGATGAGCGACGCCCTGAACTCCTTTGTCATTCGCGGCATCACTTCCAATATCCCGTTCCAGGCCGCGCTGATAAAGCATCCGCGCTTCAGGGAAGGCGATTTTGACACCGGCTTTATCGCCCAGGAATATCCGGGCGGCTTTGATTCCTCGATGGTTCCGCACGATGAACCGGCGCTTCTGATTAGCGTTGCCGCTTTCGTGCACCGTTGCTATCGTGATCGCGCCGCCAAAATTTCCGGACAGCTTCCCGGACACGAGCGCAAGGTCGGCAACGACTGGGTCGTTATTCGCAACAAGGAGTGGCATCATGTCATTGCCAATCCTATTCCCGGCGGTTATGAGGTCGACTACAACGGCAGAAAGTATCGGATTCTTTCCGATTGGCGCCTGGGACAATCGCTCTTCATCGGCATCTGCAACGGCAAGCCTTTCACGGTGCAGGTTGAGCGGCATCGTCTAACCTACCAGATTCACCACTGGGGCACGCGCGCCGACATGATGGTCATGTCCGCTCGCGCCGCCGAACTGCTTGCGATGATGCCGGAGAAAGCTCCGCCTGATCTTTCCCGCCTTCTGCTCTCTCCCATGCCTGGGCTTCTGCGCGAAATCACGGTGGAAGTAGGATCGGAAATCAAAGCCGGGGAAAAACTGGTGGTCATCGAAGCCATGAAGATGGAAAACATCCTGAAGGCCGAGCATGACTGCAAGGTAAAGAAAATCCTCGCTAAAGTAGGTGACAGCCTGGCTGTGGATGAGCTGATTATCGAGTTTGAGTAAGGCGATTCTCTTTACGCTTTGCGTACCCTCTCCCGGCCTTCGGCCACACATCTTGCCGTCTGCAAGACCTCCCCTCTCCCGCTTGCGGGAGAGGGGCCGGGGGAGAGGGCTGACTGCGCCGGCTTTTCGCCTGGAGAGAAAGTGTACATTTAAATCAAAACCGCTCTAATCCCGTACAGCCAACTTCCAAATCCGTCATTGCGAGAAGCGTAAGCGACGAAGCAATCCAGAGATTTTCCAATGGATTGCTTCGCTTCGCCCGCAATGAGGCTGCATCCACTTAGGCCGAAACCTCTCTGGTGGTAACGCTCAACACTCGCGCAAAATTGCCTGTTCATTGGATTGTCCGCGCATTGCTTTCACAAGGCATATACGTCATAATTTGCTGGTTGCCGTATCTCTTTGTCACGTAGATTTCTATGGATTTTTTTACCGCCCAATCTGAAGCCCAACGCAAAACCCGCTGGCTGGTGTTTTGGTTTGTCATGGCGGCAATGGGCGTTATCGCTGTGTTTTATCTGTCCGTGCGACTGTGCGCGATCTACATTGAACCTATATTTGAATTTGTAGAGGCACGACAGCATTTGTCTTTCATCAGCATTGCGGTAATAGCATGCGCCCTTTTTGCAACCTTCTGGACCTTGAGAGCAGAAGATGATACATCCGATAGCCCTACAGAGTTGTTATATGCAGAATATTTAGCTTTTTCGACACTTGCTTTACTAGCCATACTGGCTTTGTTGTTTCTAATAGCGATTGCACTCATCATAGTTGGCTACGAAATTGTTCAGGCTTTTCTGATGCATGGTGGGTCAAATATACAGTTCCCACCCATCTCCTCGCTCTGGAATGAAAAGTGGTTTTTATGGATGTTCTTACTCGTTGGCGGAATCATCGCAACGGCTTCCCTGCGCAAAATACGAGAAATTTCCCGCCACGGCGGCAGGCTGATTGCTGAGCAACTTGGTGGGCGAATTATTCCCCGAAACACGCAAGACCCTGCAGAAAGGCGTTGCTTGAATGTGATTGATGAAATGTCCATTGCCGCAGGCATCCCTGCTCCCGTAGCCTTCGTACTCGACAAAGAAAGCGGATTAAACGCCTTTACCGCCGGGCTTTCCGCACAAGACAATGTGATTGCCGTCACTCGCGGCCTTCTGAAAACCATGAACCGGGATGAATTGCAAGGCGTCATCGCGCACGAAATCAGCCATATTGTGAATGGCGACAGCTATCTCAATCTCAAAATGATTGGCATCCTGCATGGCATCTTCGCCTTCACGCTTGCTGGCCGCAAGCTTGTATATCACAAAACGGAAGGCTTTGTGGGAAAACGTGAAGTTTTTTTACCCATTACCATACCGTTTGGCTTTTTTTTGTGCGTGATTGGTTTTATCGGCTTGTTCTTTGGTCGTCTGATCCAGTCTACTGTTTCCCGTGAGCGCGAATATCTGGCCGACGCGTCTGCCGTACAGTTCACACGCTATTCATTTGGGCTGGTATCCGCGCTCAGAAAATTGCAGACTTCCGGTTCCCAAATCAGGCATCCGCACGCGGCTATCGTCAGTCATCTTTTTCTATTGAACCGGCAATTAAGGTTTGACTTTTCGAGGCACGCCCCATATGGGCCGAAATGGCAAATATGATGCAACCCTTAATTGCCGGGTGAATAGGTTCCAGTAACGCGCCTAATGCCTTTGAAGTTTCCCGGTTCGCCACCCACCCACCGTTGGCTGATCGCATCCGTCGCTTGGGCGGCATCCTGCTGAATATGCCAGATGACGAAATACGCACGCCCAAAGCGGTTACTGCGTTTGAAGATGAGAATCATCTCCCAATCCTAACTGCCAATCCCCATGTGGCGATGCCTGTTATTACCCCCATTGCCGCTGCCGCCAGCCTGCCGGAAGAAATATCACTCGCAAGCCTCAATCAAGCGCAAAGTCTGCTTGCCAGCCTGCCCGACACCTTACGGGAACAGGCGCATTCCTTCACAGGCGCAACCGGCATCCTCGGCGGCTTGCTCTTTGCCAAACAGTCCGACATCCAGGCGCAACAGGAAAAATTGCTTCCGTCCGGTGCACTCTCCACCACACAGGAGCTCTATCAATGGCTCGCCGCACAGCCGGAACACGGGGCGCGTTATCGCCTCGTCTGGTTTGATCTCATCCTGCCTACCCTGCGCGAAGCATCAGCAAAAGAACGACAACAACTCCTCATTCTGGCAAAAGACCTGATTCGCGCCGACGGGCGTATCAGCCCCACAGAATTCGCTCTCTATAGCCTATTGCGCGGCGCTTTATTGCCGCCTTACGAGCGCCTGGTCAAACGCCGTGAATTGCGCCTTGAACAGTTGGACAAGGATATTGCCGATTTACTCGCGCTCCTCGCCTATTCAGGACATGAAGATGTAAAGGCAGCCGAGGCAGCCTACCGGGAAGCGATAGCCTGCTCTCCCGTCGGCACACAGCGCCCTTTACCGGCAAAATCCGAACTTTCCCTGAACAAAATTTCCGAAGCGTTGGCACATCTCGCCCTTGCCGCCCCGCCTTACCGGCAGAAACTCCTGTACGCCTGCGAGGTAGCCGTTCAACACGACGGCAAGATCACCCCGGTAGAAAACGAACTTCTCCGCGCTATCAAGCAAAACCTCAACTGCCCAGCTACAGCCCCGAACTGAACGCCGAGCTCAAACATGCGCTGGGTTCTCGGGTGCAAACGCGCACCAAGGACAAACTCAAGGAAGCGACCAAGGCGCACATGAATATGTTATTCTAATTTGCATTAGAGCATGCTTCATTTATACAGAACCGTCTCCAGCATGTGGTAGATAGTTGGCACATTCGTCATGGGAGACGATATCCAATATTTCACCGACGCGCCGCCAAGTGCTTTCATGATCACGCTTTTGGGCCTCTCGCATCCAGTGCTTGAGCTTGGAGAAGAGTTGTTCGATCGGATTGAGATCAGGGCTGTAGGGAGGTAGGAAGATCA
>Ga0099364_10004824_pt1 | contig 20290 bp, 13 predicted proteins | sample TergutTh196P3_FD_73070 | JGI IMG/M metagenome (GOLD analysis project Ga0099364, IMG submission 73070) | Microcerotermes parvus P3 segment gut microbial communities from Pointe-Noire, Republic of the Congo - Th196 P3 | ecosystem: Host-associated > Arthropoda: Insects > Digestive system > Gut ... | reverse complement strand
CGGGCAACCAGCCCCACATCACGGCGATGGCTGGTCCGACGATTGGTCCGGTTCCGGCAATGGTCGCAAAGTGATGGCCAAAGATGACGTACCGTTTCGTCGGCACGAAGTCGTGATCGTCGCGCAGTTCGACGCTCGGCACCAGCTCATCGGGCTGAAGTTGAAAAATCCGTCGGGCAAGGAAGCGTCCGTAGGTATTGTACGCAATGATAAACCCGAAAAACGACGCAAAGGTAATGAAGAGTGTTGACATAATGTCCAGTATATTCGTCGAAAAAGGAATTGCAAGGTGTGAGCGAGGCAGGTCGGCGACCTACCCTGCGCCACGTTGCAGGGTTTCTCCTTACAACGTGAATAATCGGTTCGATGACGGAAAGACTTCTTTCAGACCAAGGCGGTGTCCGATCCATACACTGTCGGGCGGTTCATGGAAGAAAAGGATCGTCATGGAGGGGGTGTCCGAAGTTCGTCAGTTCGATCAGCATTTTCCTCCCCTCCTTTTCGCATCCACTCATGAGCACGGAATTTTACGAACAGCATTTACGCTCCTTTCCGCCGCCGAAACCGTTGCTGGATCACGAGGATGTTCCTTTTTTCGGCAGCCTCCCCGAGTTGCTCCGTTCATTGCGGAGAATCATGGGCCGCGAAGTCGTTTTCGTTCGCGCCGGAGGGGCACTTCCGGACATCGGCGCCCGTTGCTTCCCAGTGAAAGTCGACGGCGGCAAATCGCCGGGGCATCTTGTGCTATTGCCTCCCAAAAAGGAGCGCAAGACGCCGATGAGCGACATTGAGCAGGAAGAGTGGCTCACATCGCTTGCGCTGTTGCTTGGGGACGCCTATCGTTGGCAACAGCTTTTCCGGAGATACGAGGAGGAACTCGCGTCGGTCGTTCCGGTGCCGACACTCAAACCGAACGATCGAAAATTTTCGGAGACGCTATTTGATATTCTCAAAAGCGGTGCGAAGATTTTGAATTACAGTGCCTCGTCGCTTTACCTGTTGGATGAGGCGTCGAAATCGCTCAAACTGCGGTCCTGTTGGGGACTACCGGAGGAACGGTTGCTCGACCCGCCGCGGAAACTTCACGATTCGCTCGCCGACATCGAAGCGATGCTCGGACACGTCGTGATTCTCAACGAAGACTTCCTGCTGGAATCGTGGATGTCGCCGGAACTGTTTCCCATGGCGCTCTGCATTCCGGTTTCCTCGCCGATGTCGATTCTCGGAACACTTTGGTTCTACGCTGAAGAACGCCGCCTGATCGACGCCAAGGAAGTCGCCTTGCTGGAAATTATTGCCGGTCGCATTGCTGCCGAGTTGGAACGGGTCGCCGTCCTACGGGAATTGTCCGGCAGAGGCAAAGCGAAACGATCCGCTTAAGCGTCCGTGCCGTAACACTCTTTTTCGATTTTTGTTCGAAGGAGTTTGTTGTGGTGTCGAACCCGTTATCGGAGCCTTATTGATGCCATGACGCATTACACACCGATTACTTTCGTCGCAATACTTATCGCCGTTTTTTTGACGGCCTGCGATTCCAAGCCCCAACCGCCGCCGGAAAACACCGTTGCCGGACATCCGGCAGGGCAGCGGCAACTCAGACTCGACAACACCGACACTGACGATGCGGAGTTGGAGCGAATCTGCCGTGAGAATCCGGAACTGGTCGACCTGACGCTCGGTGCAACGAAAATCACAGACGCCGGGTTGGAGTATTTACCGCAACTGACGAAATTAAGGAAAATCCGGCTCAGTAAAACCGCGATTACCGACGCCGGAATGTCCACCCTGGCCACGTGCGAACGGCTCGAAGACGTTGATGTGAGCCAAACGAAAATCGGCGACTCCGGCGTCGGGGAATTGCGGGCACTGCCACGGCTGAAACGCTTGAACCTTTATCTGACGCTTGTCACCGATTCGGGCTTGAACTCTTTTCGCAAAGATGGTTACCGTTCGGCAGAAACAATCGAATGGCTGAATCTCGACAAATGCCCGATTACCGACGACGGCCTTGCTGCCTTGGCGTCGCTGACCAACCTTGCGTGGTTGCACCTCGGCGGAACCGCAATGACGGATGTCGGCCTTGCCGAACTGGCGAAACTCCGGCCAGTCAGAGAAGCCATCGTAACGAAAACGGAAACGACGCTCGAAGGCGTCGAACGACTGCGCCGGGACCGTCCCGACATGAAGGTTCGGGATAACGTCACAGAAAAGACGCCGCGGGAAGACATCGACGAAGCGGCGGAATACCGCGAACAATTGGCACCGATCCGCGAGAAAGGCCGCCAACCGAATTGAAGCGCATTACTCCCCGGTTTCCGCTTCGTCGAGGAGGCCGAGTTGCTCCAGTTTGCGGTAAAGTCGTGGGCGGGAAATACCGAGGAGTTCGGCGGCTCGGGACTTGTTGCCCTTTGCCTGACGAAGGGCGCGTTCGATCAGGTTCCGCTCGGCATCAATCAGAAGCGGCTCCAGTCGGATCGGTTTCTCCGGGGGGACGCTGTACATCATGGCATCGGCTTGGTCGAGGATTCGCGACGGAAGATCGACCACTGAAACCAATGGCCCCTTTGCTTTGCCGTGGGCGTCGCGGGTGAATCGATCCAACTCATCCAGGTTGCCGGGCCAGGGATAGTCGACGAGAAGGTCGAGGCTTTCCGACGTAAATCCTGCGAGTTGCTTGTCTTCCGAGGCGTTTTTTTCTTCGAGAAAAAGCTGAGCAAGGAGCGGAATGTCGTCTTTTCGCTCACGGAGCGGCGGAAGGTCAAGAACTAGGGTGCCAAGGAGCAACGGCAGGTTTTCACGGTTTGGCCAATGTTCCGGCGGAGTCGGCGACGTTGCAATAATTCGTTGGTTCGTCGGGGCGGCAGCGAAAAAATCCGCGAGCAATGAAAGAAGTGAAGCGGGAAAAGACTCGGCGTCTTTCAGTAACATCGAATGTCTCCGTTCCGTTTCTTCTCGTTGATACCGTTTACGAAACGCAAGGAATGTCGAAGCGATCAACTCCGGCGGAAGCAAACGGCAGTCGATCGGAATCAGCGCCCCGGCATTTTCCTGTGCGTGATGAATGGCCGAGGCGAGATGTTCCTTGCCGACGCCCGGCTCACCGAGGATCAGAACCGATGCCGTGACATCAACGGCCAACCGAGCAAGCCGTCTGATCCGTTGCATCGTCGGCGATGTTCCGATCAACCGATCCCAGCGAAACCGTCCCGCCTGTCGGCGCCGCAAGGAAAAGAGCATTTGGTGAAGTTCCGTTGCCGCCTGCCGCTGTTGCGAATCCTCTGAAACGATTGCCGCCATTGATTCTTCCGCATCGACAAGGGCAAGAACTCCGTCAGGAACGAGCGGAATGAACTCCGCAAGGCGTCGACTGACCGATGTAATCCGGTCAATGGTCAAAACAACTCGCCTCCTTTTACCGTTGACGACTTCCGGCGGCGGAGCGAGTGCCGCCGCAATGATCTCGTGCTTCTGCCGTGACCCCGGCGAATGGTAGCGAAGTCGCTGTCCGATCAGCTTTTCCGCCTCACAACCGGTCCATTCCTCCAGAGCCTTGTTGCAAAACGTCAGCGTAAAGGAACCGTCAAGAAGATAAAACGGTTGCCGTAACGACTGGAACTGTTTCAGCACTTGGATCGGACGGATTTTCATGAAAAAGGACACCTCCGCTTGATTCCCTACAGTAAGGGAAGGCGATACTCACTCCAGTCCTTTCCCACGAAAAGAACTGTTCCATTTCCTCATCGTGTAGCCTAACCGTCCTCTCGGCGTTTCCACGGTTTGCGTGGTCCCTTCTTGGGTGGCCCTTTGCGGAAAGGACGGCGTTCGCCTTTTTCTCTATTTTTGTTATATGAATCATCACCGAGCCGGGGGCTGTGCTCCCGCCGAGGAGGACGACGTTCGTCCGGTTCCACGCGAACCTGTCGGCGATTAAAAGGACTGTTGGACACCCGGCGTTCCTGCTCGAAGTTTTCTCGTCGTTGATTTTTCTCCTGCTTCGCCTTTTCGTTTTGTTTTTGCAACCGCTTGATCCGCGACGTTTGTTTGAGCGTCAACGACTTCGGCGGATACGGTGGAATCAGGCAATCGGGACCGGTGCCGATCAAGTCTTCGCAGCCCGATTCGATCAACGCCGACTTAATGTCGTGATAATTCGCCGGATTATCGTACATCAACAGCGACTTTTGGAGCCGCCGCTCCCGCAACCGACGCGGAACGTACACCGGTTGACCGTCCAGCGGATTGAGGCCCGTATAATACATACACGTCGCCAATTCAAACGGTCCCGGTATGAACTCCTGAACCTGCTCCGAACGGATGCCCAGTCGTTTGAGCGTTACAGCGGTTTCGACCGTCATTTTGAGCGTCGAACCAGGAAAGCCCGCGATCAAATACGGTACGAGATATTGCTCTTTTTCGGCGCCGTCGCTTATTCGTTCAAAAAGTCGGCAAAAGGCATCGTAGTTTTCGAGCGTCGGTTTGTTCATCAACTTCAGGACATACGGATCGGTGTGCTCCGGTGCCGTTTTGAGATGTCCGCCGACGTGATGTTCGATCAACTCATTGATGTAACGGGAATCGAGCAATGCCAAGTCGGTACGAACGCCGGACGCAATGAATACCCGGTCGACGTTCGGAAGCGTTCGGACCGCTTGCATCAGGTCGATCAGTTCGCCGTGATCGGCGTTGAGGTTTTCGCACGGAATCGGAACGAGGCAAGACGTTTTTTTGCACGTTTTTTTGGCGTCGTCGTTTTTGCAGCCCGTTTGGTACATATTGGCCGTGGGACCGCCGAGATCGGAGATTATCGTTTTTTGCACCGGAGTACCGGCTAAATGGGATATTTCGTTACAGATTGATTCCTTGCTGCGGCTTTGAACGAACTTGCCTTGATGAGCAGTGAGAGAACAGAACGAACAGCCGCCGTAACAACCGCGATGAATCTGCACGGAATTGCGAATCACGTCGAACGCCGGAATCCTCGACTTTCCGTAACACGGATGCGGCTTCCGAGTGAACGGCAAGCCGTAAATTCTATCGAGTTCCTCTGTCGCCAGCGGAAACGACGGCGGATTGACGACGACGGCTTCTTCGCTGTGTTCCTGAACGAGCGTTGCAGCGTTGAACGGACTCAGGTTTTCGTACACAATCCGTGTCATTCGGGCGAACTGCGATTTGTCTTCTTCAACCTCTTCGTGGGACGGCAGATGGATCGTTGTCTCGGTTTCTTCGGGCAGGTCTTCAGACTTTTTGAGACGATAAGCCGTACCACGAACGTCCCGAATCGTTTCGACCGATTCGCCGCTTTTCAGACGACGAACGATTTCGAGCAGCGGTGTTTCGCCCATTCCGTAGACGACGAGATCGGCCTTGGAATCAAGGACGATGGAGCGTTTGACTTTATCGCTCCAATAATCGTAATGAGAAATCCGCCGCAAGGATGCTTCGACGCCGCCGGCGATCACGACGCAACCGGGATACGCTTCTCTTGCCCGTTGGCAATAGGAAAGCGTTGCGCGATCGGGCCGAAGGCCGATTTTGCCGTCCGGACTGTAAGCGTCGTCGTTACGGACTTTGCGGTTCGCCGTGTAATGGTTTATCATCGAGTCCATATTCCCGGCGGAAACGCAGAACGCCAGCGTCGGTGGGCCGAAGGTTTTCCACGCTTCGGCAGAACGCCAATCGGGCTGAGCAAGGATTCCGACGCGCAGTCCTTCGGCTTCGAGAACCCTTGCGAGGAGAGCGGCGGCGAAACTCGGATGATCAACGTAAGCGTCGCCGGTTACGAAAACGATGTCGATTTCGTCCCAGCCTCGTTCAAGCATTTCGTTACGAGAAATAGGAAGCGGAACGAATTTTGACATGGTTTCCAAGGTAAGATGTTATGTTTCGGCAATCAGTGTGTGCCACCGAGAAACCGTTCGGCATCGAGAGCGGCCATGCAACCGGTGCCGGCGGCGGAAATCGCTTGACGGTAATAATCGTCTGCGACGTCTCCCGCCGCAAAAACGCCCGGAACACTCGTGTTCATACGGAACGGTATCGGACGATGAATAAAACCTTTCGGTGTCAATTCGAGTTTTCCGTTCAAAAATCCCGTGTTCGGCGTGTGCCCAATGGCAAGGAAAACTCCTGTTACGGAAAGGTCGACGGACGGACCGCCCACCGTACTCTTGAGCCGAACGCCGGTAACACCGCTTGCGTCGTCGCCGAGAATCTCCTCCGGCACGACGTTCCAATGGATAGCGATCTTGGGATTATCCGCAGCCCGCTTCGCCATAATTTTCGATGCGCGAAATTGGTCGCGCCGATGGAGAATATGCACCTTTGCGGCGAACTTCGTCAGAAAGTCGGCTTCCTCAATGGCAGAGTCACCGCCGCCGACGACGGCAAGTTCCTTGTTACGAAAACGCGGTAAGGCTCCGTCGCAGACGGCACAAGCCGAAACGCCGCGATTTTTGAAGCGATTTTCCGATTCGAGTCCGAGATAACGGGCACCCGCACCGGTCGCAATGATGACGGTTTGCGTTTCATAAACGTTTCCGCCGAGACCGATCAATTTGTACGGCGTAACGGAAAAGTCGACATCGACAATATCGTCCGTAATGATTCTCGTGCCGAAATGCACTGCCTGGGCCCGCATTAGTTCGACGAGTTCCGGTCCGGCAATGGTGAGCTGTTCCGGCTCGTGGGGATTGAGAAATTCCGCCCGGTTCGGAGGAATAGCCGTTTCGATAAATTTCGAGAGGTCTCCCGGTGGAAAGCCGGGAAAGTTTTCGACTTCGGTGGTCAGTGCGAGTTGTCCCATTGGAAGCGTACCGCGTGCCTGATTTTCCGCAGTCACGGCTCCTTCGATGAGCAGGGGATTCAGCGCAGCGCGAGCCGCATAAATTGCCGCCGTCCACCCGGCGGGACCACTGCCGATAATGATGAGTTTTTCCATAGTGACTAGTGACTAGTGACTAGTGACTAGTGACTAGTGCTTTCATTCGTCACTAGTCACTAGTAACTAGTCACTATTCCAAGACTTTGTTATAAATGATAACGTCTTTGGAGTTTAGCACTTCACCTCGTCGGAAGCCGACGGGGATGGTACGGTCAATGAGGTAGAAAGCACGATGCCGTTTGACGTTTGCGGAGGTGCCATCGAGTCCGCGCTCTTTGCCAAGACGGTAGCCGTCAGGATAAATATCACTGACGCCCACCCACTCCGCCTCAAAATATCCGACGGTAACCCAGACGGCAAAGACGTTGGAACGGTTCGTCGTCATACCGCTGAGTCGCGCGGCGTTTTCGTACTCGTTGTACATGTTCGACGGAGTGGTTTCCATCGGTTTGAAGAGTTTACCCGAACCTCCCGGCGTATCCGGCCGCAGCAAGGTCGCGTCGATGGGATCGTTTGGTGTCATTGGTGTCAGTAACACGGAACTGGAGGAACGGAAAGGCTGCGTATCAATTAGGCCTTCAAGATCAGAATATAACGTCCAATTTGTACCCGGGCGATTTCCTTGAAGCCCGGTCCATGCGGATTCCGTAACGGTATTGAGATTGATCTTACCGGGTTCGCGGTAGGAGTAGACCGGTTCCCCGTTGCTGGTCCAGTCGACGATGGTACCCGCGAAACGTGACGGCACATGAACCTGTTCGAGGAACCGGACGAGGTTCAATCCGGGCGCCTCGAAGTTGAGGAGATAGCCTAACGTAGGATTTGTTCCTTCGCTTCGAAAACGTTGCCCGGTTCCCAAGGAGAGTGCGCCTCCCGCTACTATGCTACCCCTATCGTGAAATTCGATGCCGAAGCGTGAAGCGGAACTGGCGGGAACCTGCATCACCTCAAGCGTGTTCGCAAATGGTGAGTCGTTCCAAGCGAAATGGACGAAGGGATTGTCGTCCGTAGGGGCATCCAACTCGGCAGTCCAAAATTTATTCGGTTGCCCGAACGAATGATTGTCCGTCAGACTAATGTCACCGTCATCGTCATCCGGAATCATCCGTTGGAGATCTGCCGCATTGTCGTTGCCGGCAAAGTCTGTGTTTCGATCCCACGGATTTGCTTGGATATTAGGAAAGTTACCGCCGTTCACTCCCCATTGACGAGACGCAAAAAGGAATTTTTCGACATAGCGGCCCATATCGTTCATCGTCTCGTCGGGATTATCGGGGTTGGGTTCATTGCTTGGAAGAATGTCGCTCTCTCTCTCGCTGTTAAAAACGTGCAGATCAATCATATTCCAATCGACCGTGATGTAAGGATTTGTTACCGCATTATGAGGACGATTGGGATCGGCCAAACGTTGCAAGAATATGGATCTGTAACACGGAATGGTTCCCCGTGAAAATAATTCGTCCCCGTCAAGCGGTTTATCGGCAGGATAGGTTACAGCCCCATAGCCGCCCATTGGTTCGGAAACATTAACCCCCTCTTCGTTGTCAGAGGTCGATGCAATCATATAATCTCCCGGAAGATTCAACTCCACGGATGGGGCCGAGTCGTAATTATCGTGTAATGTAGTGGAGCTGCGCGGGCCAATCACAAGGTAACTGTCCGGAGCCAGGACACCGCCTGTTCCTCCTATTTTCCAATAGGAACGTCCAACCGCTTCACTGAGATTGGGAAAGGCTGCCGCCGTGGGTTCACTTCCAAACCAAACGTAACGCTCTGTTTCAATTTGGGTCGTCGTATCGCCAATCAGCTCGGGGTCGCCCTTGTCCCCCGGCCATTGGGTTGGTTGAAACGAACGCTTTTCCGTATCGTTAAAAAGGTCTTGTGCATCCGCGGTTTGCCTTGCTTGAATATCACTTGCTGTTTCAAGTGCCCGTGATTTTTCGCCGATAGCCAAACGCCAGATGTAATCACCATTGCCGGGCGTACCGCTCGCATCGCGGCTTCTTTTTGCCAAGTCCAGGTTATTCGAACCTGCCGCCGCCGCCAGTTCGGGGGAAATTTGTGATCTGTTCGAATTTCCACAACGGTAAAGCTCGATAAACAGCGATCCCTGTGGACGATCAATTTGGTCAAAATACGTATCGTGCCGCCAATTAGGATTGTCGTTTCCACCTTGATTTCGGCCCGGACAAGGGGGAATAGTAGGACTACATCTGTGCAGGGAAACACCACAAGGACAATTGTATTGGCCATTTTGTGCAAAGCCTCCCTCCTGATCCCCATCCGCAACACGGCGGTCGTGCGTTGCCAGCGTTTCGGTGATAGCGACTTCAGGTTTCTCCATCCCCCAGATGAGACGGATGTTCCCGCTCGGCGTCCACGAATTGTTGTTGTTGACAATGTCGTCAATATCATCCTCATTATCGTACAAGTCTGCAAGGGGATCAGTGCTGAACGTAAACGGCGTCATGGTTGCGTCGGGGTCCATAAAGTCGACCAGGTTGACCGACCATTGGGCCAGACGGGTGAGGACTTTGTCTCTTGTGTCCAATGTACCTTCAGTATACGGCGTTCCCGTTGAGGGATAAAGTTCATCATAGTTCAACACCAGCAACAAATAAAATATTTCCTGTGCGAATTTGGCCCGCTCCAAGAGGCCCTGTTTGTGAGCGGCTAAATACTGTGTGGCCTGAATTACAGGATCATACGGATTAACCCAGTTTTGCGACAGTGTTGGCCTGTTCAAATTGACACGGAGCCCCTGCCGAATCTCTTCCGGTAACAGATACAAGAGGTCAACTGGGTCTTGGCTATGATCGTTGGCAATTCGCCAGACCTTTCGGTAGATGCTCCAATCGACTTCGGGAGTACCGCCGTTGTTCCAAACCCCCATAAACCGGCTGGGACTTGGCACGTCGCTGCTCATCGGCGTCAAGTGGTGGCGGAACAGGCTTGTTTGCGGCGGAGACGCACTTTCGTTGAGCAGTTCCCGCAACCGCGTTTGTTGGAATCCGAAATCCACATCGCCCTTCGTTTGGAAAATGGCCGCAAACTGTTCCGCAAGGAACGGATTATCATTTCCGTCGGGGGCATAAACATTGAAGGCGTAAGGATACCCCCCCCCCGGAATAGCTGAAGTGTTCACGATACGATTGCCAAGTAAGTCAAAGGATACAGCCGCCGTGCCTGCAAAATCGTACGGAAGTCCTCCATAAAAATTAACGTTGGGACCGCCATATGCCTCTTCTCTGATCCCGTGATCCCCGTAGAGATCAGTGGGAGAATTGGGCTGCGTTGCATTGCCGTGGCGGCCAGGGACAGTAGATGTTCCTTTGAGAATGTTGTCCGGATTGACACCACTGTTGACAAAATTCAAGCCAAGGTCCAACATGACTTCGGCAGGGCCGTAACCGCTGCCGCGAACGGATAAATCGCCCGGATTTGTGCTAAAACCCGAATTGAAGCCGGAGTTTGTGTGGACATCATTTCCATGCACGTTGATATTGAGTCGTCCGTCCATATCGCGGACGAGATAGCAAACCATTTTTTTGTACATCTTGTTCGTTTTGGGATCAACATAAGTGCCTAATCCCGCATCGACCCAAATACTGTCCGGAATGCCATCGTTGTCGTTGTCAACGTCCCAAGGGCCGTTGGCAAGGAAATCCATAAAGTCAGTAAAGGAGGTACTGCTTGCCTCAAGAGTAGGATTGCTTCCATTAAAGTTTGGGTGATCATACGACAGAGGACGTAACACCCTTTTGCGTAACTGGTTCCAATCTGTAAGGCCGTCGACGAGCCTAGGCCGATGAAACGACGGAGTAATTTTTTGGATTTGTGTGTGCTGTGCGGGAGGTGGGGCGGGATTCGCTACCATAGTAAGATCAAACCACGCCAAGAACATGTTCAGATGATCCGGTGCCGTGTAGTCGGGATTCATCAAGACGGGGACAGGAAAGGGACTACTACCTTGGAGATATTCTTTATACGTCGGACTATCGCTCGGCGCAAGGATGTTCGGGCGCGAAGCGAAGGAAGTGCTGTCGCCATCTTCACCAGTCAGAAGCGGTGAATTCGTTGGATCGAATCCCGGTCCGGTGCCGCTGAACGGGGCACCGTTGATGATATACGTGCAATCGTTCAAAAGGGAATTTGGATTAACGCCACTGAATCCTTCAAATGGGACAAAATAAATAACTCCATTGTCGTTGAGATAAATGCGTGTGCTTTTGTTCAGCAATTCCTGCGGTGCATTGGGTCCCAATGCTTTAATTGTCAGCACGGAACCGGCCAGTTCCATAGGAGCCGGATCCATAGACGCGGGAGGTCCCATGGCAGCAAATGACAAGGAACTGTTGGAAAATGCCCAGAAACCAGTATAGACTCCTGTTGTTACTTCCGACACGGTTGACACTGTACCATCACCAAAGATGCCGTCGAGATAATCAGCCGCTCCTACGACTGGATGTCCGTACATATTTTCCAGTATGCTCCAGATGGCGATGGGCGTATTGAGTTCTTTGTTTCCGACGAGGAGGGCTTCGATGGCAAGGTCGGTGTCCATTCTCTGCGATGCGCCGGAAAGCAGATTGGTTTCCAATACAGGAATTCTCGCAGCGGTCTCCGCCGCACGGCGTGACTGCGTCGTTACGGTCATAAACGCCACGACAAGCAGTGCGAACATCGTCATCAGACCGAGCACCAGCAAGAGCGTCACGCCGCGCCTTGGGTAACGGGTAACGGATAGCGGATAGCGGATAGCGGGTAACGGATAACGGGTAGCGGATAGCGGATACCGTTCCCTTGGTCGTTTTTGATTGTAGTTGGTATTCATAAAAGAACTCCTTATTGAAGGCGGTTATCAGTTGTCCGCTATCAGTTATCCGTTATTCTTACGTTGTCGATGCGTGTATGGTACAGCACGCCGTCAACGATGAATGCCTGTGCGCTGCCCATCGGGGGAGTCGGCGGTAAGGGGCCAACCAACGTTACGGTGGGATTACCTGTAACAAGGTCAAATCGTCTGCTGACGATTCTGCACCAACTGCCTTCGACGGGTGAACCGGCGGACATCTCCCATGTAACAAAAATATACTTGGTGCCATCGAGGGTCAAGCCTGGCGGCCAAGAGTCCAACGTGACAGTCGCCCCGGAAAGCAAACTATTCCAAGATGTTGTTTGTATCGGAACGATCTGTTCCTTTTGCGGATCACCGGGCGAACGGTTGTAACAGGCGAGAACGTCAACCGAAACACGCGGCCTTACAAAATTCTTGGGAACAGAGCTTAGGCCTCCTCCCCAAGTATCGAGCGGTTCGGGTTTGAACGTAAAGAACCATGAGTATTTGCCGCTGCTAAAGGGAGTTGCACTTCCACTCGGTGTCCAAGTGGGACGTGAGTCTGTCTCCTCAAGCGTGTACATGAGGTCGTCTTGACCACGCATTACTTCCTGCCATACCACAGGCAACGCGGCCCTACACATAGTAGGGGGATTATCAATGTTCCCCGCCCCGGCAAACGGATCGAACATAATGAATAGGCTACAATTGAGCGGATCATCGACGCCGCTGTTCCATATTAAAGGGTTCGCCATATTCCGTACTCTTATTTCCGCTCCGGCGGTACGCAGCATATTGGCACAGTAGTCGGCGTGGTTGGCCTTGCTGACTTGGAATGCCCCAAATGGAATCACCGCCAAGGCGCCCACAAGGCCGATGCCGATCACAAACACCGACGCCAACACCTCCATCAGAGAAATGCCACGCCGCAGTGCGGAGTGAATAGTTAATAGTGAATAGTGAATAGTGGAAGATCGTTTCCACATTCCCGTTTTTTGATTGCGTTTTGTATTCATAGAAACCTCACTATTAGTTATTAACTATTAACTATCACCTAACTTAAAAGCCTCCGATGTTGACGAAGTGTTCTCTGGCGAACTTGCGGGCGTTTGTGATGTTGCTGCCGGCATCCGGATTCATTTCGGCGGTGCGTACTTCGCCGGTGCGTGGGTTAATTGTAACCCAAAAGTTCGACGCCACGTTGATGTTGTTACGAGTATCCTCGTGGCCGACCGAAATACCACGCTCCCATTCGCCGACGCAGAAGTGGATCAAGTCGTTCGACAACGCTGAACCACCGTTGCGATAAACGCGGTCAACCGTACCGTCCGGTGAAAACATTACGATGACCGGAAAGTTATTGTTGAAGTCTTGACCATTAGCCAAACCGGACCACTGCAAATCGACAATGGTACCGCGCGGCATAAGCACTGAAGGAGTCAGTGCCATTCGCACTCCGCCGCTCTGCGGGTTGCGAAGGACGCGGAATGTCGCACCGGTCATATCCGGCGGAGTCGTCCCATCGTCGGCGACTGGGAGATTTAGCCCATTTAACTTGTAGTACTTGCCTTGATAGTTAAATTGAATGTAATCATCATTCTGAACATTGGCCGTCCAAGTTGTCGGCACCGATGTAATCCCACCACTCGCATTAATCGTTACAGTATTATCTCCTGCATCACCGGTATAGGGTTTCGGCGGTTTGACGAGGAACAGCCGGATGGAGACGTTATTTTCACCTCCTTCGGTGAATCGTTGGAACATAATTCCGTGCGGCGATTGGGTTTCCATGGCTTTGACTCTTGCCCGTTGGAGAGCCAAGGCAACGGTTCTCGCACCGCCTGCCGATTTTTGGGATTCCAACATCGGCTTGAACATCGGCACACTGACCGCCACCAATAACACCATGATCGACACCGCCACGAGAAGTTCGACAAGCGTCATGCCGGAGTGAATAGTTAATAGTGAATAGTTAATAGTGGAAGAACTTCCACCTTTTTTCACTATTTTTTCGTTACGCTGTGTATACATAGAGACCTCACTATTATCTATTAACTATTAACTCCTAAAATCCTCCCGCCGAGCGGTGGTTGTGGATGTTGTCGTAATGGTTCAGGACACTGTTGACCGAAGAACCGTCGTATGGATTCAGTCTATTGTCCGGTATTCCTGTTGCCACCGGTGGTGATGCAGTTGGCTCCGAGAACGGGTTATAAATCCCTGTCGTCGACAAATTTACATCATTGGGCAATACAGCAGTCGTGGTATCGATGTCAAAAATTCGATCCGGTCCGGCGGAGATAATCAAAGGATAGAGGAACCATCCCGTAGGTGCCAATCCCCCTCCGGCTGACGGTTCTCGGTTATCGAAGGGATCAGGGACACTGGTGGATGCTCCCGCCCCGTTAAGATTTGCGGTCAACACTCCCGGCCAAAGAGTCGAGTTGCCATTGAGGTTAAACGTTACACCCGCAAGAACATTTGGCTGTTTATCACTGTCAGGAAACGCCGGAGCCCATCGGACAAACCGAATGGGTGTTCCCCAAGCGTCAACGAACACTTGGAACCCGTCGATGTCCGTACCGATTTCACTGCCATGAAAGTTTTCGAGTGCCTCTGGATTTAAGTTGGCGATGATAAGATAAAGAAGTGCCGGAGACTCATACAGATCGGGAGTACCGCTATATCTTAAAAACGCTTGCTGATAATAAGCAAGAACAGCAGGAACATCGACAGCATACGCATTGGCCCCTAATCCAATAGGAATGGGACCTCCAGAATTGTGATTCACCTCGTCCCACTTTTGCGGCATTTCCATTCGCATTAAGTCGCGGATGAAATGGAGTTTGGCAAGGGCTACGTGGTTAGACGTTACATTATTAACGGAAATCCCCAAGGCACTTGCCAATCTTGTCTGATCGATGGAGATAGCGTCGAATTTTTCTTCGTACTCTTCGAATATTTGCTGGATGGCGGCGTCGAGTTTTGCGATGGTACTGCGGGTTTTGGCGATTTTGGCTTCCTTGTACGAACCATTGAGCGCGATCAGTGAAATCGCCGCCAACATCGATATGATGACAATCACCGTCAATAACTCGACAAGCGTGAAACCGGATAACGGATAACGGATAGCGGATAGCGGACAACAGATAGACCGCTCTCGGCGTTTCAATCGTTTTATGTTGCGTATTGTATTCATAATAGACCTCATTAGTAACAGGTATACCGTGCGTCGGCAGGTAGGCGATTTTCTCCGAAAATCGCGTTCGGTAGATTTTCGGAGAAAACCGTCTACCGAGGATTCCTTGTGCGGAGTACCGCACGCGATTTTTGGAAAAAGTCGCCTACCTTAGCTCTTTTCAAAATGTCAATTTATTGACGTGTTGCGGTATACCAATATAGTGTCCCTATCGGGACACAGCCATCATGACACCACGGAATCGAATAAGGGTCATAACGGTGTTACGGCAACAGCGACTTAATCGTCGTGCCGTCGCCAAAATTCACGATGTTGTCCATGTCCTGCGGGTCAAGGCCAGTGCCTCCGTCGAGTACACGTGGTCCATTTATTGCGCCGAATCTGCCGTCCAAGCCCGGATGAATCAACTGGTACGTCGTCGGATTGTGCCAGACATTTGGACCAGCGGACCTTGCATACGGAACAGCAATGCCCAAGCCAGTTGCGGTTCCCCATTCGGGTTCTTGAAAAGTGGTAAAGTCAATTATTCCTGTTGCGTAATTCGAGCCGTTTGGGGAATTACCGCGAAAATACACATACGGTACATAGCGATCGGAGCCAGCATTTTGGACGAGTATAAATACACACCTGGTCGGGTTGGCATTGTCATACAGGACTGGGCGGACATTGCCTCTCTCAGGTCTGCTAGCGTCGTAGGTGAGTTCTATGAACGTTTTGTCGTCGTATTGGCCAGAAACAACATTGAAAGGGTTTGCCGGATCGGCACCAAAACCACGGAATCTTCCGTTTGTATCAGGGAAACCACCCAACCATAAAACGAGGGAGCCAAACTGGCAAGCACGGGCATTGGTGGAATCACTGCTATCGTGGTAGAAGAGACCTGTAACACCAACGGTCAGATACGCAGTGTGGATCGCTGACCGAATATCCTCCGCTACCGTGCTTCCAGCATAACGCGGCCAGCGTTTTTTGACGTGGCGAACCAGTGCTGGATCGTCGAAGAAATCCGGCGGATATTCGCCGAATTCGTTTTTGTACTGTTCGAGGGCCATTTCGATTTGGCTCATTTCTATTTTGATGCGTCCGACCTTGACGTATCCCCACGCGGAAACCGACGCGGCTGTGATCAGCGTCGCCAGGATGCCAATGATCGCAATGACGACCAAGAGTTCGACCAGCGTAAAACCCTTTTTTAATTGACAATGGTGGGAGGGGGCACCGTCGATGATTCGGTTTTTGTGAAAATTGGAGTTCATAGTAGTCTCCTGTACTCTTTTTGGGGGCAAAAAAGCCTGAATTTCGTGTATTCCTAATTGTCAATTGTCCATCGTCAATTAACATTTTCCGCTGACAAGAGGTCGTTGTCAAGGAAAAAATTGTAAATATCCTGCGGCCACAGGCCGCAGTTCCCCTTGTGCCACAGGTCGCAGTTCGCAGGGGGTCTAGCTTCCACCGGAGAGCGATGTGATCAGTTTAATCAGTGGTAAAAACAACGCAATCACAATAAAGCCCACGACGCCGCCGAGGAACATAATCAATAACGGCTCAATCATGCTTGTCAACGCATCCGTTGCGGCCTCCACTTCCTGATCGTACACGTCCGCAATTTTGTACAACATCGTGTCCAATTCGCCGGTCTCTTCACCAACGTCCACCATGTTGACCACCATGTCGTCCATGATCCTGCCCTTCAACTTCATCAGGTAGATCAACGCTCCGAAAGCCGGAATGAAAAACGTAAAATACAACAACGCTCCAAAGTGAAAGCCCGGTTGGGAGTGAAGCTTCATCGGATTCGCAATCGTATCGCCGTCGCGGATCGCTTCCAAAATCTTTTGGTACATTTCCTCGAAGACTGCATTGTCGCTCGTTTCCCGCGTAATGTGTAACGCCTCCAAAATCGGTACGCCGCTCGTTACCAATGTACCGAGCGTCCGCGTCGTTCGAGCCACGGTCGTCTTTTCCACCAGTGGCCCAAGGACCGGCACCTTCAAAAGGAACAAGTGCCACCCCTTACGTCCGTATTCGAAACTCGTCGTCAGTTTAATGAGTAGCCAGATCGAAAATGGAATCAACCAAAACAGATACCAATATGTCACACATGTATTCGAAATCGCCATAAGGTACTTCGTCATCAGCGGCAGTTCCGTTTCGAAGTCTTGGAAAATCTTCTCGAACGACGGTACGATCCAAATCATAATGCCGGCCAGAATCAACATCGCAAAGCAGACGACGCAGATCGGATACGTCATCGCCGACTTGATTTTTCGTTTCAAGGCTTCCGAGCGTTCCAGGAACTCCGCGAGACGTTGCAAAATCGTTTCGAGCGCACCGCCCGCTTCACCGGCCTTGATCATGTTAATGTACAGCCGACTGAAAGCTTTGGGACATTTTGCCATTCCTTCGGAGAGACTGGACCCACCTTCGATTTCGCTGGTAACATCGATAAGGCTGTTCCGCAACGCCCCCGGCTTCGCCTGATTCAAGAGGATGGTCAAGCTCCGCAAAATCGGCAAACCAGCGTCCTGGAGGATCGAAAGCTGCCGCGTGAATATCGTGAGAATCTTCGACTTGACGCGACCAAAGGAGAACGTTTTACCGTCGGCACCTTTCTTGGTTGCGGCCTTTTTTCGTTCCTTGTAGATTGCGATTTTCGTCACATGGTATCCCATCTGACGGATGGTCGCCTGTGCCTCATCCTCCGTTGCGGCATCGATGATGTCCTTGATCTCCTTGCCAGTCTTGTCGATGGCTTCAAATCTAAATTGCGGCATTTTTTAGTTAATAGTTAATAGTGAAGAGTTAATAGTGAAGAGATCATTTTTTTGCCTTTGCGGCATCAATTTTTGCCTTTACGGTATTGATGGATGCCGTGAGCATTTTGATAAGTTCTTCACAATCAACAATGATACTATCAAACATGGCGACGGTTATGTAATCAGTGTCTTTCAGTAACGAAATCCAAAAAAACGTTTCATGGGCTTCTTTCAATGAGACTCTTAGTTTGTGGACAAAATCCGCGTCGCTTTCCGCTATACTTGGCTTCGTGAATCATGGCACCAACGGCTGTTCCGCAACGCAAAACCTGTTTTCTTAGTATGTGTTCGTTTTTCTTGTTTTCCAAATATTGTGAGAGTTTGACAATACGAACGGCAAACGCATAACTCTTTTCTCTCAAAATCGAATCACTCATCGCTATTATCTATTAACTATTACCTAATCCAAGACGGTTTCTCTCACAACTTCGTCGATGGTTGTAATTCCGGCGTGTATTTTGGCGAGTCCGGCGTCTCTTAGGGTGACCATTCCGTTGCGTGAAGCGGCTTCGCGTAGATCGGCGGCAGAGGCACCATTGACGATCATATCCCGGATTTCGTCGTTCAATATCATAAATTCGTGAATCGCCGTCCGACCTTTATATCCGGTGTTGTTACAAGTCACGCAGCCGCGGCCCCGGAAGAATAATTTTCCGCCGACATCGGCAGGCGTTAAATCCAATTCGTAAAGCTGGTCCGGCGTCGGTGTATATTGTTCGCGGCATTCCTGACAGATCGTCCGCACCAACCGTTGCGCCAAAATCGCGTCGGTCGTCGCCGTAATCAAAAACGGCGGAATGCCCATATCCTTGAGACGTGTGACCGTACTCGGAGCATCGTTCGTATGAAGTGTGCTAAAGACCAAGTGACCCGTCAGTGCCGCTTGCACAGCAATTTCCGCCGTTTCCCGGTCCCGAATTTCGCCGACGAGAATAATATCCGGGTCCTGCCGCAAAATCGACCGCAGGCACTGTGCAAACGTGTTGCCGATGTCCGGGTCAATCGGCATTTGGATAATGCCGTCGATGTCGTATTCCACCGGGTCTTCGGTCGTCATCAGCTTCTTGGTGATGACATTGAGTTCCGATAAGGCGGCGTAGAGCGTCGTCGTTTTCCCGGAGCCGGTCGGTCCCGTTACGAGGAAAATGCCGTTCGGCACCTCGATCGTCTTTCGGAAGTCGCGGAGCAGCATAGGGTCCATGCCGACGTTTTCCAAGGCCAGATTGACGACCGACTTGTCCAAAATTCGGCAAACGACGCTTTCGCCGAACAAGGTCGGCAGTACGCTGACCCGCAAGTCGATGGGGTGTCCGCCGACCGTTAGCCGGATACGTCCGTCCTGCGGCAAACGACGCTCCGCAATGTCGAGGTTCGCCATAACCTTGATCCGTGTGGTAATGGCCGAGGCCAAATGACGCGGCGGCGGAACCATCTCGTACAGCGTGCCGTCCGCTTTGATCCGAATCTTGAATTCCTCCTCGAAGGGTTCGAAGTGCAAGTCGCTGGCGTGGTCTTTGATTCCGAGGAGGAACACCATATTGAGCAACTTTCGTACCGGAGCGGATTCGCTGAGGGCTTCGATGCTTGCCAGATCGACTTCGCCTTTTTCTTCCAGTGCGCGAGCGGCTTCCTGGAAGGCTTTGTCGTTTTCCATATCGGCGATGAGCGACTCGACGCTCTCGACATCCGATGCGTAATACCGGGTCAGCGCGTTGTCGATGTCCCGCTTCGTCGTTACAACGGCTCGGATGTTGAGTCCGAGGAAGTTCCGCAGTTCGTCGAGGACCATGATATTCTGCGGTTCGCACATAGCAATCGTCAGAATGTCATTTCGGAAGCTAACGGGAATCACTTTGTAGAGCTGCGCCATCGGCTCGGTAAGATGCGACAGGACTTCCGGCGGAATTGTCAGGTCGGACAGTCCGATGACCTGCATGCCGAGTTGTTCCGCCAAAGCGCTGGCCAACTGGTCGTCGCTGATGAACCCCATGGAGATGGCGGCTTGGCCGATCATTTCTCCGGGACGTTGGTGGTGTTCTTCCAACAGGAGTTCCAGTTGTTCTTCGTCGACAAATCCGAGGTCGACGAAAACCTGTCCGAGTCTTCGTAATGGCATTTTTGCGTAAAGTGTGGGGAAGCGGGAGATAGTTGATTAAAATTGTAGTGATTCAATCCGCACACGCAACAGAAACCTCAACTATTTGTATTATGGGGAAGGGGTGGGTAAAACTCAAGACCTGCTCCAAAATAATCGGTTTTCTTGAATATTTTGTTATCATTCCTCACATTGTGCCCGGACAAAGGCGTCTGAATCTGCAATGAAACCGGGCGCATTGACCGATTCTAGCGCACTATCGCCTAAATGTCTCGTTTATATTCTATCGATTTGGCGGCCTTCCGGCGACAAACAACAAAAACGAATAGATCGTATTAAAAATGGGTTTGGACTTTTTATCGTCACCCCCGCGTAGGCGGGGGCCTAGAGAACAGATGTTCACATCTTCTTTAATTGCAAAAGTTTATGGTGATGAAGCAAACTCAATTTCGTCTGGAGT
>Ga0099364_10004823_pt1 | contig 20290 bp, 14 predicted proteins | sample TergutTh196P3_FD_73070 | JGI IMG/M metagenome (GOLD analysis project Ga0099364, IMG submission 73070) | Microcerotermes parvus P3 segment gut microbial communities from Pointe-Noire, Republic of the Congo - Th196 P3 | ecosystem: Host-associated > Arthropoda: Insects > Digestive system > Gut ... | reverse complement strand
ATTTTCGCGGCAATTTTGGTCGGTTGGATTATTGCGGTCGGTTGTTGGCTGGTCGAGTGATTGGTAGTGGTTTGATTGAGGGAGCGTGTAAGAATTTGGTGGGTCGTCGTTTGAAGCAGACGGGTGCGTGTTGGCGGTTGGAGCGGGCGAATCGAATTGCCTGCGTCTGCGGCGTACTCTACTCCCACCAATGGGAAAACGCATGGAAAAATTACAACTAAATTTTTACACACCCCTTCCTCGCGACTCGGCTTGTTCGTGGATAACCGTTGACAAAAAACAATGCGCATACTAGAATAGCTCTGTTGCATAACCCACTGTGTCATTTCTGCGCAGGCGGGAATCTAAACAAAATGTCCCAAAATCTCCGTCCAGACTCCCGTTTTCACGGGAATGACGAGGTTACGCAACAGGTCTAATATCCTTGATTACTTGCTACGATGAAGGAGAATAATTACACAAAACAAGCAGAACCGCAATCGTTAGCCGCCGCACTTGTGCGGCGTACAATATCGCAATCTTACGCTTGCGGCTCTGTTTGCCAAACATTCAACCTTACTTACATCAATGCTCACATCCAAAGAAACTATCGCTTTATTTGACGAACACGTCATCAGCAATTACACACGCTATCCGGTCGCGCTGGCACGCGGTGCGAACTCCGAGATTTGGGATGCCGAAGGCAAACGCTACATCGACTTCTTTCCCGGCTGGGGATGCGGTCTGTTAGGACACTGTCCCAAACCAATCGTTGAAGCTGTACAAAAACAGGTCGCACATTTGATTCACGTTCCGAACACTTGGTACACCGAACAGCAAGGCACCTGGGCAAAACTTCTGACCGAACGCAGTTTCGGCGGCAAAGCCTTCTTCTGCAACAGCGGTGCTGAGGCAAACGAAGCCTCTATTAAACTTGTCCGGTTGCACTCTTCAAAGGAGCGTTACAAAATTATCACGTTCCAAGGAAGTTTTCATGGACGCACGATGGGCGCACTCGCTGCCACGGCACAGCCGAAGTATCATGAAGGTTTAAATCCTATGCTCGCCGGTTTTACTTATCTTCCTTATGGCGATTTGTCGGCTGTGGAAAATGCGATTGACCAAGAAACGGCAGCGGTAATGATAGAGCCTATTCAAGGCGAAGGAGGTGTGCGGATGCCGCCGGAAGGTTTTTTGCAGGGTCTGCGGAAACTATGCGACGACCAAAATCTGCTGCTTGTCTTTGATGAAGTCCAAACGGGTTGCGGACGCTTGGGACATTGGTTTGGATATCAACATTTCGGCGTGGAACCGGACATTATAACATTGGCAAAGACCGTAGCGGGCAGTTTGCCCGGCGGTGCCATGTTGGCGAAGTCGGAGATTGCACCGAGTTTGCGTCCCGGCATGCATGCAGCGACGTACGGAGGCAATCCGATTTCGGCGGCGGCGGGCATTGCAGCGATTCACATGATTGAGTCGGAAGGCTTGCTCGATCGCACTCAAAAAATCGGCAATCTATTTCTCACTGCGCTTACTAAACTTGCACAAGAGTCCAACTTAATTAAAGAGGTGCGCGGAGTCGGCGTGATGATCGGCATCGAACTTTCCATCAATGGAACACCGTTCGTCAAAGCGTGTATGGATCGCGGCTTGCTCATCAACTGTACGCAAGGCAATGTTCTCCGGTTGTTGCCTGCAATGACCATTGAGGAAAAAATTGCGACGGAGGGACTGGATATTTTCACTGATGTATTGAAGAAGGGATAGATTTTGTTTTATGAATGTCATTCCCGCCTACGCGGGAATCTAGACGAGAGGCTTGTAGCCTGTGCTTCTAGATTCCCGTTTTCACGGGAATGACGAGGTTATGCAACAAGTCTATTTTTCATTCCTCCGGTAGCGGTTGTCCTTTGGTTTCCGGTCCCATCCAAGCAAAAATGATACCGAAAATGAACGTCGCCGCCATCGTTGCACCAGCATAACGGATAGGCTCCGCAAAATCATGGGAACTGTAAAACACCGTCAGCAGACCCAAAGCAGCAGGTCCTAGTGCCGCAACAAAACGAGCGATATTGTAACAGAACGAAATTGCCGTACTCCGCAGACGCGTCGGGAACAGTTCCGGGAAATAGACCGCATAGCCGCCAAAGAGAGACAGGATACAGAATCCCAGTATTGGAGTCATCACGAGGACTTCGTTCTCGGGACTCATAATCTTTCCGGCTCCCATCGTCATAAAGACAAATATCGTCATGAAAAATGATGCCCCGAAGAACAACGTGAAAGCGATTCGCCGTCCCCAACGATCCGCAACAGCCACGATGACCCAGGTTCCGAAAATGGCACCCAAATTGAACAAAATCGACGTGATGCCCGCCCAAATGGATACATAACTGGTGATACTCTTTGCCCGTGCGACGACACCATCCGTCAAGACTTCAAATGCGGCTCTATCGATCACTTGCTGATCGGCACCGTCGAGAGTCGCAGTCAACTTGCTTTTTCTTTCATCCAGTTCTGCTTGCAAACGGTTTTTCGCACTTTGCCATTGAACCCTCTGGAGTTGGTTTTTCGACAGAGTATCAAACATTGCCAACACTGATTCGGCATCCTGCGGCTGGGGTTTCTGGGCGAGAATCGTTTCACGCCGCTCTCTTTCTATCGCCGTTTGGGCTTTGCGTAATTCGTTCCCTTTTTCGTCGTTCCGGGGGCTGTCGAGTGCAATCAGTACGGTTTCAGGATTGTGTCCGTCATTTTCGATGAACTCGAGGTAAATCGCACCGACATCGTTTGTTCTCGGTTCCGAACCGATGAAATTTAGATGTGTGAGCCTTTTTTCCTGCGCTATCGGCAGGAATTCCTTGGGATTATTTGCCAACATTCGGATCAGTTCAAAATCTTTCGTCTCGACTTCGTTCCAAACCCGTGCTTCCTGATCCTTTACGAGACGGAACGCCGTCCGGGTCAAATCGACACTAAAAAATCCGATACCCCAAAGTCCGATGACACCGCAGGTTGCAAGGCACATTCCGACAATGACGTTGTACCGCCACCGGGGATGACTGAATAGGTCTTTAACAGAACCCGCTTTTTTTACACCGCCGGATGCGATGGCATCCTTCCACGCTTTGGGTTCTTCCAAGTGCCGCATCACAGCAAAGGCGACCAGTGCCGGTGCGAATCCGACGAGGAAGAGGAATCGCCAGAGGGGAAATTCGCTGAAATAACCGAAGCCTTCCAGAATACCGCAACACATTGCCAGCGTCGCCGCCAGCACATTACAGAAGGCACCGGTCATTTGCAACCATCCGAGCGATTTGGAACGTGCTTTGTCCGGCATCGTTTCTGCAAGGAGTGTAACACCGGCGGCGAATTGCCCTCCGACTCCCATTCCGCATAAGAAACGGTAGATGAAAAAGTCCCACCAATATACTGCGCAACCGCTGAGCCCAGTGAATGCGGCGTAGACGAAGATTGTAATAATCATCGTTCTGGCACGACCGTATTTGTCTGCCATGATACCGAAGAGGATACCGCCGAATCCCCAGCCGAGAAGCATAATTGAGGTGGCAAAGCCGCCCATCTTGGCAACAGTGGCGTGCGTGGGGTCTAACCCCATCAAGCTGGCAAGTGCCGGAATACGCATGAGGTTGAACACTTGTTGATCAAAAGTGTCCATACCCCAACCGAGACAGCAGACGATAAAGACGAACCAGTGATAACGGGTCAAGCCTTTGTACCAAGGTTCAGAAGGGGTGATGTTTTTTTCGTTGTCCGATGCGCTGCTGCTCATGGTTAGAAGATTAAATGCAAATCTCGGGTCAATATAGCCGATGAGCCGGATTATGTCAAGCGTTGTACAGCAAACGGCATGAAGGCACGGGTGTGTCAAAAATTTGTGGGTATCTTCAACATTGCGCAAGCGAGCGGGGATTAGCCTCCCGTTGGACTCCCACACGTTTCGCAACCCAACGGGGGGCTAACGCCCCCGCTCGCTTGCACTACACCCACTTTATTTTTACACACCCATAAAGGCACTCGATAACGTTCAATGCGAATACTTGATGAAAAAATACCGATGAAAAGAAGACTTTTCGATACCAACGGAACTTCTAAAAATCAAATGTTACATTGATGTGTGCCGAAAACGCAACGAATCGACTCTTTGCGTACTTTGCGGTTAGCTCTTTTTGTTTTACCGCAAAGAACGCAAAAGATTTTTTTGTATTAGTTGCGTTATTGCCGTGCTACTCGCTGCACTTTTCAAAAGCCGCCCGCAATTACCGTTCGTACAAATAATTGGCAAGCATTGCTTCGCCGAGGTTGTTGCAAACTGCCAGTACAGCCGTATGCGGTGTTCCCTTTTCGGCACGGAGAATAACCTTCACTCGAGAATTCGGCTTGCCGACGGTCAACACATCCAACGTTTCGGCAAGTTTTTCCACTTCGATAACGGTACCGCTCATAAGGAGCACACCATTCGAGGATATCTGTAATGGGACAGGAATCGACACTTCGGCTTTCGCTTTTTCAATAGTTTCCGCAATAGAGACCGGCAGACCGCCCTTTGCTTTACTTGCATCGGCAGCTTCCATAAAGGCAAAAATTTCAATCGTTTCCTGCGGATCAAACGGTACTTCGCCGGTCAGGAAAAAGTTGCCGATGGCTTCGACCAAAGGCTTGTAGCCTTCGTATCCGCCTGCACTGCCGTTTCCTCTTTCACCGAATACGAAGGCACCATAGTCCGACCTGCCGGTTCGTGTCCCTCTAAAAGTCCCAATGCGTCCCCCGTCCCAAACGCCGACAACGAACTCGGTGCTTCGCGTTTGAGTCCGCTGAACTGTTTGACAACCGGAACCCATGATGGTGAACAATGTTTCGACGCCGTGAACGCCATACCAAAACAGGTCAGGATGTTTATCGTTCAACGCACAGGGACTCCAAGTGTCGCAACCGAGGATATTTCCGAGCGGTCTTTCGTTCCGAATCTTTTGGAAGCCACCAGCGAATCGAAGAGCAGAAGAGGAAAAGACAGGAACTTTTTTCTCTTCGGCTAACCGAAAGATTTCCAACACGTCGGCGAGACTGCCTGCCATCGGCTTGTCGATGTAAAGCGGCTTTCCGGCGGCAATCACAGGTTTAGCCTGTTCGAGATGCGGTCTGCCATCGACGCTTTCGAGAAGGATACCATCGACTTCCGGCAGCATTGCTTCGATGGTCGAGTAGAGTTTGATACCTTGTTGTTCCAGTTCTCCGGCGAATCGTTCGACACGGTCCCAGCTGCTGGGGTTATCGGGCATTCCGCCGGGATAGGCGGCGACAACACGAAATTGGTTGAGCGGGGCGTCAGCATTCTGTGCGTGAAACAGATTGGCGAACGCAGGAACGTGCGACGTTGTCGTTCCGATGATGCCTAGCCGAAACTTTTCTTCAGCATAGAGCGGGGCAGCGCAGAACGAAGTTCCGAAGAGGGTGAACAGTAGGCAAGCAGTTAGCCGATGCATATTATTTTACAGTTTATTATTTTATAGTTATTGTCGAAATTCTCCCCATTGTAATTCTTGAGATCAACCACGTCGAGTGGGGGGTACGCTGCGCTACGAGTCCACATAAACTTTTACACACCTTTACAATGTAAACGGAAGATGTTAGACTCGACCACTGGGTTTCCGGTGTTTTTGAGGATAACGGGGGACAACATAACAAGGAAAAGGAATATATTTAGCTATGAAACGCTACCATTACGCAATCGTTTTTGTTCTTTCCGTTTTGCTCACACCGGCGGGTATCACTCAAACGGTCGTCAAACAAGTCGTCCGATTCGGAGATGCTCATTTCAATCTTCTGCAGCCCAGTGAATATCGTCCCTTTGAAGCAGGCTATCAATTCGAAAACGGAGTCTACACCTGCGACAACGGCACCGACACCACCGCCCGACGAGGAGTCGCACAAACGGTAAGACTTAATCAAACACGTCCCGAACCCATCCTCGCCGAAGCATGGAGCAAAGCGGAAAACGTCTCCGGCACCTCATCCGGCGGCGATTACGGTATCTACATCGACATCACCTACGAAGACGGCACATACCTCTGGGGACAATCCGCCGCCTTCGCCACTGGTACTCACGATTGGCAAAAGAAAACGCTCACCATTCTTCCTGCCAAGCCGGTGAGAAGTTTGACGTTCTACACATTATTCCGCAACAAGTCAGGCAAGGTTGCCTTTCGGGATATGAAATTGTCCGTGTTGAGAACGCCGCAGGAGGCTGTGCTGTTCGACGGCGTGCCTGTTATTAGAAAGGGAAGCGCAATGTTGCAAATTAGGGACGTTGCGGCGAATTCCGATTACTTCGAATTGCAAGGAAATCCCTTCGGTGTCATTCCGACAATTAAAGGAGTGGGACAAGTGCTGCAAGTTACGTTGACCAACCCTGATGATAAAGACCGGTGTTTGACGTTGATCCATGCAGTACCGTTCATCGTAACGACTTGGTACGAACATCCCCGGTCAGACATTGCTGTTGAACCGAATACAGAATATGTCTTAACGACTTCCATGCCGAACATAGGTTCAAACGGCAGGCTTTCGCTCTATCCCTTTGCGGCGGTGCTTGCCCCTGGGGTAATTCAGCCTGGTAACGAACCTTCCAGACCCGCAGCGTATGGAGTCGGCATTGACATGAAAACGCCCGGCTTTTTCCGTACCGGCTACAATTCGGGAACGACGGAACTTTTCGTTGCCGTTGACATTGCTCTGACGAAAGAATCGCCGACGGCAAAAATCAACTTTGTCGAATTCAGATTTGATTCACAATATGGATTTCGCGGTGCCCTCGACGCTTACTATAAGTTGTTTCCCGACTATTTTGCCAGTCGGACTCCCGAACAGGGCGTTTGGATGCCCTTTACGTCCATCAGCACCGTCGAAGGGTACGAGGATTTCGGTTTCAAATTCAAAGAAGGAGACAACGAAGTCGCCTGGGACGATGCGCATAACATTTTGACGTTCCGTTATACCGAGCCGGGAACGTGGTGGATGCCGATACCGGACAATGTGCCGCATAATTACGATACTGCTCTTGACGAGGCGAAAAGACTTGCCGACAATAATAATGCGAGAGCATTGGCACTTTTTAGAAGCGGAATGTACGATGCCGACGGGAAATTGTCCTGTCAAATCCTCGACACCCCTTGGACAAAGGGTGCCGTCTGGAGTACCAATGACATGCCGGAAATCGAAGGAGGAAGTTTTGCCCTCAAATGGAGTCCGCAGATTTTTGAACGCTACTACGGACGAACCGACAGGGGAATACTGGACGGCGAATACATTGACTCCGCAGAGGCATACGTGACCACTCCGCTCGATTATCGAAGAGAAAACTTTGCGGCAGCACGTACACCGCTGGTCTTTTCTCAAGATGAGCATCAGCCGGCAATTTTTAAGGGGCTGATGCTCTTCGAGTATTGCCGAAAGATTTCCGAAGATATGCGGCAACACGATAAACTGATGTTTGGCAACTCTACGCCGGATCGACTCTGCTGGCTGGCTCCTTGGTTTGACATTCTGGGCACGGAGACCGATTGGAATCGCGGCGGACGATGGAGTCCGATGAGCGACTCGGCAATGCTTTATCGCAGGGCATTGTGCGGAGCGAAGCCGTATTGCTTCTTGATGAATACGGAGTTTACGCAGTGGTCGTATGACTTGTCGGAACGTTTTATGCGGCGTTGTTTAGCGTATGGCATGTTTCCGGGCTTTTTCAGTGCGGATGCTTCGACGCGGACGTATTTTTCGCAGCCGGAGTTGTACAATAGGGATCGACCGTTGTTCAAAAAGTATGTTCCGTTGTGCAAACTTGTTGCCGAGGCGGGTTGGCAGCCGTTGACGCGAGCAACGTCGAGTGAACCGCAGGTTTATGTTGAACGATTTGGGGAGCATTATTTTACGGTCTTTAATGATTCGCAGGAGGAGAAGACTGTGGAACTGCGATTTGAGAAACCTTACATGGCGTTTAATAACTTGGTCAGCCGCAGGGTGGAACCGTTGCTTGGCGGAGTGTTGCATTTGACGCTTCCGCCGGAGGGGGTTGCATTGTTGGAACCGGTCGAATAGACGATGCGCTCAACCGATAAAAAGACCGTAGACTTGTTCCACAACTTCGTCATTCCTGTGAAAACGGGAATCTAGACGAACAGGCTGCAAGTTTTTCGTCTAGATTCCCGCCGTTGCGGTTACAGCCTTGGCGGTAAAAATCACCAAAGAACAAACAGAGCCCGGTGCGGTAGCGCCGGTGCTGCCGCACCGGGCTCTGTGAACTTTTTCCCGCCAGGGCTGTAATTTACGGAAAGGCATACGCCGGATTCGTGTGGTCGAAGTCCGCATCGGTCAGACCGACGTTGAGTTTCAAATTTCGGTATTCGTACACTTCAAGCAACATCGGCGTTTCTCCTTCTTTGCGGGGCCAATCATACGACTCATAGCGCAACGGCAGATTCAATTCCTTGTCCACATAGATTCGGGCAATGTGAAAGCGGAAATTCGTTCGCGGAACTGGGTGAACCACCTGAATGATTGTACACTCCCGGGCAACATCTCCAGTGCCGAGCTTGACTCCTTCGTGGTACGTAACCTCACATTCACCGAACTTGACATCCGCATAACCGACCTCTAACAGTTTGTCGATGAGATTGAGAATTCCAATATCTGTGATGGGATACTTTTGATTCCGCATAAGGATCGGACCTTCGGGATCGAGTCTGAGCGTTCCCAGTCGCCTCTCGATGCCGACCCCGTGTGCTAACACTTTGTCGTCGTTCTTTCCTCGGACAAAAATTGCCTGCTGTCCATTGGCGTTTTGCGGAAAACGGACTTTGGTATAAACACTGAATGGTTCATGGCGGATCTTGATTTCCATCACTTGGGCACCTTGTACCGTTCCGCCGATATTTTCTTGCTTTTGCAGAATGGCGGTGTAATCCTTGATGGCAGCGACGTTTGGGCGCTCTCTTTCTGCCCAGCGGATCACCGGCATTAGAGGATGTTCCACAGTCGTAACCGCAGGAACATTCCCAGCCACCCGCGCTACGTCAGCGGGAGATTGAGCCGCCGATATGCCGCAAAACAACAAACAAGCGGCAACACCGCTAATAACAATCGTCAATCCTTTTTTCATCGCGTAATCCTTTTTCAAACAATACGTATTCATAACCCTATCGGCAAGATGCGCTGCGGAAAATTAGTTTTTTCCGGGAGTAAAATTCCCGGGATTTATAGCCCCCCGCTCTTGCGCTTTTGCCTATTTTATGTTATACTCTGGGAAATCCCGCTCATACTAACAAGTTTTCCGAATTTTCGGAATAGCAATTTTGATGAATTTTTCCGAAATAATCGTCCGACCGGTACTTTCCACTCCCTTTCAGGAGATTGGCTACGTCGTCCATCGAAAAGATGAGACGGAATGCTTTGTGATTGATCCCGGTTTGGAACCGGCTAATTATCTGAAACTCTTTAATAAAGAGAGACTTACGCCGATTGCTCTCTTAATCACGCATGGGCATGGCGATCATATCGGCGGAATTCCGGCGATTCGGGAAAAGTGGAAATCTACCAAAATTTACATCGGCGAGTTCGACAGCGAAAAATTGACCGATCCGGTGCAAAATCTGTCGGCGGCTTTGGGAATCAGTTTGGTAACGCCGAAAGCGGATGTTCTTCTCCAAGACGGCGATAAACTGGAACTGGCGGGAATTTCCCTTGAAGTCCGGCATGTGCCGGGACACAGCAAGGGACATGTCGTCTATTGGATTCCTGCGGAGTCGAAGGGAATGGTATTCGTCGGCGATGTCATTTTTGAGGGAAGTATCGGACGTCATGATTTTCCCGACAGCGAACCGACGCTACAGATTCCGATGATCATGGAAAAAATTATGTCGCTTCCCGGCGAAACAGTCATTTTTCCGGGGCACGGCAATCCGACGACCGTTGAAAAGGAAAAACGGACAAATCCTTATTTGTGAACGTTTGTCTACGGGTGTGTAAAAAATTAGTTGGTTTTTGGAACATTGCGCAAGCGAGCGGGCAAGTGAGAAAGCGAGCGGGGGGGCGTTAGCCCCCCGATGGATATCCAACACGCTTCGTATCCCAACGGGGGGCTAACCCCCCCGCTCGTTGCGATGCACCCACTTTATCTTTACACACCCCTACTGTACGGCGACGGCTAACTTGCACACAATTTGCTAAAATGAAACTCATGCGAAGCACTCCTTTTTCCAGCTACTTCGACGGCGAAAACCTCTCGCAGGATCCCATACACGGATACATTCCTTTCTCCTCGGCGGCCGACTGTAACGAGGTTTCCGAGCGGGACGTTGTCGATTCTGATTGGGTGCAGCGTCTTCGGCAAATACATCAGTTGCAAACCGCTTGGCTTGTCTATCCCACGGCGGAACATACCCGATTCCAACATTCGCTCGGTGCAATGCACCTTGCCTCGAAAATGTTGGCGAGACTTTATCCCAGCCTCGCCGATGTGTGCGCAGAATTAGGCGAGGCGTTGCCGAGTCGGGCTTATCTTGAATCGCTCGTCCGTATGGCAGCGCTGCTTCACGATGTCGGACACGGTCCCTTCGGGCATTTTTTTGACGCCAAATTTCTATCGAAGTATAATACCAACCACGAAAAACTGGGAGCGGAAATCATCCGTCAAAAACTTGCGCCAATGCTCCAAAAAATCCGGCGCAGTCCCAACGGCATACTCGAAAAACACGAAACACTCGACCCTGAACAAATCGCCTTTTTGATTGTGCGACCGCAAACATCGGGGGCGCAAGAGCCGGGGGCGTTAGCCCCCGTGAAATCCACATGGCTCCATCTTTTACGTTCCCTCTTCAGCGGACTATACACTGTGGACAATATGGACTTCGTCCTCCGCGACGCTTATATGACCGGTTTCAGTGCGAGGGCGTTTGACATTGACAGGCTTTTGCACTATTCCTTTTTTACGCGGCAGGGGTTGACGGTACATCAGAAGGGCTTCGCGACGTTGGCTCGTTTTCTTTCTTTTAGGGCGGAGTTGTTTCGGTCGGTTTATTTTCACCGCACGGTTCGGGCAATGGACATTGCTCTCAGTGCGTTGTTTGCCGAAAGCGGCAGTTTGCTCTTTCCCAAGAATCCTTTGGAGCATTTGGACGAATATCTTCGTTTTACGGAATGGTCGCTCCTCGTGAGTGTCGCTCGTTGGAACAAATCTTCTAATGCCAAGAAGCGTGAACTCTATCCGGCGTGGCAGGACTTTCTGCGACGTCGTATTCCGTTACATTTAGCAGCGGAAACGACGGTGCTTTTCCGGGCGGGCGACCGGGAACAGACGAGTATCTTTGCCGATGAGCAATCGTTGCGGCGTCTGATTATTTCGCACTTGCCGGAGCCGCATCGGTCGATTCCTTTTGAGGTGGACATTGCTAGGCATTTACATCGTCCTGATTCGCATCGTCCGACGGCGTCGCAGAACTTTTTGTTCGATCCGGCAACGAATCGGATTCGGCAATTAGAGGAAGAGGAACTCTTTCGGCACATTCCGCAGAGTTATCGAATTTGCCGCATTTACACGCCGCATACCGAACAGATCGTTCCGCTCGCCAAAGCAATGGACGCTCTAATCCACGCGGAGAGTGAAGATGACGCGACGAACATGTAACCGCAAAGAGCGCAAGGAATTTGTATTATTAGAGGTTCCCTAAAATTTAACTCCATTGTAGCACATGTTCATAACTTATTCCCCTGTCCAGTTTTTGCCGTCCACCGCCGTGCGCAATGTACGGCGTTTCCCAATGTGATGTGTTGTACTTTTTTTGCAATGGGCTATAATATATTGCGGTGTTTATTGAAACCACCCTGCTCCGATCTTGACCACATTTATCGCCTTGGCGGCTGATAAATACGTGGGAACATCATTTTCACATCAGCAGAGCTGCGTTAGTAAGAATCAGGAGCAAACTTCATTTTTACGGTTGAAGCCCTGTTCGTTCTTATCGAAATTTTACCACCGGGGCAGCAAACATAGTCAAGCGGACTGGGAAGTAGAATTTATAAAGAACAAACATGAAAAAAGTATTGATTACCGGCGGAAGCGGTTTCATCGGTTATCACCTCGTCCGTCGGCTCCGCCAGGAAAACGTTATTGTCCGATGTCTCGTCCGCCCGACCTCTTCTCTATCACTGTTGAAAGACTTCGATGTCGAATATCACATCGGCGAACTCAACGACGTACAAAGTCTCCTCAGCGCTGTAGATGGTTGCGATACCGTGTTTCACGCAGCGGCGCTGGTGCGTGCAAAATCCTATAAAGAATTTGAAACAGTCAATCACTTCGGCACCGAGAATGTTGCTCAAGCCGCCGCCGAGTGTTTATCGCCGCCAGTATTTATCTATATTTCGTCCCTCTCCGCCGTGGGATATTCTAAGCCGGAACAACCCCGTCGGGAATCAGATCCGCCGACGCCCTTCTCCCTATACGGCAAAAGTAAATTGGCAGGAGAAAACGCGCTGTTCGCCTTCGCCGACAAAATGCCTTGCACGATTGTCCGTCCCGGCATTGTTTTCGGCGAAGCAGACAAAATGAATTTGAAACTATTCAAGACCATCAAACAGTTAGGAGTCTGTCCAATTCCAGGCTTTAGCGATAAGTATTACTCTTGGATTCATGTTGCGGATTTGTGCGATCTGCTTGTCGCAGCCGCTCTAAAAGGGGAACGTCTTAAAGGAGAAAAACATGGACAGATTCAACCTCTCGGTGCCGGTATCTATTTTGCGTCATCTGATGAGGGGCGAGGGCTTTCGGAAATTGCACGTCTGATTGGTCGATCGGTGGGCAGAAGCCGAATCCGAATTCAGTATTGCGGTCCAATTATTGTATGGACGGTATCGACATTTTTCGAAGTCAAAATGCGGTTGACAGGAAAGCCGCAGCCGATTGATTGGGGAAAAGCGCAGGAATCGTTGCACCACTGGACTTGCTCGCCAGAGAAAGCTCAAACACAGTTAGGTTTTTCTCCGAAACCACTCGAGGAACGAATCGAACAGACGGCGAAGTGGTTCATAGAAAACGGTTGGCTCATGTAGGGCTTTTACCTGAAACTCGTATCAGACATTTATTGTCCTCCTCTGGTGATAATCATGTTGAAAGCAAACTATACAGAATAAAGAGAGCTTTTCGAAAATTTACGCTACCACTATGCACGGTATCTTAACGCGGCACAACAGGAGTGTTCGGATCGACATAGTCCGTCGTCGGAGCCGAATCCAGTACGCCAGTGCCCGACTCGTAACGCCGCGACCGCTCCAGAATCGTAATCGGAAGAGACGCACGAAAAATTATCGTTGAACTATTATCACCGCCAGCCGCCGCTCCCAATAACAACGCCCTATCCACCGTGAGAAGATCACTCATGTCCAACGACGATTGATACGCATGATGCAGTCCCGTCGACTCGTAACCGCCCAAAGCACGGTGCAAAGTCATTACCCTAACAATGTACTCCAAATCAACAGACTGCGGATTGTACGTCGCCAACCTTCTCACGCTTTCATTGTCCAACGTTTGTGGCGGCATAAGCAAGTCCCGCATCTCCCGACGCGGCGTGGTCTTCGTTACCGTAATCGTTTGACCCGGTACTATGTCCCCCAATTCCAATGCCCAGCGACCATAAACGAGAATGCAGTTTTGCAGAGAAAAATCTTCTTTATCAGGAAATACAACCGTCCCAATAGGTACGCCTTCGTCGTCGGTCAACTGAGAATGAATTCGATACCCATCACGGATACTAAAATGATGCTGACCGAAAAAACTTTTGGTTGAACGTGTTTGAATGGGAACGCTGTTGAGTCTGCAAAATTCATTCTGTTCGGAACCGACTTGCCAAACAGAAGTGCTTACCGTCTTCGGTGCCATTCCGCCGAGCCCGCTACCGGGCAGACCATTCCATGAAAAAGAACCGGACTTGTACCAAGGAGAAGGTTTTAGTGCTTCGCTAAACAACAATGGATGCGGATCGTCGAAAAACAACTGTTCTAAATCAACGAGTCGGTCAGTTGAACTGTACACACTATTCCAAATGCTCAAGCGTAAAACGTCGTGTTCGTAATCGGTATCAGCGATATAAAGTTGATTGTATTTTTCTTCACCCGGTCTTCCCGGCGCAGCAAGCACATACGTCAACACGCTAAACAGTACGATCCACAGCGGAAAGGTGATCCACGTCAAAATCGGCTTTTTTAATATCTTATGCACGAAGAACCAATCGAAGAGTCCGATGACTAGCCAGTACGCAGTCAGGATAATCAGAATGACGGAAAACGGCACAATGCGGACTCCTTCAAATTGGTCGAGGGCGCTGCGAATCTGTCCGGCAATGTCGTTGTAACCGAGTTGCAACATTGCCCCCGCACGAACGCCCATCGCTCCGCTGGCGGAGCGGCTAACAGTATTCCATTGCATGATGTTACGGACGAGAGTCGTTCTATCCCGCCAGTTATTGAGTGGTCTGCCGCTTAAATCGCCGCCGAAATAGATGATCGTGCCAAGTCCGTGAGCAGAGCGAATTATCAGCGGCAAGTCGCCGTCTTTGACAATCGTCATTCCGCTTGGTTCGAGAATACGGGGCATTTTCATAAAGGGCGCCTCTTCGGTGCCGTTCATAAAAATCTGCCGCTGACTGTTCACGAAACGTTCAAAGGAAGTCCCTAGCCGCAGTTCCGTCATGCCGTCGTACTTGCCCGGCAGGAAAATGTGTAAAAAACCGTCCTCATCGTCTAAAAACTGTTCCGCGTCTTTACCGGCACAGAGCAACATTTTTCCGCCGAGTTTAAGCCAGTCGTTCAGTGCTTGAATTTGGGGGCTCTCTGCGGTGAGTCCGTCAAAGATTGCCGGTTCGGTCGTTGTTAGTACGACCATTTCGACGGCTTCGTATCCGAACCAGTCGGTCGGCAGGTCGGTGAAGGAATTGACTTTGACTAGCAGTGGTCTTCGGTCTTCTCGGAGCATGAGTTCTGCGACGGCACCTTGGAGTCCGATGTCTTCGTTGCCGAAGATGAGGTAGATGGGGCGTTCCGCATTGACCGGCGGCGGAACGTTGAAAGATTTATACTTACCGCCGTTGACGGAAATTTGTATCGGTTCATCCTTGCGTCCCATTTTTGCGAGAACCGTTAGCCGCTCCGCTTGCGGAGCGCATAGTTCGTCATACCGATAGGTAATCGGTGTGCCGTCGGAGTCGGAGCATCGGATTGCCAGCGTTTCGATAGGCACCGGAGATTCAAGCGTAATGGGAGTCCAGAGACCGTTTTTGTAGGTGTTTTCGATACCGATGTGTGCGGATTGGATTGATAAATCCGGCGGCGGTACAAGTCTTCCTTTTGCGAAAGCAACCCCAGTAAGGCAACAGCAGAGAACGGCAAGGGAGAAAAGGAAGCGGAACATAACGCCCTATTGTAATGCTTGGCGGAGAAAAAGCAATCTTACAGGGTTGGCGCCGACGGGTGTGTAAAAATAAAGTGGGTGCGTTCCAGCGAGCGGGGGGCGTTAGCCCCCCGTCGGGTACGAGGCGTGTTGGACATCCATCGGGGGGCTAACGCCCCCCGCTCGCTTTCTCACTTGCCCGCTCTTGCGCAATGCCGAAAATACCCACAATTTTTTTTACACACCCGGCGCCGACTATGGGACGAGAACAGTGTGGAATTTCATGAGTACCTCCATGTAAAGTGATGAAAAAAAAACAGACACGCCATTCTACCCAAAGTCCATAACAGTTTGGACATGCCCAGTCCTTGCCCTCTGCCGTCTTGCCCCATCGGCGGTTCTTTCGTACACTGGAATGCATGACGAACCCTGCGCCCCTTTTCGATTTTGATAACGCCCTCGCTAAAATTAAAGAGATGGGCGAAGAAACGCCTAGATCGGCTAAACTCCAAGCGGAATTAAAGCCGCTCTCGGTCAGCGAGTTTACACACCAAATCAAATCGCAAATCGAGGCACGGTTCGACTCCGTTTGGGTTGTAGGGCAGATTTCCAACTTGACCTATCACCGTTCGGGACACGTCTACCTCACGTTGAAAGATGAAGGATCGCAACTTTCGGCGGTGGTCTGGAAAACGTCCGTCTCGAAAATTAAGTTCAAACTTAAAGACGGTATGGAAATCGTCTGCCGAGGTTATCTCAATGTTTATCCCCCGCAGGGAAAATATCAGATGGTCATCAACGAATTGCAACCGAAGGGCATCGGTACACTCGAACTCGCCTTTCTGCAACTTCGGGAAAAGCTATTAGCCGAAGGATTGTTTGACCCCGTCCGAAAGAAACCGTTGCCCAGTCTGCTCCGCCGCGTTGCCGTCATTACGAGTCCCACCGGTGCCGCTGTCAAGGATTTTTTGCAAATCTTGACTCGCCGGACTAAAATGATCGATGTGCTGATCGTTCCCGCCAAAGTACAAGGAGACGGCGCCGCAAAAGAGATTGCTGCCGCTCTATACAAGGTGAATCAGATGGGCGGAATTGATTGCATCGTCCTCACTCGCGGCGGCGGAAGTATGGAAGACCTTTGGGCTTTCAACGAAGAAATCTTGATACGCGCTGTGGCGGCTTCGGGCATTCCAGTGGTCTCTGCTGTCGGACATGAAATCGATGTAACGCTGTGCGACTTTGCTGCAGACATCAGAGCGGCAACGCCCAGCGAAGCGGCAGAGAGAATTTCCCGAGAAGACTCTGACCGGCATCGGGAACTGTTGCAAATCAACCGCCGATTGAACGACTCCATCAAACACCGGCTATGTACCGCTACTGAAAAATTACATACACTTGCTCGGCATCCGATTTTTCGACGACCGGAACAGTTGATAGAAAGCCGACGATATATTCTCGGTTTGCTTGAAGAGCGGCTCGACCTGTTGATGGATCATCGGCTCCAATCATTACGGGATCGCTTGGGTAAAGTGTCGGCGTCGCTGGAAGCGTTGAGTCCGCTTTCGATTTTGTCTCGCGGTTACACTTTAACGGAAAATGTTGAAGGACGTTTGATACAGAGTGCAAGCGAAGTACAAATCGGCGATACAATCCGCACCCGATTCCTCGATGGAGTTGTCGAAAGCCGATGTTGTTCGGAACCGCAACCGCACGATTGTAAACGGTTCGTATTTTCCTAAATCCGTTGATATCAAGGAGTTTAGGAAAAATTAGACGCAAAAACGGCAAACCCGACAACGGACTGTACCTGGAACCGGAATAGAGTCATTAACAATACCACATTTTAAAAAATTCTTGTATAATGGACCTCACAATTTCGCTCCACTTTTCTACACGATGGACACTAAACTCCGCTCTTCTTTGGCGATTTTCAGTTTCATCGTGTGTGTGCTGTTTTTTTCCGTAATTTCATTCGCTCCCGCTCGGGCGGAAGAGGAAACGAAGACCGTCCTGCGAGGTCAATGCTACAACATCAGACATGGACAAGGAATGGACGGCGTCGTCAGTTTAGAAAAAACTGCAAAAACGACCAAGGAATGGACTCCTGACCCGGTTGCAGTCCAAGAAGTCGATAAACATACGCGGCGGACAAACAATGCCGATCAGCCGAAAGTCCTCGCAGAACTATTGGGAATGTACCACGTTTTCGGTAAAACAATAGACGTTCAAAGAGGAGAATACGGTCTCCTGATACTCTCACCGTTTTCTATACAGAACCGCATTCGAGAGAATGCGCAAAAGCAAACAGCATGAAAATAATACTAGCTAGCGACCATCGTGGAATGAATGTTCGGGCAACGATTTTTGAGTACCTCCAATCGTTGCCGGGGTATGTGGTGCGGATAGTTGATGAAGAGCTTTCCGAAGACATGGATTATCCCGACATAGCGGCAAAAGTAGCGCAGTCAGTTTCGACCGGCGAGTCGGACTGCGGTATTTTGATTTGCGGTACCGGCATCGGTACGTGCATTGTTGCAAACAAGTTTCCGGGGGTTCGGGCAGCACCTTGTCATAACGAAGTTGCCGCCGAGTTAAGCCGGAAACATAACGATGCCAATGTCCTTTGTCTCTCCGGCGATCTTCTCGGCGAGCGGTCAAGTGTAGCGGTGGTTGCCAGTTGGCTTGCCGCCCAATTCGAAGGCGGCAGACACTGCGTCAGACTCGAAAAAATTCGAAAACTCGAAGAAAAGAATCGGAATTTACAGGGTTGGCAAGAAAATGTTAGATCAGAACAAACAGAACCCGGTGCGGCGGCACCGGAGCTTCCGCTCCGAACTCTGTGAATTTTTTACCGCCAGGGCAGAGTCGTTTTGGTTTTCTCAGAGCACCAGCTAAATAATACAATGAACATCATCCTTTTAGGCAACGGCACCAGACCTGGCGTGTGGGAGGCGGTGGAACGGTTGCGTCCCGAAATTGCACGACGTGCAAACATCCTCGCCGAAGATTTTACCGGTCAGAAAGACGTTTCGTCCGTTCCCGCCGATCTTGCCGTCGTTTTCGGCGGAGATGGTTCGATTCTCCGGGCAGTCAGTCAAATGGGTACGAAACAAATTCCTGTGCTTGCCGTACATCTTGGGACATTAAGTTTTCTTTCAACAATCCAAACCGATGAATTGATTCCGTTACTCGACCGTCCTGACTTGTTGCAACTGCCGGTTATTAAGCATCTTTTACTTCATTGCCGATTGTTTCGTAAAGAGCAAACGGAGCCGATCTGTTGGCACTGGGCGTTGAACGAAGTCGTAGTTCATGCGGCGCATGCGGCACATTTAATCTGTGTCGAGCTGTCTCTCGACCATCAACTTGTAACGACGTACCGGTGCAGCGGTCTTATTGTTTGTACGCCGGTCGGTTCGACAGCGATGAGTCTGTCGAGCGGCGGTCCGATTCTCCGAAAGGATATTGAGGCGGTCGTGATTTCGCCGATTAGTCCGCACACGTTGAGCAATCGTCCGTTGGTCGATTCGCCGGATCGCTTTATGGAATTGCGGACGCAACAACCGGCGGAACTGATTGTGGACGGCAACAACGTTGCAGTCGTCGAGCCGGGCGACACGGTACGGATCACGCGGGCAAGTCAAACCTTCAAAACGCTTGCCGTACCCGGCGTTTGTTATTACAAGGCACTGCGTACCAAACTCGGTTGGAACGGAAGATTTGAAAGTTAGAAAACTTGTATGGAAACTATCATTTGGTGTAAGCCGGAATGACGATTTGTTGCTTTCTAGAAAAAACCTATCTTAACAGAAAACTCCTTTAATACTATACTGCCGACGGGTAGAAATTGGGCGCTTTTCCTTGTGAATTTTTTGTGTCCCTTGTGCTCTTTGTGGTTAAAATAAAGGATCAACCACAAAGGGCACAAAGAGCACAAGGATTCACAAAGAAGGATAACGTCCATTTTCACACCGTTGGCAGTATAACCCGTTGATTGTGCATGCCGAAGGCAAGGGTGCGTCGGTCGCGGATAGTAGGATTATGTTACGGAAAGTGTAACGTTAGCCGCTCCGCCTACGGAGCACACCGTCAGCCGCCGCACCTGTGCGACGGCTACAGAGGGTGAACGCTAATAACCTTCGGTGAATTCGGAGTCGAGTACCATACTGACTCCTTCGTCATGCCGGATTTTTGTGTTACTCTCGGTATTGAGATAGATTTTTTCCTGTAAAATTTCCTGTATTGCGGTGTTCAGGCGATCTCGTGTTGCTGCGGAAACTTCCCGACCATAATCGATAGCGGAAGGCGTTCCTTCGTTAAGAGCGACGAGTCTCTTTTGGATCAAAGCGGAAAGTTTGAAACGTCCGCCGATCTTGCTGACCAGCTCCTCATCTTTGAGTTCTTCAATCATGGGGAAAAAATACCGAAAACCTCCAATCTACTGTCCATTATATTGCAAAAATCGGTAAAGTAAAGGGGGCGACAGGGGCAGAGTGTGTAAAATTTGTGGGTGTTTTCAACATTGCGCAAGAGTGAGAAAGTGAGAAAGCGAGCAAGGCGGCGTTAGCCCCCCGTTGGACTCCCACTCGTTTCGCAACCCAAAGGGGGGCTAACGCCCTCGTTATACCCCACAAGTATTTGACTTTGGCATGCACAGGCAAAATACGCAAGATGCAAAGGCTAGGCAGTATTGTGATAGCGATGGCAGATGGGACAATGAGCAGTTCGGAGAAAACAAGTTGCCCATCTTTTACGCAAGATTGTCAGCCGAAAAGAAACGAAAAGTTGCCCATTTTTCCAGAGTTACCTAAATTGTGAAATAGACTCCGCCTGACACGGATTTTGTTTTGCCTA
>Ga0099364_10004822_pt1 | contig 20291 bp, 16 predicted proteins | sample TergutTh196P3_FD_73070 | JGI IMG/M metagenome (GOLD analysis project Ga0099364, IMG submission 73070) | Microcerotermes parvus P3 segment gut microbial communities from Pointe-Noire, Republic of the Congo - Th196 P3 | ecosystem: Host-associated > Arthropoda: Insects > Digestive system > Gut ... | reverse complement strand
GCGTCGAGCGCGGCGACCTCGGCGTGTGGGCCCCCCGCGTAGGCGTGGTAGCCCTCGCCGATGACGCGCCCCCCCTTGACCACGACGGCGCCGACGGGGGGGTTGGGGCGCGTCCGCCCCTCCCCCCTCTGCGCAAGCCGTACCGCGCGGCGCATCCATTTAGTGTCGTGAGAAGTCATTCTAGTTTCCAGTTAGAAGAAGTTTTTAGTTTTTAGTTTTTAGTTTTTAGTTGATGCGCTTCATGGCATTGTTCTAAAAACTAAAAACTATAAACTATAAACTGCTTCATCATTTCCCCTGCGCGGCGAGTTCCTTGTTGAGCTTGTCGAGGATGCCGTTGACGAAGCGGCCGGCGTCGGCGTTGCTGAAATACTTGGCGAGGTCAATGGCCTCGTTCAGCACCACGGGCCGGGGGATCTCGGGCGTGAAGAGCATCTCGTAGAACGCGAGGCGCAGGACGTTGCGCTCGACCGACCCCATGCGGTGCATGGGCCAGTTCTCGCCGACGTAGGCATCGAGGCGGTCGTCAATCGCCGCGAGATTCCGCAGCACCCCCCTGACAAGTTCCTCGGCGAAGAGGCGGATCTTCGGCGGCGCGATGCGGTCCTCGGCAGTCTCGCCCTTGGCCCTGATGTTCGCGTCGGGGTCTTTGTCGCGGATGGCCTCGACCCTGCATGTCCACTGCTGGCGCCAGAATGCGGGGATGGTCTCTTCAAGATCCAGCCCCGGGTTGAGGTCCGCCTGGAAGAGCATCTGGAGTGCCCACTCGCGCCCATGTCTGCGTGTTACCATAGATAGTCCTTTTTAGTTTCTTTTTTTGAGTAACTAGTAGCTAGTAACGAGTAGCTAGTTCAATGACTCGGAAGCATTGCAACTAGCAACTAGTTACTAGCTACTCGTTACTAGATTACAAAGCCTTTAACACCGACACGGTCTCGATTGCGGCGAGGACAGCGTCCCATCCCTTGTTGCCCTGCTTGGTTCCGGCGCGTTCGATGGCCTGCTCGAGGTTCTGCGCGGCGACGATCCCGTTGAGCACGGGCACGCCCGTGCCGAGCGCGATCTTCGACAGCGCGCGCGCGACGGTCCCGTTGATGAGGTCCGCGTGCGGCGTGGCGCCCTGGATGACCGCGCCGAGCGCGATGACCGCGTCGTACTTGCCGGACGCCGCCAGCTTCTGCGCCGCCTGCGGCGCCTCGTTTGTCCCCGGCACGCGCACGAGCGTGAGGTCGTCGCCGTTGCCGCCGTGCCGCACGAAGCAATCCTCCGCGCCCTTGACCAGCTGCTCCGTGAAGAAGCTGTTGAAGCGGCTCACGACAATCGCCATCTTCATTCCCGTCGCGTTCAGGTTCCCATTGATCTCTTTCATCTCTTCTCCTTTTGTGAGTAACTAGTAGCTAGTAACTAGTTCAATGATACGCAGCATTACAACTAGCTACTAGTTACTAGCAACTAGCTACTAGTTACTCCCCTACAACAAATGCCCCATCTTCTCCCGTTTCGTCTCCAGATACCTGCGGTTGAAATGCCCCGGCTCGAGCGCGATCGGCACGCGCCCGGCGATCTCCAGCCCGTAGCCCTGCAGGCCGATGAGCTTCTTCGGGTTGTTCGTCATCAGCCGGATGCGCTTCAGCCCGAGGTCCGACAAAATCTGTGCGCCCACGCCGTAATCGCGCAGGTCCGGCGCGAAGCCAAGCTCGATGTTCGCCTCCACCGTGTCGAGGCCCTTCTCCTGCAGCTTGTAGGCATGGAGCTTGTTCGCCAGCCCGATGCCGCGCCCCTCCTGCCGCATGTACAGCACCACGCCGCAGCCCTCCTCCTCAATCATGCCCATGGCCGCGTGAAGCTGGCTGCCGCAGTCGCACCGCGCCGAGCCGAACACGTCACCCGTCAGACACTCGCTATGGACGCGCACGAGCGGCGCGTCCGCACCCGCGAGGTCGCCCTTCACCAGCGCCAGATGCTCCCTCCCGTCCGGCGACGAGCGGTAGAGCCTCAACGTGAACTTCCCGAACAGCGTCGGCATGTCCACCTCCTCCACCAGCTCGATAAGCCGCTCGCGGCGGCGGCGGAACTCAATCAGATCGGCGATAGAAAGCATCTTCAGACCGTGCGCCCGCGCGAACGCATGAAGCTGCGGCAGACGCGCCATCGTGCCGTCCTCCTGCATGATCTCGCAGATGACCCCGGCGGGCTTAAGCCCGGACAGACGCGCCAGGTCCACCGCCGCCTCCGTATGCCCCGCACGGACCAGCACCCCCCCCTCACGCGCCTCCAGCGGAAAGACATGGCCCGGACTGACGAGCGCGTCCGGCCCCGACGCATCATCCACCAGCGCGCGCACCGTCTCCGCGCGGTCCGCCGCGCTGATGCCCGTGGTGATGTTGTGCGCGGCATCCACGGAGAGCGTGAACGCGGTCGAGAACCTGTCGCCGCGGTTACGGCTCGGCGCGCGCTCGATGCCGAGCCGACGCAACCGCTCACCCGTCATCGGAACGCAGATAAGGCCACGCGCACACCTCGCCATGAAATTGACCGCCTCCGGCGAGACCTTCTCCGCCGCGACAATCAGGTCCCCCTCATTCTCGCGGTTCTCGTCATCCGCGACGACGACGAACGCCCCGCGCCCGAACGCCCCGATGCACTCCTCAACCGAATCAAACAAATTGTCCATAAACAACTTCCAAAAACAAGCGAGCCCGGGGCAGACAGCGAAACGCACAGCATCCTCTCTCATCCAGACTGTACTGTCGGCCACGGACTCTCACCGTGTCAGTGACCCACGCAAGCGCGGGTCAGTCGCGGGCTTTACCGCCGGTCGGGAATTGCCGTTACCGGCTCACCCAGCCCCGAAGACGCTCATTGATGTCAGGTACGATACCACATCCGTGCCACGCTTGGCAACTGGTTTTCGCGGTTTTTCACCGTTTTTCAGCCCCGCCGCGCGCCGTGCGAGGCGAACGAGCTGGTGCACTTCCTCAACCGCATCGGCGGGGTGGGCGCGGAACTCATCTTGAAGGAGAGCATCCGCGTTCAACTTCAAGCGGATGATGAACAAGTGGCGGCGTGAGGCCTCCCTTTTTGTGCGCATAGTCCTCCGCCTGTTTTCACCCCTCCCGACCTGCCGTTATGCCCATACCACGTGAAAATGACTTTTTAAGGCTCGACTAAGTAATAGGTTAGAAGTAATAGGTGATAAGGGAGAAGTAATAGGTGATAAGGGAGAAGTAATAAGTGATAAGTAATAAGTGATAAGGGAGAAGGGAGAAGTAATAGGTGATAAGGGAGAAGTAATAGGTGATAGGTTAGAAATAATAGGTAAGCGTGATTACTTTCCTACTTCGTTTCATGGTGTTATTCGTCCTCCATCGCCCCCAATCACCCCCAGCACGGCTTTGGTCTTGATGTCTAGGACCACTTCGGCGAAGATATCCGGACCGTTCACATAGTGCCACAGTTCCTTCGGCATATCGGTAGGCGGACGCCACGGGAACGACACGACGATGTTGTCGCCTTGGACCGTCGTAATCGGCACGACATCGTCCGGAATCTCTAGCACCTTGATGCGCTTGACTACCGTGTCGGCGATCCGCACATACTCGGCAACTTTCTCCGCACTGGGGTCAAGGCAGATCTTCTTGAACGCAACATAACTGTGTATGCCCTTAACACCTTCATCATCATTTCTGAAGGAATGCCACGTTGTGGGCGCCGCTTTGGACTCGGCGACGAGGGGCGCGAAATCCTCCGCGCTCCGGAACCCTTTATTTTCAAGGTTTTTGTTTAACGTAATTGCCAGCACGGCTTTGGTCTTGGCCTCGATGATGACCTCGGCATAGTAGTCCGCCCAAATCAAAGACCATTTAAAGTTTTCATCCATGTCGTTGGCGTAGGGGAACGTGACGATAGCCCATTCGCCGTGCATGTCCACCGTTGGCACGACATCGTCCGGAATCGTGATACTCGGTGTGGCAGTGATGTCGCGGGCGATGCGGATGTATTCGCGCGCTTCGGCGGAAGCGGAGTCCATGCGGATTGCCTTCGCCGTTATCGTCCTGTTCGTGGCAACGCGTTTCCCATTTTCCCAACACCAGAAGCCCAAGCTTCGTTTTATTCGGAACGTTTCGGGGTTGGCATCATCCTCAGGCACAGGAATGTTGTTTGTGAGAGGCGTCTCCTCTTGCGGCGGTTGATGAACGCCATCCACAGGGACGGTACTGTCTTTTACCTTGCCGTCGGCACTGGCATTTGTAGTATCGTCCGGCAACGCCATCCCCTGATTTTCTTTTGTCTCTCCTTTCGGGGAAGGGGGCTTTGCCGCCGTTGTGTTTCCAGGTGCGACCGTTTTAAGACACAGGATAAGAACAACCGCCAGCAACAGTGCCGCGATTGCTGTGATGACGAACATAAGTGTGATTCCTTTTTTGTTTTGTTTCATGGCGTTGGTCTCCTGTTAGGTCCATAGGGATAGAGCCTAGCATCCGCATCCAGCGGATGCCCGGTTTTTAATGGTGCAATGTAATCGAACACGATTCCTGGATGCTGATAAAACTTAGCATGGACCTTATCTTCTGGACTTGGCCCACGACGCTTAATCTCAACGCCTTGGGGAGTCAGGTATGTACTCGGCGGATGCGTATGGAATTCTGCGACCACATATTTTGCCGGGCCAGGGGGATTTTGATAAGCTATTGCCGGCACAATACCGGGAATGGGGCTATAAGTACCAGGGGTATCGCTCGGAACGGGGTCCATCGTAATCGATGCCCTTTCGTCGGGACCACACGGGGGCCCCGGCGGGACAGGTACCGTCTCGTATTTCCCATCTACGGTGTTGAGCGTGATGTAGCACCCAAGTTCACGGCGATAGCAATCCCTGTCTTCTTCCAGCGCCTCCTCATAATCTGTCTTTGCATAATTTTTTGTCTGCGTCCACAATGCGTTTAGCGCATTTGCTACCGATTTCTTGCTCATGATGACGTTCACATCCGGGAACTGCACCGTGAGGGATTGCGTGTTTGAGTAAAGCCGGTCGCCCGTACCGATCGGCACGGACGCCCTGACCTCAAAGAACCCCGCTGTCCTCACGGTGACGTTGGTGGTTCTCGTGTCTTCCGTGTACTTCTTAACGTACCATGGGCACCAGTCCGTGTCGACACCCGGGATGCCCGGCGGCTCCGTCCTCACACGGCGGACCTCAACCATGTAGGAGGACGGCACGGGTATGTTATTGCCCTCAGGCAAAAACTTCACGGTGATGGTCGTCTTTTCCATCAACGTCACTGTCTGTGGTGAAACCGTCAGGGTGAGACTGACGGGGAAGGTTTCGATCTTGCCGCTCTTGCCGTCGCCAGTCTCCTCTTGGTTCTTATCCAACGCTACGGCGCTCCATTCCCCAGAGCCGGGGATGTCGAGCGTCAGAAACCCTGTTTTAGGGGGTTCCGTGACCTCCGGGTCGGTCAGCATCCAATCCTTGTTCGCCGTGACCTTGAACGTCACCTTCGAGCCGGGATCCGCCGGATTGCTCGGGCGTCCGTAAGCCACGAAATTTGTGGGCCCCAATCTGCTCAGCCAGCAGGCGTCCTCCGTCGACACGGTGACATACGTGTTCCAGTCTGAAACAGTCCCCCATACCAACATGGCACCGCCCGCCGCAATCAGTCCTGCCCAAAACACTTGGATCATTCTCGTCTTGATACTCACCCTGCCTTGTCCTTTTCATTGAATCCTACTTGTTGACTAAAGAAAAAACAATATACCATGGTATTCCGCAGATGTCAACAAGGGTACAGTTTTTTTTGCCTGTTTTTTGCACTTCACGGAGGCGAACAGTTGAACATCTTTTTCTTGTGCTTTGCGTCTCCGTGTGGTAAATTGGTTTTTTTTGAGAGAGGATTAGCGAGAGAAAACCATGCGGAACGTTGCGGTTTACATCATCGGTTGCCTTTTCTGTGCGTGTGCGGTCCGGGCGCAGGAGACCCCCGTTGACCGCCAGTTCAAGGCGTTGTCCGAGGAGATCGAGGGGTGGAAGAAGGAGATGACCCGGGCGGTCGCGTCGCGCAAGGCGGTGGAGATGCTGCTGCGCCTGGGGGTGGCGTTCCAGAAAAGTTACGCCGACGCTGCCGACAGCATCGTGAAGGCGGACCTGATAGACGGCTACACCCGGAAACGGGACGCGCAGATGCGGAAACTGCCCATCACGCTCTACAAGTGCGGCCGTAAGGACATCTCGCTCGCCAACCCGGGCGAGTTCGTCTTTGAGGTGGATGAGTTGGAGATTGACGCCGCCCGCCCCCTCTTCTTCCTGCTCAATGGGTCGCAGGACCGCATGCTCTACTCCTACCGGGAAAGCCAGCAGTTCATCAACCTGCTGGCCCACCTCATGGCGAAGGCAAGGGCCAATGAGCAGACGAGCATCCCGACGCGCCATTTCGTGGCCTCCGTCCAGCTGGTGAACGGGGAGGCGACCGTGTTCCTCCAGTTCCTGTCGCCGGAGGGGTCTGTCAGCAAAGACCTGTACAGGCTGTCCGAGTTTGACGCCAGGCTGCTGGCCGGCCGCATCAGCGCGGTGCTGAAGGCGTCGCCGCCGCCGGGGGGCTACCGCGAGCCGGATGACGTTGACCCTGGCACAACGATGTTCGCCGCCCCTGCGGACAGTGGCGACACCCCCCCCTCCAACTTTAGAGCTTTAGAATGCTCCAACTTTAGAACTTCAGAATTCTCCAACTCTAGAACTTCAGAATTCTCGAACTCTAGAACTTTAGAATGCTCGAACTCTAGAGCTTGAGAATTCTCCAACTTTAGAGCTTCAGAATTCTCCAACTTTAGAACTTTAGAACTCTCGAACTTTAGAACTTCTTCCCCCCTCCCCCGCCTTACCCAGACGGGCCCCTCCCCCCCCGGGTTCAGCGGCACCCACCCCCCATCGTCCTTCACGGGCAGCTTCCCCTCATAGACCGATGTCGCGAGCAAGTCCATCCGGGGGGGGACAGAGCCCTTCGAAAACGACACCACCTTCCCCGGCATCACCTCCCACGCAAGAGCGATCCGGTGGAGACGCAGGAGCGGGGTAAGCCCTTCCTCTAGGGGTTCGAAGAGATAAAGCGACTCACCCGCCGGCAGGTGCGCCCGCACAAGGGCCCGCTGCTCATCAAAGATAGGGGTTAAACAATTGAAAAGGCGGCTGAGGGTATCAGGGTAGTCCTCGATCGCCAAGCGGACCCGTTTCCGTATGGTCGGGAAGTTGCCGCACAACGTCGCGAGAGCCAGCACCGCAAAGAGAAGCGTTTTTAGTTTATCGTTTCGCAAAAGCGTTTTTAGTTTATAGTTTTGCAAAAGAGTTTTTAGTTTATAGTTTATAGTTTTTAGAGCATTCATATTAGTAGTCTCGAACTAACCCGGGCAAGTTACACAGAGTTGCACAGAGAAGGCGCAGAGGGGCACAGAGTTTATTTTTACATTCCGCTGACATTGTAACTAAAAACTAGAAACTAGAAACTAACAACTAAAAACTAACAACTGGAAACTAGAAACTAACAACTAACAACTAAAAACTAAAAACTAAAAACTGGAAACTAGAAACTAACAACTAAAAACTAGAAACTAAAAACTAAAAACTCCCCCTCCCCCTCTCCCCCTCCCTCTCCTACTCCACCACCAGATTCCGAACGATCAGCACCTCCGTCGCGTTTGCGGGCGCGGTGCTGGTGATGCGGATGAAGCGCGCGGGGCGGGTCAGGGTGAAGGACTCGGAGGCGCTGCCCTTGTCCAGCCGGAGCACCGTCGTCCAAGACTTCCCCTCCGCCGAGACCTCCACCTTGGCCTTTCTCGGCGCGCCCGCGCCGCTGGAGTTGCCGAGCGTGAGGGAGATGCGCCCCGCCACGGGCCCCGCGAACTCCGCCTGCCAGTATTCGCCCGCCTTCAGACCACGCGCGGAGACGTATGCCGTGGACATCAGCCCGTCCCCCCCGCGTTCCGGCCCCGTCTTCTCGTCCTCCCCCTTCACGGACGCGGTGTAGGTCGCCGCCTTTTGCAAACCCCCGTCCGCTTCGCGTCCACCCCCTTTGGAAAGGGGGCTGGGGGTGGCGGTATCCGGCCGGGGGTTAGCCCCCTTTTGAAAGGGGGTGGACGTATCCGGCCGGGGGTTTGCCCCCCTCCCGTCCGCCGTCTTGGAGAACATCCAGTCCCACACCACCTCCTCGCGCCACGCCCGGTCCCATGCGTTGTGCCCCTTTTCAGGGAATGTGCTGACGCGGAACTCGCCGCCCTGGAGGGTCACGCGCCGTTTAAAGGCGTTCACCATTTCCATGTAGCTTTTCTTCGTGAGTTCAACACCCTCGTTGCAAAAGAGCCACCAGTTTCCAGGACGGGTCGGGTGCACGGCGATTTCGCCCGGCGGGCATGCTGCGACAGGCACGAGCGCGGCATACCTCCCGGGATAGGAACACCCGAACCCATACACCGCGGCGCCACCGTAGGAGAGGCCGGTGGCGTAGAGACGGTTGGTGTCCACGGGCGGGTTCTGCTGCGCCAGCGCCACGCCGAGAATGGTGTCGTTGAGGAGGTTCTCGATGTCCGACGGGCGGCAATCAGTGGCGCCTTCCCACAGCGCTGGGGAATCCGGCGGCACGGAGGGCACCAGCAGGTAGCACGGGTGTTTCGCCTGGAACGCCTGGGACGTGACCCTCTCAAAGATGAGGCTCTGCCTGAACTGCCTGTTCAGGTCGTTGCCGAGCTCGCCGTTCCCGGGCATGAACACCACGAGCGGCACGGGCTCGCCCCCCCTTTTTGCGTCTGGCGTGAAGAGCAGGAATGGAAGACGGTCGGGGAAGGGCTTCCGTCTGCCGGTGGAATCCTCATAGGCAATGAGCCTCGCCTCGACGGATCCCGGCGGGAGGGGGTCTCGCACAAACCAGCCCGCGGAGAGGTTGTAATACTCACGGTTCTCGCGCAGGCCGGGCGTGTCCTTGTAGGGCTGGATCGTGCCGCTGTAGCCGTATCCCGGCGCGCCGGGGGAGCGGTCAGCCGCGCTGTAACCGGAAGCCATGTTCACACGGTACTCATGGTACGTCTCCATGTATTTTGCGGGAGACATCTTGGGGAGTGTCTTTTCCACGCCAATGAAGTCGTAGGCAACGGCGCAGAACGCGAACACACTGAAAAATAATCCGACAACACGCATATTCCCTCCTTTTTTTTAAACCGGAAAATAAATTACCACACGAAGGCGCAACACGCAAGGCGAAAAGGAACAGGGGTGCAGAGGAATTAGACTTCTTTCCAAACCTCCATCAAAAGCATCCCGTCTGGGATGCTATAGTATTTTAACTTGAAGTTGCTGCATGAACATCGGAAAACAATGTTGCTCATTTCACACAGAGACACAGAGCCACAGAGTTTTCACAGAGCAAACAAATAGTAATTCTCTGTGTATCCTCTGTGCCTCTGTGTCTCTGTGTGAAACAATAAGGAGAGCAGAATGTGGGGGTGTCGTTCTTCTACCGAAAGATTCATCCCTGACGGGATGAGAAAACGTGATTCCCTTGGCGATTTCATGATGGTTTACGGGATATCATCGCAACGGTTAGGAAAGAGATCCGCACGCCGTTGAATGCGCTTCGACCCCTTTGCGGCTCACGGGGACGCTCGCCCTCCAGGCGGAATACGCCTGATATTTTTTTCCCTGTTGGGGATTGACTTCCGGTCGGGTAACGTGTATACTGATCCCCAAATCAACTGTAAAAGGTGTTTCAGATGAGAAGGTTATGTTTCGTTTTGGCAGGGATAGTAGCTGGTACAGGCGTGATGCCGTCATGGGGTGGTGAGATAGCAAACACCTATGTTTCCGTTCAGGCTGATGAAGCCTGTCTGACGAGAAACGGGGATCTTCACTTTATTGCCTACTGCCCGCCCGGCATCCCCCCAAGTGTCACGTTCACGGTCGAGGCGCGGAAAGGTTACGAGCTGGTGGCGCCGGACCCTAATCTAGAACCCAAAAGAAAAGGGACGATGAATGTCCAAAATACGGGCGAGGGCGGCTGGGGAGTGAAGCCTGAGAACGACCCAGAGCCGCCGCCTGTCAGCGGCGGTATCTTCGTCAAGAACGTCACGCTGGAGCCGATCTCGGTTTCGTTCGGCAACTGCATCCACGGGTGGGTGACATCGGACAAGCCGGAAGGCACCCCACCTGCCTATACGGCATATGATCCGCCGCACTGGACGCGCGACATCGAGAAAACCAAACCGATCGCCATTGTCAGCACCCAAAAGCCCACCGTCGCGGCAACGTTTCAGGTCATGCCGCCAAGTATTCCGAAGGATACCGGCGGGATCAAGGTCAGGGCAAAAGGCATGAAGGCCACGAAAGGCGCGAACGGGGTGGAGTACGAGGAGGTGATTTTCATTAAGCCGACGGCCGTGACGCTGAGGCCCGCCAAAGTGAATCCGGCAGGTGAGGTTACCGTCATGGAGGCAGATTTGGCAGTGACGTCCTTCGACAAGCCAATCGCAGACGTGATCAAGCACTACCCGGACGGGTCGTTCACCCTGAACTGGGAGATGAGCACGGGTGGGAACCAGAATGCCGATTCGTCGTGGTATCCCATCGGCCAGACGCCGCACACGGTTTACGTGACGTTAAAGGATCCCAAGACGACCTTGCGGCAGGAGAGCCTCTTCTACATCAGCTGCCAGGCGGCGGACACGGAAGACAAAATGAACAATGTGCCCGAGCGGGTCTGGACTGGCTTCGAGGGTAGGAACGTGTGCCGCGTTGACGGCGAGCAACTCACATATTACAAGAAGTACGGTAACGGCATAAGAACGACTGCTGATTTGCTGGCTGGGGGGGACGGGGAGTGCGATGCTTGGACATACCTCTTTCTGGATGCCCTGAAGATACAGGGATTCGAGTTCAAGAAGAATAACTTTTGTAGGATCCGTCCATTGCGCAGCGATGCAAATCCCCAAGTGGGGTCGGGGATGGACACTGGGTTTATGATTAGCACATGGCAATTTGGAGAACCAAACGTGAAACATACGTCGGCACCACATCGTTATAAGAATACGCCCGTAAGGGTTTCATGGTTTAACGCGTCGCGCACGGATTACGAATGGGAATTTCCTGCGGTCGTGAACTATACAGCAGGCACACCGGGGCAAGGCAACGGCAAACCTCAAGCTCTGTTTCCCGTTCACTACATGGCCTATGTGATTGTGACTGTAAACGGAAGGACAAAAGAAATGTTCTACGACCCCTCATACGGAAAGAAATTTGACCCCAATGATCCCACGATTCAACCCGTAAATAAGAGACCATTGGCGCAACAGTTCATGTCTGTGGTTGCAGGTTATTACAAAAGCAATAGTGACTTTGATGTTAGGTTCAGAAAACCGACTGCCAATTGCGAGATTAAGTATAAGGTTGATATTAAATATTAGAACCGAGGTGTTGCTTATGAAACAGACCCTTACTTTAGTCATCAGTGTGTTGTTTGTAACGACAAGTTTCCCGCAGGAAAAGGGTTGGTCTATTCCAAGTATTGACAAACTGGGGGGGATTATGGTTTGTTATGCCTCGGATTGGACTGGGCGTTTCTATTGGGACGGGAGCGCAAGCCTTATCAGTGGATCGAGTCATTTGGCAGATGCACCCGAGGGAAGTTTTCCCTTCAAGGAAATATATAAAACCCTCGTCCCCCACCTGAAGCTGGATATGGGGGAGAGTAAAGAAACCCTGTCTGTAATCTTTGATGAATGGGAAGATACAGACCTCCCTGCATTCTATCTTGTGGACAAGGACGTCATGCGGAAAATCATGCACGGGCTTTGCGGCAAGGTGATGCCGTTGGGTGAGTGGAGTAAGCAGCTGTTCGAGGAACGGCTTAGGAAACATCCTCTCGTTCCGGGCGATCCGCCATACCTGAAAGCGGAAGAAGAAGTAATAGGTGATAAGGGAGAAGTGATAGGTGATAGGTTAGAAGTGATTGGTGATAAGGGAGAGGTGATAGGTGAAAGGTTAGAAGTAATAGGTGATCAGTTAGAGGTGACAGGCGCGGGGATGGAAGAAGAACTGCCCTCGCCTGTTGCCGCGAGGAAAACAAACCGGCCCAGCCTGTTGTTCTATGTCGGCGCCGGGATTTTGGTGTGTGTCGGGGCAGTGCTGTTCTTCACGAGGAAGCGATAGGAGGAAACATGCGGAACGTTGCGGTTTCCATCATCAGTTTTTTGCTGAAAGGTTGGTCGTCCTCCCCCCAGCACAAGCGGTACGCCGAGGTGGGGAACCTCGAAAGCCAGATCCCGCCCCTCTATAACAATTCATTTTGATTGGGTACAGCGCACTCCGTTCAGGCTGAAAGCCTTGCGCCTTCTCGGACTCCGAAAAAAAACGTTCCCCCTTGCGTTTTTGCCTTTACATCATCGGCGTTTTCCGCAATACTGTGTTCACTCTTTTTAAGGGGGCGACCGGTTTCGACGGGGCACGTGGAAACTTGGTGGCGCGCCGAGGACTCCTGTGGGCCTCGTTAAAAAACAGGAAAAAACCTAACTGCGAACCAAAACTTCGCACTCGCGGCCTAACTAAAGGCCCGACGTTGAACCGCCGATGTCTGCTGAGCGGGGAGGCGACGACTAGCAGACCCTGCCGGGGGTCGTGTGACCGGACGCCCGTGCTTGACGAATCGTGGGCACTGGTCCTCAGGCGAGCCTGTCTGCCGGCATCCTGGGGACGAGATTAAATGGCAGGATACGCGCGTAGAAGCTGGGTGGAATCTGTTTCGGACGGGAGTTCAACTCTCCCCGCCTCCACCATTTTGGGAGGGAATTGCGTTTAACGAGGGAAACGTTGCATCCGATGGCTGAGTTTTTCGATAAGGACTACACGGCAAAGGAAGCGTATCGGCGGTTGTACCGATACGCGCGTAAGTATCGTACCCGCCTCATCGTCGGGTTGCTCGCGGGCGCCATCACGGCGAGCTCGTGGGTGCCGTTGTTCCAAATCATCCAGCCGCTCTTGCAGCAGTTTCAAGCCGTCGGGAGCGTCCAGCAGGAAGAGCGGCCAGCGATGGACGCGGCTGGAACGGAGCACGAACAGGCGCGGACAGTCGCGGAATCCGAGACTGCAAAAGAACAATTGCCAGGGTGGGTGCTGACGATTGAGCGTTACGCGAACCGGATCGGTGTCTCGTTCCGCGATGCCGAGGGCCGCATGACCGGGTCGCTCATGTTGCTCGCGATGATCGTCGTGCCGCTGGTGCTGCTCCTGAAGATGATGACGTTTTTCATCAACCATTATTGTTTGCGCTGGGCAGGGGCGAGGGTCGTTCAGGATTTCCGCGTGGATATGTTCGCGCACCTGCAGAAGCAGTCGCTGGGCTTTTTCGGCAAGACCGACGTCGGGCAAATCATGAGCCGCAGCATGAGCGACCCGCAGATCGTTGACTATGTGATTGCCCAGACGCTGGCGGACATTTTCCGCGCGCCCTTTGAAATCCTTGTCGCGTTCGGCTTTGTCATGTACTTCGCCATCAGCAACGGGATGATCGAGACGCTCATCCTCGTGATGGTGGGGTTCCCCTTGTGCATGTTGCCGCTTTCGACGCTCGGCAGCAGGATCCGCAAATGGTCGCGCCAGGCCCTGCTCCGCATCTCGTACATCGCCTCGAAGATGCACGAGAACCTGACCTGTATCCGCGTGGTCAAGGCGTATCACACGGAAACCTACGAAATCGCGCGCTACACGCAAGTGAACCGCGATTATTTCAAGACCGTGATGAAAACCGTGCGCCTCGAGCTGCTCATCACCCCCGCCATCGAGACGATGGGGATTTTCCTGGTCGTCGTGTTTCTCGCGTACTGTTTTTTCCGGAAAATCGCGATCCACCAAATCGTCCCGATGGTGGTGCCGTTCATTGTGGCGTACCGCCCCGTCAAGCAACTGGGCAAGATACAGGCGCAAATCGAGCGTGGGCGTGCGGCATTGGCGCGCATCTTCTCCCTGCTCGATTATGACTCCTGCCTCCCGCTCGCCGACAACCCCATCCGGAAAACGGGATTCGACGACCGTATCCGTTTCGAGCACGTTGATTTCCGTTACCAGCAGGACGGTGACCTGACCGTCAAGGATGTGGATTTCGAGATCACGCGCGGCTCGCTTGTGGCGGTCGTCGGTGGGACAGGATCCGGGAAGACGACCATCGCCAACCTGCTCGCCCGCTTCTACGACCCCGCGTCGGGGCGGGTCACGATGGACGGCACGGACTTGAAAGACCTCGACATCGCATGTCTACGTAACCTCGTCGGCGTGGTCACGCAGGAGACCGTCCTCTTCAATGACACGATCGCCGCGAACATCGCCTACGGATCCCCTCACGCCACGCGCGAGCAGATTGTCGAGGTCGCGAAACTGGCGAACGCGCACGACTTCATCATCGCACAGCCCGAGGGCTACGACAAGATCGTCGGCGAAAAGGGATTCACGTTGAGCGGCGGCGAGCGCCAACGTGTGGCGATTGCGCGCGCACTGTTGAAGAACCCCCCCATCCTGATCCTTGATGAGGCGACCAGCGCGCTCGACACCGTGACCGAGCGTCTCGTACAGGATGCCATCAACTGCCTGATGAAGAACCGCACGACCTTTGCCATCGCGCACCGTCTCAGTACCGTCCGTAACGCGGATCTGATTCTCGTGCTGGACCGCGGTGTCATCATCGAGCGCGGTACCCACGATCAACTGTTCGCGCAGAACGGCGCCTACCGCCGCCTCTGCGAAATGCAGCACACGCAGTGATGCGGCAAGTCTTTCAAATGGGGTGTCGCGTAATTTGGGTTGCTTAAACCCCGGCGGTGTGGTTTAATCTTATTTTTTTTTTCACCTATGAGTAAGCAGAAGAACCAGAAACATCAAGAGAATGATGGGCGGGTACCCCCACCCGTCACGGCGCAAGAGAATACGAGCCCTCTCGCGGGAGAAGGATCAACGTCTCCGTTGGCCGCAGCGCGTGAGGATATGTGCCCGCCAGAAGAGGAGCTTGTCGCACTCAAGGACCGCTATGCGCGGCTGTTGGCGGACTTCGATAATTTCCGCAAGCGTCAGGCGCGTGAGCGCGAGGACTGGAGCCGTCGGGCGAATGAGCTGCTGCTGGAGGATTTCCTCCCGGTGGTTGACCATCTCGAGCTTGCGCTGGGCAACGCGCCCGACCCGTCCGGCCCGTTCGCGGCGGGCGTGGGGCTGGTCCGCGACCAGTTCATCGCCGCGCTGGAGAAGCATGGCGTGACCCCCCTCGACGCGAGGGGACAGCCGTTCGACCCGGACTGGCATGAGGCGCTCTCGCAGGTGCCGTCCGACACCGTCCCGGAGGGGGGGGTCATCGAGCAGTTCCGCTGCGGCTGGTGCATCGGGGGGCGCCTCATGCGCCCGGCGCAGGTCATCGTCTCGTCGGGGGCGCCGCAGGGCTGAGGCATGAAGGGATTTGCTGATGATAAGCCCGATCAGGTTGATAATGGCATTAGTGTTCTTAGCTCCTTTTCTCTCGGAAAAACTGGAAGATTTGGAGCTGAAATACCCCATCGTCACCGTCGTGGCTTGGGTTGTGTTGGTGATACTGGGTTTCGCCGGCCTGATCGGGCTGGTGGCTTTTCTGTCTTTTTTGCTGAAGTGATTTTTGGGGAGTGATTGAGGAACATGGCGAGTAAACGCGATTATTACGAGGTGCTGGGGGTCTCCAAGTCGGTCAACGCGGACGACCTGAAGAAGGCGTACCGCAAGCTGGCGATGCAGTACCACCCGGACCGCAACCCGGACAACAAGGAGGCGGCCGAGAAGTTCAAGGAGGTCTGCGAGGCCTACGAGGTGCTGAGCGATGCCGACAAACGGCAGCGCTACGACCAGTTCGGGCACGAGGGCGTGAAGTCTGCGTTCGGCCCGGGGGGGTTCGACTTCGGGCGCGACTTCACCCACGGGCAGGACATTGACCTGCAGGACATCCTGGGGAGCTTTTTCCAGGCGGGGGGGTTCGGGAACCTCTTCAACGGGGGGGGGGGGGGCCGCCAGCGCGCGCGTGACCCGAACGGGCCCCAGCGGGGGGGGGACCTGCGGTTCGACATCGAGATTGATTTCGAGGAGGCGGTGTTCGGCTCGGAGCGCCAGGTGGACCTCACCGTCAACGACGCGTGCGAGGCCTGCAAGGGGTCGGGCGCGGCGGAGGGGTCCACGCGCGAGGCGTGCAAGCAGTGCCGGGGGCAGGGGTACGTCGTGGCGGGCAACGGGTTTTTCCAGATGCGCCAGGCGTGCCCGATCTGCAACGGCGAGGGGACGATCATCAGGAACCCGTGCCGGAAATGCAGCGGCACGGGGCGCGTCAGGGCCCCCCGGCACATCGCGCTCAAAATCCCCAAGGGGGTCGAGACCGGGTCGCGCCTGCGCATCGGCGGCAAGGGCGAGAGTGGCCTGCGGGGGGGGGCCCACGGCGACCTCTACGTGATCCTGCACGTCCGCGAGCACGACATCTTCGAGCGGCACGGCGACGACCTCGCCTGCGTCGTCCACGTCTCCCCCGCGCTCGCGGCCCTGGGGGGGGACGTCGAGGTCCCCACCCCCGAGGGCTACGCGCGGATCAAGATCCCCCCCGGCACCGCGACGGGCAAGATCTTCCGCCTGCGCGACAGGGGCATGACGAGCGTCCACGGCGGCTGCGGCGACCTCCACGTGCGCGTGGACATCGAGGTGCCGCAGAACCTGAGCTCCCGCCAGCGCCACGCGCTCGAGGACTTCGCCGCCGCCTGCGCCCCCGACAACTTCCCCGAGGCCCGCAAACGCCAGAAGCAGACCGACCGCTTCTTCGAGCGGCGCGACGCGCTGAGGAGAATTAGGAGTTAGGAGTTAGGAATTAGGAATTAGGAGGTAGGAGGTAGGAGTTGAAAATGCGTTTCGGATTTTTTTCTCTCAGAGACACAAAGAGAGCCCTCTTTTAAAAGGGGGTGTCTGCGGAGCAGACGGGGGTTTGTACAGCCCCTGTTTGAAAGGGGGCGGAGGAATCCTGCCAGGGTTGGTTTTTGACGGTGTACGGATAGGCATAGTGCGTTTCTCAAATGCTCACAATCAGGACAGTCTGGATCACGCGCCACACTGGTCAACAACCTGTGTTCAGCGCCTATCCTGTCCAACCTGTCAAACCAAACGAAACCCTTTATCTCACCAACGATGTCGCGGCGTTCGAGGATCTGACGCCGGGGAAAGACGCGGACATCGTTGACATCATGGCGGTGCGCGCGTTCGCCTGCCCGGGGGCCCCCCTCGATCACGCGGAGCAGCTGTTCGATGGCGCCCCCCCCTCGGCAGAGGCCTTCCACAACATCTGGCTACAGTTCGAAAAACGTCTCATGCGTTTCCCGCTCTGGGCGTTGGAGACCATCGAGCTGCTCCTGCGTGACTTGGGCGAAAAACCTCTCGCGCGACTCATCGGCGATTTCGCACACCGCGTCCGGCAAACCGGCTCGAACTGCGGAAACTGGACGGACACGTTCGCGACAGAACACCTACGGGTCGAGCGCAAGAATATGCCGACGCACGCGGACTGCTCGCCGCTCCCGCTGGAGCGTGTCGTGGCGCACCTGCTGCCGAACGGCGTGTTCGCGCGTCTCATGCCGGGCTACGAGCCGCGCCCGGGGCAGGTCGAGATGCTCCGCGCGGTGACACGCGCGTTCAATGAGGGCAAGCACCTCATGGTCGAGGCCGGGACGGGCGTGGGCAAGAGCCTCGCCTATCTCATCCCTGCCGCGGCGTGGGCGCGGCTGAACGACATCCCCGTCATCGTCAGTACCAACACGCGCAACTTGCAGTCGCAACTCATCGAGAAGGATCTCCCTCTCGTGCGCGAGGCGCTCCGCATCGAGTTCGGCGAGGACGAGTGCCAGAAGTTCCGTGTCGCGGTGTTGAAAGGCCGCACGAATTATCTTTGTCTGCGCCAGCTTACGATCCTGCTGGAGCAGAGCCAGTTTGAGTTGGAACGTCCCGAGCTTCGTCTCTTCACGGAGGCTGTCGCATGGGCGGTAGGGACCCCCGACGGTGACCTCGACACGTTTGCGGGAGGGGGGGGGCGTGCCAACCCCGCGTTCCTCTCGAAACTCGCGTCCGTGGGCGAGGAGTGCCAGGGGAGGGGGTGCCGTTACTTCCGCCGCTGCTTCCTGCAGAAGGCCCGGGCCCGCGCGCTCGCCGCGCACGTGGTCATCGCCAACCACGCGCTCGTCTTCTCCGACCTCCAGGTCGAGGGCGGGATGCTCCCCCCCTACGCGCAGATCGTCTTCGACGAGGCCCACAACCTCGAGGAGACCGCCACGCGCCACCTCTCCATCGAGTTCACGCCTTACGAGATCAGCCGTGTGCTCAACCGCCTCAGCCGCCCCCGCGCCAAGAGGGGGGGGGGGACCCTCGAGACCCTGCGTAACCACCTGGAGGGGGGGACCGTCACCGCCGACGAGAAACTGGGGGGGGCACTGCGCGAATGCCTCCGTGCGTCGCGCCGCGCCGTCGAGGACATCCGCACCGACGCCCGCGTCCTGTTCGAGCGCATGAACCACCTCCTGGGGGAGGGGCGAAATGCGGTGCGATACAAATGTAAGAGAAGTGGAGAAGTTGAGAAGTTAAAAAGTTTAGAAGTTGAAAAGTCGAAAAATACAGAAGTTGAAACTTCTCCACTTTTAGATTTCTCAACTTCTCCACTCCTCAATTTCTCCACTTCTAAACTTCTCCCCCGTTTCGTCTTTCGCGGCAACGCCTTCATGCCCGCCTGTGACCTCCTCGACGAGGGGGGGGTGGCGGCGGACCGCGAGACGTTGCGCGGATCTTTGCACACCGCGACGGAACATCTCACCCGCCTCGCCGACCTCCTGCGCCGCGCCTCGGGGGAGGGGCTCGCGCTCTTCGGCGACCAAGCCGCAAACGTGGAGGGGGCGGCCGAGACATTGAACGGATTAATCGGCAACATGAATTTCCTGCTGGATGCGCAGGATACGGAATACGTCTTCTGGGCGGAGCCGGCCGGGCGCTTCTGGCCCGGGCAGGCCAACCTCATCGCCGCGCCGCTGAGCATCGCGTCCGCGCTCGCCGAGCGCCTCTATTCGCAGAAGACCTCCGTGGTGTTCTGCTCCGCCACGCTGCGCGTGGGGGGGACGTTCAACTACATCGGGCGGCGCCTGGGCATTGACCTTATTGGGAAGTTGAGAAATCAAGGAGTTGAGAAGTTGAGAAATGAAGAAATTGCAACTTCTAAACTTCTCAACACTTCTACTTCTCAACTTCTCAACTCTTCTACTTCTCAACTTCTCAACTCTTCTACTTCTCAACTTCTCTCCTGTGTCGCGGAGAGCCCCTTCGACTACCACCGCCAATGCGCGACGCTCGCGCTGACGTGTCTTCCCGAACCGGGGGGGGCAGACAGCAACTCCTACACCGAACAGTTGAGCGGCCTGATGCTCGACGTGTTCCTCAAGACGCGTGGGAGGGCGTTGGGGCTCTTCACCAGTTACGAGATGATGAACAACGTGAGCCGCTTGCTGGAAGATCCTTTGCGTGAGGCGGGTATCCGTCTGCTGGTACATGGCGCGAGCGGCACGCGCGACCAGCTTGCGCGCGTGTTCCGCTCCGGGGGGGGGCCTCCCAACGTGCTGCTCGGCACGCACTCGTTTTGGGAAGGAGTCGATTTCGTGGGCGAGGCGTTGAGTTGCGTGGTGATGGCGCGATTGCCGTTCACGGCCGTGGGGGATCCCATCTTCGAAGCGCGTTGCGAACAGATCGAGGAGGGGGGGGGGAGTTCGTTTCGTGAACTTTCCGTGCCGCAAGCGGTCATCCGTTTTCGACAAGGCTTCGGGCGGCTCATCCGCACCTGTACCGACAGGGGTGTAGTCATCGTCGCCGACCCCAGGCTCGTCACCCGCAACTACGGCTCGATTTTCAGCCGCAGCCTTCCGTGTCCTGTGCAGCCAATCCATGCGCGCGAAAAACTTCTCGATACCGTAAGCGCGTTTTTCGGGCACGGCGAGAACCGTTATTAATCGTCGCGAAAACAACATCCCGTGAGGGATGTTTCTTTCGGTAGAAGAGAACGCAAAAAAAATCATGGCATCCCATCGGGATGCCTCTTTGAGAGCATTTTAAGAAATCTCGTGTCCACTTCCCACCAAAGGCTGAAAACCCTCGCGCCTGTGTTGAGAAGGCGCAACCTCTGGAGTGCGGCGGCTCGCCGCCGCTTTTCGTCGCGGGGGCTCGCCCCCGCGCGGGGACGCGGGAGGGGCCGACA
>Ga0099364_10004821_pt1 | contig 20296 bp, 16 predicted proteins | sample TergutTh196P3_FD_73070 | JGI IMG/M metagenome (GOLD analysis project Ga0099364, IMG submission 73070) | Microcerotermes parvus P3 segment gut microbial communities from Pointe-Noire, Republic of the Congo - Th196 P3 | ecosystem: Host-associated > Arthropoda: Insects > Digestive system > Gut ... | reverse complement strand
GACAATACGATTTCTTGTGCCCATCCGGCGGTAGTACGTGCATCTGCTGAGAAATACGGCGGTGTACGTCCGCCATCATTCCAACTACCTCCCGCCATAAGACACCAGTTTCCTATATCTACAGCCGAGCCGCATATGGCATAATCCGTATCGTAATAATCGGGCAAACCCAGTAAAGAGTGGCCTAACTCGTGTGCAATAACGCCGATATACGTAAGATCATTGCCCGAATTTCCTTGAAGTTCCGGCGAACAGGAATAGCTATTTATGTATTTTCCATTATAGAATTTTGCAGGCGAAAAACCCCAGGCATGCGACCATATTGATGCACATCTGCTTGCACCTGCTTCCGTGCCGTATCCGGCAAAGATGATATGCACGGTGTTTACCATTCCGGTATTGCCATGATCATAAAGAGCAAAATTAGCCCCACCCCGATAATACGCCGAATCGATTGCCAAACGAGCCATATCGCGAGGGTCTCCACCACAGGTTGGACCGCTACTACCGGAGACGTAGTTATCGGTATACGTCTGAATATTGCCCGGCAATCTGTACGGACCAAAAACGTCCACTTCAAAATTCATTTGTCCGTAAGAGTTCGCAATAAAGTAATCACGCACACTTCCTGTGGCACCATTGGTTGTGTAATTCAACTGAGCCAGCAACGCCTGAATCTCTGTCGCCGTTCTTGTGAACGCTCTATCGGCAAACCCAACTAAAATCATCGGAACACGAATGGTTCCTGTAAGAGATCGTTGTGCCCCGCCTGCCTCAGACCTAAATCTACTCATCTCCTCATCTCTCATTTGACGAAGTTGGCGAAGTGTCTCTACTTGCGAATTGCTATACCTCAAATGTTTGGTTTTATTAAGCAAAAAACTTTGTTCCTGAACCGTGCGTTCCGCCTCGTTGCGTGCACGAATCCCCGAAAGTTTCAAGTCCCCGACTTGGTCTTGAACGGCATATTCAAAAAAGCCATCGCTGCTACGCAATAAAGTAAAACCATCGGGCGTTTCCGCCCAATTCAGTCGTTCATCGCCTCGCAATTGAATGGTGATTGTTGTTCCATCGGGTAGCTCATAGTCTACAGGCCACGGTACTGCCGGAACGGCGAAACTCTGCTGTGTCGCAAATAATATAATTACGAACACAAAAGAAAGAACTTTTTTCATATCTTTGTTATCATTAAATTAGAATTTTGTTAAATTTAGATTCTACAAAGGTACGAAAAAAAAATGAAAAAAACAAATAATATAGAGGGGATTTTTTTTAGACTTGTAATGGTCTGATATTCCATTAACTATTGATTAAATCGGGTCGCCGTTTCGCAGTTCGCAAAAAAGATTGCTCATGTTGCCACTCACGAATTTTTGCATCATGTCCCGACAATAAAATCTCCGGAACTGCCCAACCTCGAAACTCCGCAGGACGCGTGTAAACAGGGTAGGAGAGCAAGTCGTTTTGAAACGAATCGTTTAATGCCGAAGTTTCATCGCCAATCACACTCGGAATCAAACGAACAATCGCATCGGTAATCAACATAGCCGGCAACTCACCACCCGACAAAACATAATCGCCAACCGAATATTCCTTCGTGATAAAATGTTCTCTCACTCGCTCGTCAACGCCTTTGTAATGCCCGCAAAGTATGATGATATTTTGTTTTAACGAAAGTGTGTTCGCTGCTTTTTGATCGAAAAGTGGTCCGTCGGGAGTCGTGAAAATAATTTCGTCATACGCTCTTTCCTTAGTTAGATGCTCGATACAGTTGACAATCGGTTCGATCATCATCACCATTCCCGGTTCTCCGCCGAACGGATAATCGTCCACACGCCGATGTTTGTCAATCGCAAAATCCCTTAATTGATGCAGGTGAATTTCAACCAATCCCTTTGTTTGTGCTCGTTTCACAATGGAATGGTCAAACGGACCGGCAAACATTTCAGGAAATAATGTGATGATATCAATTCTCATCGTTGACGAATAATTTTCATTTTGGCTTCCAATAAAGCGAGTTCCTGTTTTGCTCGCAAAACCTTCTCCTCTACCTCTTTTTTCAAGATGTCTGCGTTTTTCGACTTGCTGAAAAATCCTAAATTATTTTCCCAAAGCAAAATCTCCTCTCGCATTTTGGTAATTTTATTTTGCAACGAATAAACATCTTTATTCGACAGCGCATCTGCGTCCTCAGGATGTTGGATATTGCTGAATTTGCTGGCAAATGTCGAGGCTCGAAGTTCGCCCGGCATGATATTCAAACTTTCCATCAAGGTATTGATCGCTTGCCGAAATTCGTTGTAAAGTCGGTCTTTTTCACGCAATGGAACGTGTCCGATATTCATCCAACGTTTTTGAAAATCTTTGATAGCCTGCAATTGTTGAGTTTTTTCAGCATTTACGAATGTTGCGGATTTCACTTCGTCAATCAGTTCTTCTTTGAGTTTCAAATTTTCTTTTTCTTGCATTCGCGATTCACTGAAAAAACTATTTTTCTTTTCGAAAAAATTATCGCAAGCCGTCCGGAAACGTTTCCAAACTTTTTCGGTGTGTTTTTTTGCAGTGGGTCCAATCGTTTTCCACTCGTCTTGCAAAGCCAAAATTTCTTTGGTCGCATTCTTGAAATTGTCTTGTGCAGCAATGGCTTCCGCTTGAATACAAAGTTCAATTTTTCGATTCAAATTTTCAAGTTGAACATCTTTAATTTGTGAAAAAAACAAACGTTTGCGTTCGAAAAAAGCATTCAAAAGTTCTTTGAAATCACTCCAAATTTCCTCGTTTTTGGTAGCAACAGCACGACCGATTTTTTTCCAAAGATTGAGAATTTCGTTGACTTCGTCATTGGCTTTGTTCCACTGATTGATGCTTTCCATCGGACGTTCGAGCAATTCTTTAACACGCTCCAAAAGGGCTTGCTTTGCCAAATAATTTTGCTCGGCATTGGCTTGCTGTGCCTCGTAAAGCTCGCGTCGTTTCTGATTTATAGAGTCGGAAGCAGTTTTGAAACGTTCCCAAATTTCGTCTTTTTTCTCCAATAAAACAGGTCCGATTTCTTTCCATTTATCGTGATATTCCTGCAATAATTTGAAAGATTTATTGATCGATGGCTCCAAAAGTAATTCCTCTGCTTTTTCGCAAAGTTCGATTTTAGCCTCAAGATTTTTCTTTAAGTCTAAATCTCGCAAATCCTTGTTGATTTTGACTTTGTCGAAAAACTTTTCAACTAAAAAATGATAATTTTGCCAAAGATTATTGACTTCATTTTTTGGAACAGCACCGATTTCTCGCCACTTTTCTTGAAGTTTTTTGAACTCATCGTAAGTAGTTTTCAAACTTTCTTCCGATTCGATTAACTTACGTAAATCATCTAATGCAGCAAGTTTGAGTTTTAGATTTTCTTGCTTAATGCGTTCTTCTTCCTCTCTCAAACGCCGTTTTTCTGCATGGGTTTTTTTGTCGTCTTCATCGGTATGTTCCTCGTTGACGGTTTCCTCACTTGCGATTTCTCCCTCAACGATTTCCTCATTTGAAATTTCTTCTTCAATAATTTCCTCTGTTGAAATGGCTGTTTCTTGTGCCTCAACTTCTGCTAAATTCGACATAACTGTTTCGTGTGAAACGTTGGATTCCCCTGTGTTTTCGGGTTGTTGGTTTAATTCTTCGTTCATGGTTGATGGTTTTCCCTTCCGCCTTAACGGAATTTGTGATTAGTGTTACAATTTATTATTTTGTCATTACGAAAGACAAAGGTACGAAAAAAAAATGATAAATCAAAATTAAAAAACGAAGTTGATAAATCTTATTGTTATATTGATTTTTTTTTGTATCTTTGCAGTTAAATTAAAATTAAAAATATCATGATTACAAAACTCGAACAAATTATCGAAGCCGTAAAAAGCAAAGAAAAAAAACGCTTGGTAGCCGCGTATGCCAACGATTCTCACACGATTGGTGCCATCAATCAAGCCATTGAAAAAGGCATCATTGACGCAACATTGGTGGGTGATATTGAGACCATCAAAAAAGTTTGTGCCGACGAAAAAATCGACGTAAACAAGTTTGAACTCGTTCAAGAAGCCGACGAACAAAAAGCCGCTGATTTGGCTGTAAGGCTCATCAATGAAGGCAAAGGCAACATGTTGATGAAAGGTTTGGTGAGCACCGACAAATATATGCGTGCTATTTTGAACAAAGAAAAAGGTTTGATGCCGAATCCAAAGGCTGTTCTTTCTCACGTGGGAGTGTTGGAAGTGCCGAGATACCACAAATTGATGGTGTGTAGCGATATGGCGATTATTCCAGCACCGGATATGAAACAAAAAACGGCGATTGTCGGTTTTTGTGTAAACGTTGCAAAGGCTCTTGGTATAGCAATTCCGAAAGTTGCGATGATTACGGCAACCGAGCAAATGTCCGTTGGAATGCCGGCTTGCGTTGATGCGGCAATTATTGCAAAAATGGGCGACAGAGGACAAATCAAAGGTGCGATTATTGATGGTCCTTTGGCTCTTGATGTGGCGATTGATAAAGAGGCTGCCGAAATCAAAAAACTGAAAAGCGAAGTTGCCGGAGATGCAGATTGTTTGGTATTTCCAAACATCGAAAGCGGAAACGTGTTCTACAAAACATGTACCAAATTAGTGGGTAGCGAACTCGCTGCAATGGTTGTAGGTGCAAAGGTTCCGTGTATTCTTTCGTCTCGCGGAGACAGCGAATTAACCAAATTGTATTCGATCGCTTTAGCCGCTCTAACAGCGAAATAAACCAAAAAGCATGTTTTTTTCATGAACCCAACTTTAATTCTCTCCATAATCGCCGTATTTTTTGTGCTTTTATTCGGAGTTGCCTATCTCACCACACGAAAAGTCGATAATCAATCGTTCTACAACGGAAACCGCCGTTCGCCTTGGTATATCATCGCTTTTGCAATGTTGAGCACGTCCATTTCGGGCGTAACATTTGTTTCCGTTCCCGGAATGGTTATGAACAGCGGATTCGCATACATGCAAATGGTTTTCGGATTTGTGTTTGGTTATATATTAGTCGCAACGGTCTTATTGCCACTATATTACAAACTAAATTTGACTACAATTTATACCTATCTCAAAAGTCGATTCGGATTTTTTTCTTACAAAACAGGAGCATCATTTTTCTTGCTTTCGCGAACGCTTGGTTCTGCGTTTCGCTTGTATATCGTGGCAATCGTGCTGCAAAAAGCCGTCTTCGATGCATGGAATATCCCATTTATCGTAACGGTTTCGATTACGATTTTGTTGATTTTTCTCTACACGCAAAAAGGTGGAATTAAAACCGTGATTTGGACGGATACCATTCAAGGTCTTATCTTTTTCGGAGCGGTTATTTTATGTTTGATTCAAGTTAAAAATGCATTGAATCTGGATATGGCAGGATTGTTCAGAACCGTTGTAGATAGCGACATGTCAAAAATTTATGTCGACGATATTTCCAATAATCGCTATTTTTGGAAACAGTTTTTGGCAGGTATTTTCACGGTGGTTGTTATGACCGGTTTGGATCAAGATCAAATGCAAAAGAATTTGGCGTGTAAAAATCTGAAAGATGCACAAAAAAATATGTTTACTTACGGTTTTTTATTTGTTCCTGTGAATCTTTTGTTTCTCTCGTTTGGCGTGCTTTTAATGATATTCGCACAACAATTCGGATTGAATCCGTTTGATTTGAAAGGCGACGAATTATTTCCGATTTTAGCCACACAAATCAATCCGATTTCAGGTGAACTTTATTTGGGTACAACCGTGAGTATTTTATTTATTCTCGGTATTATTGCAGCGGCGTATTCCAGTGCGGATTCAGCACTTACAGCGTTAACAACATCGTTTACGGTCGATATTTTGGAAGTGAAAAACGATGATCCGAAACTCATCAAAAAACGTAGATTGGTTCATATTTGCATTTCGTTGGTATTGATTTTTGTGATTGTTTTATTTCATTTCATCAACAACGACAGCGTCATCAATGCGATTTATCAAATTGCAGCATACACGTACGGACCGCTATTGGGATTGTTCGCTTTCGGATTATTCACAAAATTTGCAGTCAGAGATCGTTGGATTCCTGTGATAGCCATACTTTCCCCGATTTTAAGTTATCTTTTGAATACTTATATTTTCGACTTTGGATTTGCAATTTTGATTGTCAATGGAGCCTTGACATTCTTAGGATTATGGTTGGTTAGAAATCCAAATTGTCAGCAATTACAAGTGCAGCCATAGCCTCGACAATCGGCACAGCTCTTGGCACACAACAAATATCGTGTCGACCGCGATTGATTAATTGCACGGGATTTCCTTGTTTATCCACAGTTTCCTGAGGTTTGGAAATACTTGCAATCGGTTTGAATGCAACCCGAAAAACAATATCTTGTCCGGTACTGATTCCGCCCAGAATCCCGCCACTGTTATTGGTTGCGGGTTTAACACTATGGTCAAACATATACGTGTCGTTGTGTTCGCTACCTTTCATGGTCGCCGAACGAAACCCTTTGCCGTATTCAAAACCTTTTGCAGCGGGAATACTCATCATCGCTTCGGCAAGCCGGGCTTGCAGTTTGCCGAAAATAGGTTCTCCAATTCCGACAGGAACATTTTTAATTACGCACTCTATAATTCCACCCAAACTATCGCCGTCGGTTTTCGCCTGTTCGATTAAACGTCCCATTTCATCAGGCGTTTGAGCGTTTCCGATTTGTTGGATATGGGCTGAAATTTCAATGCCTTTTTCTTGCAGAATAGTTTTCGCAAACGCACCGGCAGCAACGCGTGCAGCCGTTTCGCGTGCAGATGCACGAGCACCGCTACGATGGTCGTAATGCCCGTATTTTTTATCGTAAGTAAAATCTGCATGTCCGGGACGATGGATCTCACGCAGATATTCGTAGTCGCCCGACTGTTGATTTTCGTTACGAATGATAAACGCAATGGGCGTTCCAAGTGTTTTTCCTTCAAAAATTCCCGACAAAATTTCTACTCTATCATTTTCTTTTCGTGTTGTGCTTGCCTTGTCGTTAGAGGGTTTTCGACGATCCAATTCCGATTGAATAAAATTCTCATCAACGACCACACCGGCAGGAAATCCCTCAATAACCCCGCCAATAGCCACGCCGTGCGATTCTCCGAAAGTTGTTAGTTTGATATTTTCGCCGAAAGAATTCATGTTGTGTCTAAATTTTCGTTACCAATCGCAATTCCTCTAACTGTGCGGAACTAATGGTTGACGGAGCATCAATCATCACATCACGTCCGGCGTTGTTTTTCGGAAAAGCGATATAATCTCGAATTGATTCAGAACCTCCAAACAGCGAGCAAAGACGGTCGAATCCGAAGGCTATACCACCATGTGGCGGAGCACCGTACTCAAACGCATCCAACAAAAAACCGAATTGTTTTTTAGCCTCTTCTTCCGAAAAACCAAGTATTTTGAACATACGATTTTGCAAATCTCTGTTGAAAATTCGAATCGAACCACCACTAACTTCGACACCGTTAATCACCAAATCGTAGGCATTGGCACACACCGCACCGGGATTGGTTTCGAGCAAATCAATATCCTCAGTTTTCGGTGAAGTAAACGGGTGATGTTTGGCAAAAAATCGTTGCGATTCTTCGTCCCATTCCAACAACGGAAAATCAACCACCCAAAGTGGCGAAAACACGTTCGGGTCGCGTAATCCCAAGCGTTCGCCCATTTCCAAACGAAGTTCGGACAACTGTCTTTGTGCCTTTTCCGTTGCACCTGCCATAATCAGAATTAAATCGCCCGCTTTGGCATCGAATTTTTCGCCGATTTTTTTCAAAGATTCTTCATTGAAAAATTTATCAACCGACGATTTTACAGTTCCGTCCAAATTAAATTTGACATAAACTAAGCCGTTTGCCCCGATTTGCGGGCGTTTTACGAAATCCGTCAATTCGTCCAATTGTTTTCTGGTGTATTCCGAACAACCGTTTGCACAAATTCCAACAACCAACTCAGCATCGTCAAACACCTTGAAATCTTTGCCTTTTGCGACATCGTTGAGTTCAACAAATTTCATTTCAAAACGTGTATCGGGTTTGTCGCTGCCGTAAAATTTCATCGCATGGGCATACGTCATTCTCGGAAACGCAGGAACGTCAACATTTCTAACAACTTTGAACAAATGTTTGGTCAAACCTTCAAACGTATTCAGTACATCATCTTGCGTAACAAACGACATTTCGCAGTCGATTTGCGTAAATTCCGGTTGACGATCGGCACGCAAATCCTCATCTCGAAAACAGCGTACAATCTGGAAATAACGGTCGTAACCGGAAACCATCAACAACTGTTTGAACGTTTGCGGAGACTGTGGCAATGCATAAAATTCGCCTTCGTTCATACGAGACGGCACCACAAAATCTCTTGCACCTTCGGGCGTAGATTTAATCAAAAACGGTGTTTCGATTTCAACGAAATTCAAGCCATTCAAGTAATTCCGAGTTTCGATACTCATCTTGTGTCGAAGTTCGATATTTTTTCGAACAGGATTTCGACGCAAATCAAGATAACGATATTTCATACGAAGTTCATCACCACCATCGGATTGATCTTCAATCGTGAATGGCGGCGTTTTCGACTTGTTCAAAACGTCAATGTTTTCAACGATAATTTCAATATCTCCTGTTGGAATTTTGGCATTTTTATTGCTACGTTCAGCAACGTTTCCGGTGATACTCAACACGTATTCTCGTCCGAGTTTTCGGGCTTTTTCGCAAAGTTCGGCATTGGTATCCATGTTGAAAGCGAGTTGCGTAATGCCATAGCGATCACGCAAATCAATGAATGTCATTCCGCCCAGATCACGCGATTTTTGTAGCCATCCGCAAAGTATGACCGATTGTCCGACATGGGTGATATTTAGCTCTCCGCAGGTGTGTGTTCTAAGCATATCATTTCACCTTTCCTTGATTTGCAACGGCTTCCATGCGTTTTGCCAATTCATCAGGGTCGCCCAAAAAATAATCTTTCACCAAGTTCATATCTTTGTCAAATTCGAACACATAAGGCATTGCCGTAGGTAAATTCAATTTGGAAATATCTTCGTCGGAGATATTTTTGAGATGTTTGATAATTCCGCGTAAACTGTTTCCGTGAGCAGCAACAATCACTTCATCGTATTGTTTCAACGATGGCACGATATGCTCGTTCCAGTAAGGGAGCGTACGTTCGATACAATCTTTCAAGGCTTCGGTCAACGGAATTAATTTCGGATCAACATCTGCATATTTCGGGTCTTTACGCGTGTTGCGTGAATCGTCTGCGGGGATTTCGTCGGGTGCAATATCATAACTTCTACGCCAAACCAAAACCTTTTCTTCGCTATATTTTTCAGCAGTTTCCGCTTTATTCAAACCTTGTAACATACCATAATGTTTCTCGTTCAAACGCCATGATTTTTCAACCGGAATTTGTAATAAATCCATATCTTCCAAAACCACATTTAAGGTTTTGATTGCACGTTTCAAATACGATGTAAATGCCATTCCGAAACGAAATCCGGCTTCGTTCATCAATCGTGCTGCTTCGTGTGCCTCTTCAACACCCACTGAGGTTAAATCAACATCTGTCCAGCCTGTAAAACGATTTTCTTTGTTCCAAGTGCTTTCGCCATGGCGAAGTAAAACAACTTTTTTCATAATTTTTTATGTTTTTTATAGAGTGAATAAGTCAAAATTCCGTGCAAAGGTACGAAAAAAAAATGAGAATTCAAAAAAAAATCGTATCTTTGCAAATTGTATTGAGTAAATAGACATGATAGATCAAGAACAAGAAAAAAAAGAAATCCATAGACGTTACAAAGCTGTTTTGAAAGCATTCAAAGTTCCGTTGAAAGAAAACGAAAAACAGATGCTCGGCAAAGCGTTTGAATTGGCGTTGAATGCACATAGCGACATGCGTCGAAAGAGCGGTGAACCCTATATTTATCACCCGCTTGAAGTGGCTTATATTGTTGTGAATGACATTGGATTAGGACCAACCTCGGCGGCTTGTGCCTTGCTGCACGATGTGGTTGAAGATACCGAATTTTCGTTAGAAGATATCGAAAAAATGTTCACGCCGGCTGTGGCGAAAATCATTGACGGACTCACGAAAATCGAAGAAATTTTTGATCAAGGAACGCTTTCGATTCAAGCAGAAAATTTCAAGAAAATGTTGCTCACGTTGTCTGATGATATTCGTGTGATTTTGATAAAACTTGCAGACAGATTGCACAATATGCGCACGCTGGATTCCATGCCAACCGACAAACAGTTGAAAGTTTCAGCCGAAACAACCTATCTGTATGCCCCGTTGGCTCATCGTTTGGGACTTTATTCAATTAAAAGTGAACTTGAGGACTTGGCGATGAAATATACGGATATAGAGATTTACAAAGAAATTTCGGAAAAAATTCAACGTGCCGCTCCCGAACACCAACGATCCATATCGGAATTTATAGAACCTATTGAGAAAAAATTATCCGAAACATCACTCAATGTCAACATCTCCGGACGAGTAAAATCTGCTTATTCAATTTGGAACAAGATGAAAACCAAACGTATTTCGTTTGAGGAAATTTCTGATTTATTTGCAGTTCGAATCATTGTGGATTCGTCGTATGAAAATGAAAAGTCGGATTGTTGGAAAATTTATTCCATTTTGACCGATATTTATCGACCCAATCCCAGTCGTTTGCGAGATTGGATTTCGTCGCCGAAAAGCAATGGATACGAGGCTTTGCACACAACGTTGATGAGTTATACCGGACAATGGATTGAAGTGCAAATTCGTTCTAAACGTATGGACGAAATTGCGGAAAAAGGTTATGCTGCACATTGGAAATACAAACAAGACGCTACGTTTGCGAATCAAGAAAGTGGATTGGATATTTGGCTTAACAAAATTCGCGAGATGCTCGTCGGAGACCCAAAAGATGCGTTGGATTTTTTGAACGAATTCAGACAAAATTTATTCGACGAAGAAATCATCGTTTACACACCAAAAGGCGACTTTAAGACGATGCCGGCGGGTTCTAAGGTGCTCGATTTTGCGTACAATATCCACTCCAAACTTGGAGAAACTGCGATAGGGGCAAAAGTTAATCATAAATTAGTTCCGATTAATCATGTTTTGACAAGCGGAAATCAAATCGAAATCATTACATCTAAACGCCAAAAGCCGACTGACGAATGGCTCCAAATTGCGGTTACCGAACGTGCAAAAATACATATCAGAAATTACTTGAACGAAGAAAAACGTCGTTATTATTCTGAAGGTTCAAATATGCTGGAAGCCTACTTAAAAGAGGCAAAACGTCCGTTAGACACCGATGCGTTATCGCTGATTTTAGATAAAACAAAGTCGAAAAATAAAATAGATTTGTATTATCGTATCGCCACAGAACAGTTGAAAAAAGAGGATATTTGGGCGATTTTTGAAAAACCGAGTAAATCGCCGAGTTGGTTTCGAGCGTTGTTTGGAGCAAAAGAAAAATTGGATCCGATGACCATCAACGAAGCCATTCAACAGCAGGTGAAAAACAAGCCGGAATCCTTGATGCTTGGGAAAGACAAGCAAAATGTGGCTTACGAAATTTCGACATGTTGTAACCCAATTCCGGGCGATGATGTGATTGGAATTTTGATGCCGAATAATGTGATTCAAGTACATCGAATCAACTGTCCGAATGCGATTGAATTGATGTCGAAATACGGCAATCGAATTGTAAAAACCAAGTGGAGAGAAAATGAACAAGTAACGTTTTTGGTGGGCGTAAAATTGGATGGAAACGACCGAAAAGGCTTGTGGAGAGATATGAGCCGTGTGATTTCAAAAAATTTGGATTTGAACGTAAAATCTGTACATTTAGATGCAGCGGAAGGTACGTTTGAAGGAGCAATTATGCTTTACATTTCGGACGTTGTTCAACTTAATGAACTCATGGATGAACTTCGAAAAATTGAGGGTGTCGACAAGGTTTATCGCATGAATTAATTCCGTTCGGAACGTTCAATCATCTCTGCAATTTTCGTATTAAATTCGTCAAATGTCAACATAGTTTCGATGGGATGATGAAACCTGTAACGCCAGTAATGACGGTTGTTTCCGGGTTCGTTGATACGTTCGTCTTGCGGATTTTCTAATCGTAAATTTCCGTCCATTGCCATCAAATCTTGAATCGGAAAAATTGCCCAAAGACTCGGAGATTGTAAGTGTTGCTCAATGATGAGTTGTGCAATCCAAGGTTCGCAAATTTGCGGACAATCGCCGTGTTGTCCTAATTCGTGATAATAAAAATCTTGTGTGTCGTTTCTGTTTTCTTCCCACCAACAGCGGATTCCACTCATGTCGTGACTACTCGGACTGCATACGCTCAGATATGGAGCACGAGATAATTTTGCAAATTTCACACTCGGATCATTGGGCATTCGTTGGATAATCAAACTCAAGATTTGCAATTCGTTCATCACGTCCGGCACGCAATCCGGCACCATTCCAAGATCCTCACCACAAACCATCATGCTGGTAGAATTTTTCAAACTACGTAATTTTTTCAAACCTATTTCACGCCAAAAATCATTGTGTCGACGATAAAAATAATCGTTGTAAATATCGTTCAGAATATATTTTGTATTCTCGTCTAAGTCTTGATATGAGCGGGTTGTGTGAAATGTTATTCGTGGATGAAAATGATTTTTTTGTGTTTTATCCTCGATGAAAAGAACTTCGTTTTTATCATCATTAAGGTATGATTTACAAAATCGATTGTAATCGAAATTTAATCCACGTAAATTTAATTCGTCCACAGAAAATGGTAGGGCAGGAGAGAATACTCCCAAAAGTCCGTCTTCTGTATCCATTGCTATTTCCCAGATTCGGAAGAATCCCAAAATATGATCAATACGAAAAACGCGGAAATAATCTTCCATTTTTTTCAATCGTCGATGCCACCATGCATAGTCATCTTTTGCCATTTCCTCCCAGTTGTACGTAGGAATTTTCCAAAGTTGTCCGGTCGTTGAAAATGCATCAGGAGGAGCTCCGGCTTGACAATCCAAGTTGTACAATTTCGGTTCAATCCACGTATCCACACTGTTCGGATTCACGCCAATCGGAACATCACCTTTTAAGTAAACGCCTTTATTCATCGCATATTCGGAGGCTTCCGAAAGTTGAACATGCAAATGATATTGCACAAAATAATGAATTTCGACATCAGTTTGATCTCGGATTCCACAGAATTTGGCATAAGGTGTCAACCAATCTGCATTTTTTTTGAAAAAATTTTGATAGGCTTTGGTTTCAAACGTTTTTTTTGCATCTTTTTTGTAAAACTTCCGAATGTATTTCCATTTTGCATTCATCACAGCCTCATAATCCACTTGCGACAAGGCATTCAGAGTTTTGCAAAGGCTACGATATTCAGTCAATTCTTTCGCCGTGAACTTTCCCATACTTTCGATATTCAAATAAAGCGGATGTAGTGCAAACACCGAAATAGCCACATAAGGAGACGAATCCAACCACGAGGAATGCAGCGTTGTGTCATTAATCGGAAGTATTTGGATCAGTTTCAAACCGCAGAGTTCAGCCCAATCGGCGAGAAGTTTCAAGTCCGAAAATTCACCAACGCCCAACCCTTTTTCCGTTCGAATTGAAAACACCGGAATCACCACGCCTGTTCCCCGAAACGGAGTTTTTTTCATGTTATTTCGTTTCGTTGTCATTGGTTTCGTTGTTTAATCGTAATTGTTTGAGAATGCAAAGGTACGAAAAAAAATGGGATTGACAAAGGAAAAAAACAAGGGATAAAAAAAGGCGACACAGATGTGCCACCTTGGATGTTTTCACAACGGAATAATCCTTACTGTGAATTACTTCAAAATTTGTACTGCAAAGATACAAAAAATATTTGAATTAGCAACATTTTTTTACAAAATTCTGTTATTTTGCGAAAAAATTCGTATCTTTGCAAAAAAAAAATTAATCATGATACAACGCAAACAATCCATTTTCTTAATTCTGTCCCTTCTTTCCTTCGTATTGCTTTTCATTTCTCCATTTGCAAGTTTCAAATTAGGAACAGAAGTTACGTGCAACATCAGTATTCTGTCTATCGGAAATTTAGAGGGTTTCACGAAAGTAAACTATATGTTTATCATCATGCAGGCTTTAACAACCTTGTTTATGAGTTTGGTGATACTAACAATTTTTATGTACAAAAAACGTGCATTACAAACACGACTTTGTGCATTTATTTTATTGACGAATGTGTTTTTAATTGGTGCAATGTTCATAACGATAAACCTTACGTTAAGTGCACTGAATCTCCCGAAAGGCACGCCGATAACGTATTTGTTTCCGGTTTACATTCCGCTTATTACGTTGTTGTTTGTAAGGCTTGCCCAACGTGCAATTCGTAAAGATGCAGCATTGATTCGCTCGCTGAATCGACTACGTTAATTCTACGAAAACTGCGATAAAAATCGTAAATCATTTTCAGAAAACAAACGTAAATCTTTGACCGTATATTTGAGATTGGTCATGCGTTCAATGCCCATTCCGAAAGCAAATCCGGAATATACATTGCTGTCAATTCCGCAATTTTCCAATACATTCGGGTCAACCATTCCGCACCCTAAAATCTCTACCCAGCCGGTGTGTTTACAAAACGGACAACCTGTTCCGCCACACAAATTACAAGAAATATCCATTTCTGCCGATGGTTCGGTAAACGGAAAAAACGATGGACGTAAACGGATTTTAGTCTCTTCGCCAAACATTTCTTTGGCAAAATACAACAACGTTTCTCTCAAATCTGCAAACGACACATTTTTGTCGATATACAAGCCTTCGACTTGATGAAAAAACACGTGAGAACGCACCGAAATAGCTTCATTTCGATACACACGTCCCGGAAAAACCGCACGAATAGGCGGTTTTTGGATTTCCATCACACGTACTTGTACAGACGAGGTGTGGGTGCGTAAAGCAATATCGTTTACACCGTTTTTTTCTACAAAAAACGTATCTTGCATATCACGTGCAGGGTGTTCGGGCGGAAAATTCAAAGCAGTAAAGTTATGCCAATCGTCCTCAATTTCCGGACCTTCGGCAACCACATAACCCATTCGAGAAAAAATGTCGAGAATTTCTTTTCGAACTAAGGCAATCGGATGTCGAGAGCCGGACACAAAATCGTTGACAGGTCGCGTCAAATCTGTGTTTTCGGAAACGGTTTCCGTTGTTTCGAGTGAATTTTTTATGACATCTATTTTTTCTTGTACAGCATTTTTCAAGACATTTAACTTCTGTCCTATCTCGCGTTTTTCCTCATTGGCAACAGTTTTGAACGCTTCAAACAAATCGTTGAGTTCACCTTTTTTACCAAGCATTTTCACACGAAATTGTTCGAGTTCGTCCATTGTAGAGGCTTGAAAACATTGGGTTTCTTCAAGCAATTGATCAATTTTGAGTTTCATTTTTTTTGAACTTATTTGATAATTTTCATTGACATTTGCACATCTTGCAACGGGCGATTGGCTTGATCTGTCGGCAAAAGACTGATTTTTTCAATCACATCTAATCCCGAAATCACATGTCCGAAAACCGTATAACCTCCGTCCAAATGCGGTGTTCCGCCAATAGTAGAGTACGCTTCAATTTGCTCATCGGTATATTTCGGATAACGATTGGCATTCATTTGTTCCATACGTTCGCGAGACTGAACCTGTCCTTGAACAATATAAAACTGACAACCCGACGAACGTTTTTCGGGATTCACTTGATCACCCTGACGAGCGGCAGCAAGTGCTCCGCGAGTGTGTACAAATTCCGTTCGAAATTCAGCGGGCAATGTGTAGCCGATATCTCCGGAACCCAGCATTTCGCCCGGCTTTGCGGTCTTAGAATTCGGATCGCCACCTTGAATCATAAACGAACGAATGCAACGATGAAACAACAAATCGTTGTAAAAATTTTCTTTGACCAATTTGATAAAATTGTCGCGATGAACAGGCGTTTCATTGTAGAGTTCAAGCACAATAACACCTTCGGTAGTCGTGATTTCGACTTTGGTACGTTTGTCGTTGTTGTTTCGGGCAGTCGCACAACTTAGTGCGAAAAGCACGATAGCGGTTAAGATTAGAATTTTTTTCATGTGTAAATATATTTTTTGTTATTTTGCAATCCATTGTTGCGGGTCAAGTTTTTGTAGATCTCTCCAAATTTGGAATCCAACGAAATCCTTACTGTCATGCGTGTTTACAACGCCGATTTGTTGTCGTGTAGTTACGGTTTGTCCGGCTTTTACACTTATGGATTTCAAATTGGTGTAAACGGTTCGATAATTTCCATGAACGATAATTACCGTTTTGGCATCACCAAACGGCGACGGATATATGTTGACAACCGTACCGTTAAACACAGCACGTACAGGTTCATTTTTCGGCGTACTTATGGTTACTCCGTCGTTACTGATTTTCACGCCTTTGATAACCGGATGATCGTGCGTTCCAAAGCGTTCGGTAATTTGTCCGCGTTCGGTTGGCCACGGCAATCTACTGCGATTGCTGACAAAGTCATCTGCTAATTTCTGTTCGGCAGGTGTAAGCTGAGTAACATCAGGTTTTGCAGGTGGAGGAGCGGCTGCTCCCCTTTTCGCAGCCTCCTCCGCAGCCCTTTTGGCAGCAGCTTGTCGAGCAGCCTCAACTTCTTGCTGAATGATGCGTTCAATTTGTTGCGAAAGTCTCTTTTGTTCGGCTTGATTCTTGCGGTTTTCCTCGCGAAGTTCTCGCTCTCTTTTTTGCAAGTCAGTAATGATTTTATTGCGTTTATTTTTCTCCGAATCAAGTTCTGTTTTTTCTTGCTGTTCTTTCGTCAACAGTTCTGTTTTCGTATCTTTTTCTTCTTCGAGAAATGTTTTTAATTCGGCTAATTCCTCTTGTTTTTGATGAATCAATTCCACTTGTTTTTTCCGATGTGCACTGTATTGTTGAAAATATCTCAGTCGTCGATACGCTTGATTAAAATTTTCGGCAGCCACGATAAACAGAAGTTGTTCCATAGAATTTAGGTGTCGCTGTGTGGCTACAATAAGTTTAGCATATTCGTTTTTCAAGTTTTTGATGTCTCGTTCCAATTCGGAAATTTGAGTTTCATAATCTCGAATACCCGTATTTACAACAGAAATCTCGTTATTAATCGTTTGAATGAGTTGATCACGCTGATTAATTTGAGCATTGAGGATATTGAGTTGATTAACGTTTGCCGTTCTGTTTTTCGACGTTTCCTCCAACATTCTGTTGGTGTTTCTAATCTGCGTTTCCAATTCTTTGGCTTGCCTTTGCAATTGTTCTTTGGTCGGTTGACGTGCAGGTGTTGTTGCAGGTCGTCTTTGTTGAGCATACAACACATTACTAAGCAAGAACCCCGAAAACATTAGGATTATCAGGCATTTTGAGAGTTTTGCGTATTGAAAAAAACGATTCATAATCTATATTCTTTTGACCGAATTCGGAATGGAAAACGGCATATTTTGTGGCACATCAATTTGTATTCTTGAATAGTTCAATCTCAATTCTATTTGTACCGGATCTTTCACTTGTACTAACAGTTTATTTCCGTCCGAAAATTCGTAAAAATATGCAGGATTCGGTTCATACAAAAAACTTCCCATCAAAATATCTTGCAACATTTCGAACGTAACATCCATGCCTGTCATTTCTTTGAAAAAACTGAGATCTCGTAGCATTGCCGTGCGTTCAATTCGATTGTGGAGAAACACGGAATCCTGTGTAATCAATATGTTCGCAACAGGAACCAAACCGCCCATTGCAGAAACTGTCAGCCAAATTTGTTCATCACTTTTAATGCGAATTTGTCCGCTTATACCGTTTCTCTCTCCATTGAAATTAACATTTCCCGAAAAACTTGCAGAATACCATTCAAAATCTGATCGCAGTTTAACAGGAGATTCTACAGTTTGAGATTCCATACTCTCTTTATCTACGGTCGTTTGCACTTGTTTCGTCGAACGACAAGATTGCAAAAACAAGGCAAGAAAAAGCGTCAATATCCATGTAATTTTTTTCATAAAACAAATTAATTTTCGATGAGAGTTTGTGTGTTTATTTTTTCATTCAAAAATTCTGAAACAGACGAATCGTCGAGGTTTTGGGCTTTTTTCCAATATTCCAAAGCAAGTTCTTTTTCGTTGGTTTTGTAAAGAATATCGCCATAATGTTCGAGCAATATCGCTTGATCATCACCACCATTTTTCAAAGCCAATTCCATGACGGCTTTGGCTTCTGCATATTTTCCTTGTTGATAAAGCACCCATGCAAACGTATCCAAATACGTCGGATTATTCGGATTTCGTTGAACAACAGAGCGTGACATACGTTCTGCTTCGTCCAAATTTTCTTTACGCAACGAAAGATAGTACGAAAAATTATTCAAAACCAAATCATCGTTAGGCTCTATTTTCAATGCTTTTCGATAATTGTCATCGGATTTTTTGTAATTTTCCAGCTGATGATAAACATCTCCCAAAGCCCCGTAAATTGAGGCTGACAGTATGGCGTTCGATTGTGCCAACGGCACAGCTTGCTCAAAATACTGCATTGCCATTTCATAGTCTTTGTTGTAGTTGTAGCCAATTCCAAGTATGTAATATGGTAGCGGTTGTTCCGGAAATAATTCCAACGCTTTTTGTGCATCTGCAATAAATTCCGGAGAATCCAACGAGTTCATGTTGCAAAACAACACCGCTTCCCAAACTAAATACTGCGATGGATCAATCTCAACAACCTTTCGATAGTATTCACAAGCCTCATCAAAACGATCGGTTTGTCGTAAAAAATCGGCATACATAATTAATATCATCGGATTTTCAGGTTCCAAAGACAGAATTTTTTGAAGGTTTTCAGACGCTTCTGCAAGTCGTCCCGTTTGTAGGTTGAGTTCTGCTAAAATCGCCCAATATGCGGGCATATTCGGAAATTCTCGAATAAGTTTTTGCAGTTCGTTCCGCATATTATTTTCTTGTCCGAGTATTTGATAAATTCTGATTTTTTGCATCGATAATTCTTCCGAAACACCGCGTTTTTTTTCTATCTGGTCCAAAATGCGAAGAGCCTCTGCCGGTCTACGAAGCAAGAGATAAAGTTCTGCCATTTCGAGCCTGTATTCATCTTCATTTTTCGGATCAAGTTCTATCAACTGTTGATAACTGTTCAATGCTTGCGGAAATTTGTGATTATGTCGATAAATACTTGCCAAATGTTCGATATAAAATTTATTGTCCTGAGACAGTCGCCAAGCCCGTTCGGCGTGGATTTCAGCATCATTCAACTGATTTTGTAAAAGTCTGATTCTGGATATTTGAAAATTCGCTGCAGCATGTTGATTATCCATTTTCAATACATCGAAAAAAACATCTAACGCCGTACCATAATCTTCGATCATCATTCGTTTCACACCTTCCAAAAAAGCGTTGTCTATTGACATTTGTTGATTTTGTGTAAATCTTGAACCTTCTGATTTTGCTGTGATTTGCGAGTCATTTTGGGGTGAAATCGCAACAGCAGGTTGTTTGCTTTTACAACCGGAAAAAACAAGCATCACCAACAATATGATGAATATGAAATGTACTTTATATTTCGAGGATATTTGCATAAATTTATGTTCCGGTATGTCCGAATCCGCCTTCGCCACGTTGAGTTTGTGAGAGTTCGGAAACCACTGAAAATACTGCTGTTTCGTGTTTAGAGATAATCATTTGTGCAATACGTTCGCCGTGTTTGATGGTAAAATTTTCGTTAGATAAATTGACTAAAATTACTTTAATTTCGCCACGATAGTCTGCATCTATTGTTCCGGGCGAATTGAGAACCGTGATACCATGTTTGGCGGCTAATCCACTTCTCGGGCGGATTTGTGCCTCGTATCCCATCGGAAGTTCGATTCGCAAACCCGTTGGTATCAAGGCTCTTTCGAGAGGTTTAAGAACGACATCTTCGTTCAAGTCTGCTCTTAAATCCATACCGGCAGAGGCTATTGTTTCGTAATTGGGTAACGGATTTTTAGATGTATTTTGAATTTTAATCTTCATTTTTTCTTTACAAATTGATACAACCTGCAAAGATACAAAAAAAAAATGACAATTCAAAATCAAATAACCCAACTAAAAAAAAATATACCGTATTTCATTTTTTTTGTATCTTCGAATTTGAATTTTAATCAAAAAAATATGTGA
>Ga0099364_10004820_pt1 | contig 20303 bp, 16 predicted proteins | sample TergutTh196P3_FD_73070 | JGI IMG/M metagenome (GOLD analysis project Ga0099364, IMG submission 73070) | Microcerotermes parvus P3 segment gut microbial communities from Pointe-Noire, Republic of the Congo - Th196 P3 | ecosystem: Host-associated > Arthropoda: Insects > Digestive system > Gut ... | reverse complement strand
GACAAGAAAACCGACTTTGACCGGCAACTGTTTTGCCAGCGACCGCCAGCCGGTCAAAACGCCGACCGTCTGCGCCATGTATTCGACGCCGACCCAACCGGGGACGGCGGCGCCGTCGCAGTACGGGCTATCGACCTGGAGGGTGACTTCACAAACGGAGCGCGATTCGGTGGCTTCGACGAGACGGTCGAGTAATACCATTGGCGGGCGGTGCGGCAGATAATCGATGATCGGGTGATAACTCATGGCCTGGAATCGTAGGATTGTTAAAAGAACATCAGGTTGTTTTGAGCAGCAACGCAACGTTACTGCCGCCGAAGGCGTACGAAGTTGACAGCGCCGCCTGTATCGGTGTCGCGGCGCGCGTACCGGGCGCGACCAGTGACAGGGGTGGATCGTTCGGATCCTGAATACCGTCCCACAGGTGTGGCGGTAGGCGCTGGGCGCTGTCGGTTAGCGTTAGCCAGGTCAACGCCGCTTCCAGCGCTCCGGCAGCGCCCAGCGCGTGTCCGGTCAGCGGCTTGGTGCTGCTGGACGGGCAATTGGGGAAGAGCCGTGCAACGACACGGCTTTCCATCGCGTCGTTATGATGTGTGGCCGTGCCGTGCAGATTGATGTAGCCGATTTCGGCTGCCTGACAGTTGGCGCGGGCCAATGATTCGACAATGGCATTGGTTGCGCCGACGCCATCAGGATCGGGCGCAGAGATGTGGTAGCCGTCGGACGCTTCGCCCCAACCTGCCAGCGTGACCGCATGTTTGTCATCGGAGGTTTGCCGCCGCATCAAAAACAATACTGCTGCCTCACCGATGTTGATGCCGCAGCGGTTGGCCGAAAACGGCAGGCAGAGCGGCTCGCTGACTGCTTCGAGTGAAGAGAATCCGGCAATGGTAAAACGGGCGAGCGTGTCGACGCCCCCGGCGATCACCAGATCGACCAGACCGGCGTTGAGTAGTCTGGCGCCGCTGATCAGCGCCTTGGCGCTCGACGTGCACGCGGTCGAGACGCTGTACGCGGGGCCGGTGCAGCCAAGATATTCGGAAAGCATTCTGGAGGGCGATCCGAGTTCCTGTTGGCTGTAATGAAAATAGTGTGGAAAACATCCTGTTTGGTGATGGAGTTGAACAGCGTCTTCGCTCTCGGCGATGCCTGAAGTACTTGTGCCGAGAATGACGGCGATGCGATGTGCCGGGGTGTTGCGCGCCAGACTCCGGAATGTGGGTTCGATCTGCGCAAAGGTTGCCAGCAACAGGGCGTTGTTGCGCGACTGCTGTGGAGCCGGAAATTCGGCGAGCGATGGCAGCGGGGCGACGTCGACATGGCCGAGCATCAGAGTTCGACCGGGGTTGTAGGTGTCGCTGTAGCGCATGCCCGGACTTTGTCCCGAGAACAGGGCTTCGCGAACGTTTCCAAGGCCGTCGCCCAGCGCGCAGGTTATCGCAGGCGGTAGCAGTACGATTGGATCAGGGTGCATCGGATGCTGCCTCGCGGCTGTCGAGCGTCAATTGATAGGAGAGCGCGTGGTTGTCGAGTACGACGCGTCCCTGCCAAGGCAAGCCTTCGACATAGTGGATGGAAATATGGAGCGTTTTATCAAGAAACACCTGCCGTATCCCGTGTTCTTCGTGAACCGTCCAGCGGGCAGGCAGTGCGGCGGAGAGGGCGTCGATTGGCGCATAGGCCAGCATCAGGTCATTGACGATGCGCACGGCAGACAGGCCGCCGGGCAACGGCTGCGTTTCGACGATTTTTTTGCCGTCGTAATCGAAACTGAACAGGCGTGCGCCGAACGACATGCCGACCACCGTTAGCGTGTCGGCATGGATGTCGAGCGCCATTTCCAGTGTTTTCTGCTCGCCCGGCCAGGTGATGGTCGAGCGTTGTTCGGCGGTTTGTATCCCGAGCGTTGCCGGAGCTATTTTCAACAGCGGCAGACCGCCGGAAAGCCGGAAAGAGGTGCAGGCGGTCAGAGCCAGTGCTGCCAGCAAGGTAAGCACGTATAGGTTGGGGTGAGCTTGCGAACCCCAACGTTTGGGAGGAGGGCAATCGTATGGGGTACAGTCGGGCATGTCAGGCAGGTAACGTTTTCTCGTTGGGAAACGATGGCGATGTTGGGGTTCGCTACGCTCACCCCAACCTATACAGTAGATACATTTTGAGCAAACACAAAATTGTAACAGCGGTTCAGCCATTCTTAACAAATCCGGGCGCACGCCTCTCGATCGACAACTCGGTGAGCGGGCTATCGGCAGAAAGATACGGTAAGACAATCTCCGTTGCCAGCGCCAATACTAACAGGTTGCGCGCCAGTGCTGTTTCGCGGGTAGTACGGAGCGCTTGCGGCGAACCGAGCAACGGCTCCGTCAGCAGCGCAGCCTCGCCGACGCCGACGACTCGCGCGGCGATTCCAGGTTCGACCCGCTGGATGCACCGGGGCGGCAAAGTGACAGGTACCGGCCTCATTCTTCGTCACCGACTCCGCCCATGCGGTATTTGATGTCGTAGTTGATGATGAAGTCGGTTTCTTCGTCGGTGAAGCCGTATATTCTGGATAACCTCATATCTATCGAATCCATGCATGTCTTTGATCTTCCCACGTAGTAGTTAACCTCCTTCACGATTTCTCCACTTTTTCGATGCCGATTTCTAACGATTGCATTCCTTTCCAGGTCCAGTAGAAAATCTTCTGCCAGACCAATCAAGCTTCGATCTTCTAGTGTCTTTGGATGACAAGGAAACTCCAATACGTCAGTTCTTGTAACGTGATAGCAATCTGACTCAGTAATCCAGTACCAATAATATAAAGATGAAGATATAAGGCTTATTATATTTTTCTCTTGCCCCGCCTTAACAGTAAGCTTTTTATACTCATTAGATAATTTCCTTTCAATGCACTTCCTAAAGTATCGACCACCACTATGATAGTAAACATTGACGCCTATTTCGTTCATTACGGCCAAAAATGCAGACAACGGTTTTTCTGACTTCAGTTTTGCGAGCAATTCGACTTCGATAGCTGTTCCAATTTTGAAAATTGTATGTACTCGCGGATCACGACTACTCTTCTCATACATTAGTATTGGAAATAGTGAACTACGAGCCGTTTCATTCCAACGGTTGTATTTCGTCGTGAACAATTTTGACTCGCGCGCATTATCGTGCCGACCAATCCATATGGAAAGATTCATATCGACACCAGTGAATAATTTCCCTGGTCTAACAGCAAAATTGCTAATCCATAGGTTTTTGAAACGATGCTCCATGAATTCCATCATGGGAGTCATGCGTGGGGTTGATACTGAGCTGATGGGTACAATTATTCCAAGCATCGAAGCTCGTATCAAGTCATTGAATCGTTCTGCACAAACTGAGTATAAATTTCCGGTCGATTCGAGTTTATATCCTAAAATTTTGTACTCGTTCACACTCGCAAGCTCGACATACGGCGGATTCCCAATCACCACATCGAACCCGCCCTCGCGCATTACGCCGTAGAACTCGGCGAACCAGTGGAAAGGCTGATGGCTTTGTTGCCAGGCTTCAAAGGCTTTTATGTTCTCCGTGTCGATACCGTAGTCGCTGGCAAGATAGCGATCCAATTCCTCGCTCAAACCGGCGAGCCTCTCGCGCAACGTGCGCTTGTCCTGTGCCGTGACCTTGCCGCCATGCATGGTTTGCTGCTCACGGAAACGGACGAAAGACTCGGAAAGGTCGGCAATGTCGGCCTTGATGCGGTTTTTGTGCGCTTGATTGCTGGCCAGATCGCCCGATGCGTCAAACTGCGCTTGCGTGGCGTAACCGACCAGCGTATTGCCCGCGCGGATATTAAAATCAATATCGGGCAATGGCTCCAACGCGTGCCCGGCCTGCACCTGCGACACCAGCTTGAGAAACAGGCGCAACTTACAGATCTCCACCGCCTCGGCCATGATGTCCACGCCGAACAGATTGTGCAGGATGATATTTTTGTAGATGTAGTAATCGGACGAAGGGTGTCTTTCCACTTCGTCCAATACCTTGACGAAATCCACCTCCCCGGCGCTGCCCAACTTTTTCGCGTCCTCAATAAAACCCGCCATTCGATCCAGACAGGCTTCATAGAGCGGCTTGAGGATGTTGAGCGCGGCAAACAGAAACGCTCCGGAGCCGCAGGTAGGATCGAGAATAGCGATGCCATGATGGAATTTTTCGTTGGACTTCTCCGGCACGCGCCCTGCGATGGCCTGCCAGATGGCGCGCAGCAGTTCGGGGTCGGTGCAGGTGTCGATCACGTCCTGCATGAACTGGCGAATGTCCAGATTCAGGGTGATGAGATCGTCGGCGCTACTGATTTCGCCGTTGGCGAGCGCGCCGCGCACCGCCAGGCAACGCTGGCGACGCTCAACGTATTCGCGCCAGGTTTCGGTGGGCAATGTGCCACGCTCGCCGGTGGCCGTGTGAAACACGGCTTCGCCCAGATTGTAACGACGCTCGAACATCCGAGCCCTGGCCTCCTTCATGCCGGTCTGCACGAAGTGGGGCAGGGCGCTCTCGGGCACGATAGCGCCTTGCGCGTCGATGACGCCGGTTTTCATCGCCGGATAAAGATAACGCCCAGGGTCGTCCCTGAGCAGATTCCAGACCGAGGCATCGCCATCGAAGGCCACCTTGCAGCGTTCGCGCGCCTGTTCGAGCAGGCGCGGAATGACTGTGTTCTTGCCGATGTATTCGGTAATGTCTTCCTTGGTGTAGTACGCCCCCATCTGCTTTTGGTTGATGTACTTCTCGAAGATGTAGCCGAGCACGTCGGGATTGATCTCATTGCCCGAGGCCAGCGGACGCTCGTCCAAATGCCAGTCCCAGGCATCGAAGAAAGCGAACAGTTTCTCGAAGGCCGCATCGGGCACGTTGATGCCGGGGTTGGCCTCTTCGAGCGCGTGCACGTCGAACAGACCATCGTTGAGATAGGGCACATCGCCGATGAGCTCGACCAGCGCGAAATCGTGCGGATGCGGCGCGCCCAACCCTTCGTGAAACAGGCGGCGCAAAAACTGACGATAAAAGCTTTGGAATCGATCCTCGCCCGCCTGCTGTTTGATCTGCGCCAGCCGGTTTTGCAAGTAGTCGGGGTCTGCATCCAGAAATCCTTTTTTCTGGATGAAATAGATGAACATCAAACGGTTGAGCATGATCGAGGCGTACCACGCCTGATCCGTGGCCTGGCGCAGACCCGTGATGAATGCGGCAAAGACATCGTGCTCGTCTTTGAACCTGTCGTAGAAGTTCCTGGAAACACGGTCACGGTCGAACGCCCGGCGCAGACCCGTGATGACCTCGGTGAGGGTAATGGCCTCTTCCTCTTCCAGTGACCATACGATTTGTTCGAGCTTCTGCCTGAGCGCCTCGCCGCTTTGCCCCCGATGCCAGGTGTGTGTGCGGGTGCGAGTGGGTTGGCCTGGGGCGTGCAGCACCCATAGCCACGTCAGCATGGTTTCGTCTGCGTCGGCAAACACCAGCAGGTGTTCGTGCGCCAGTTTGCGGGCTTCCTTCTCGATCTTGAGCAGCACGGCGCGCGGAGGAATCCTGCCGCGACTGTCAGGCGAGCAACGCAACAGGGCGACGCCGCGCTTATGGGCGATCTGGGTCAGGGTGAAGATTTCATCCTCGACCGTGACGGTTTGCGGTTTGAGCGTGGGCCTGTCCCAACCCAGTTCATTGAAGAGCTGCGGTAGCGCGAAGTCAGCAAGCAGAAGCTGGAAGCGCGCGGCGTCGAGTGTCATCTTGAGGTTGTGCGTCGTAGCGAATCATCTGCCAGGGGTAACACGGACTGAACGGACGGAGAAAAGACAATGAAGCCTGCGGTCAATTCTGTTCCGGAGTTTGTTCCGGGAGGTTGAAAACCGTTAAACCTTTATGGCTTGTGAGGAGCTTGTTCCCTCCGGGCTGAATTGCCAGCAGGATTTCAAAGTCTGGATGAGCTCCTTTCTCACGTGTCTCGTGAAGGGGGTATCGCCCGGCAATCATGATTTGCCGTCGGTCAATATAGGCGCTTCCGATGCAGGCAACCTGAAGAGCGGCGTGAATAGCCACGCCAGGCCGATGCCGAGCACGGTGGTCAGTCCGATCGTCCGTAGCGCCGGCGTGCTGCTTACCGCCAGCAGGCCGAACGCCAATAGCGTGAGCGACGCAGCAACGCAGATGGCGAGAAAGGCGCGTTCGTCGCTCTTTTGCGCGACCAGGAACAGGCCGTAGTCGATGCCCATGCCGAACACCAGCAGGAGCGTTAGCACGTTGAGCAGTTGCAGCGGAAGAGCGGCATATCCCATGATAGCCAACGTCCCGAGCGTTGCCAGCAGCGACGGCATGATGACTCGCCACGTCTGGCGGCGGAAAAATGCCGACAGCGCCAGCGGAACCACTATATAGGCAGCGATCAACACGGACGAGAGCAGCGTCCGGTAGCGACCCATCAACGACGAGACTTCAGCGGTTTTGTCGACCCATTGAACATGGGCGTCGCTCAATGCTGCCAATTGGCGCGTCGCGCCGACGTCCTTCAGCCCTTTCAGCAGGACGATGCTCGAATAGCGCCCATCGTGTTCGCTACGGCCCTGCCACAGATAGCGCAATGATGCCGTGGCCGGTTGTGCCAGCCATTCGTCCGCCGTCAATGGCGGGGTGTTCGGGACGGCAATCCAGTCGTCTTCAATCCCCAGTTCTTTCGCCAGCGCAGCGCGGGCGTCGTTCATCGTTTGTTGTGCCTGCTGCGCGGCCTGTTGTCGCTGTTGCGAAGGCAGCCAGCGACTGATTGCGTCAAAGCCGGTGAGTCTGCCGTCTTCGATCAGGGGCGTCAGTTTTGCCAGCAGCGCTTCTTCGTGTTGCAGCACTTCTTCGGGGGTTGTGCCGGTAATCAAAAAAAGCTGTGCCGGGCTGGGCAGTTCGAGTACCCTGGTGACATCGCCCTGTTCGCGCCACAATTCCGGATCTGTGTTGACAAGACTTCGGATATCGTCGTTCGTTTTCAGTTGCAGCAACCCCACAACGATGAGGACGACGGCCAATGCAGCCCCGAACCATTGTGCAGGAGTCGCGCGCCAGCGCGGCCAATGCTGCAATGTTTGCATCAGTCGGGTTGCGAACTTTGCTGTCGGCAATGATGAGGGCAGCAAGTAGGGATGCCACAGCATGATCGTCAACCAGGCGCCGAGGATGCCGCTCACGGCGAAACACGCCATCTGCCGCATGCCCGGAAACGGCATCAGCAGCAAGCCGAGATAGGCCAGTGCCGGTGCAATCAGCACCAGGGCCAATGGCGGCAGCAGTCGCCGGAAATGAAGCCAACGTCCCGACGATGCGCCGGGATCGTTCAGATGTTGCGCCAGCACCAGGACGCCGTAATCGACGGCGACTCCGATCAGGCTGGTGCCGAATACCAGCGTCAGTGCGTGGATACGGTCGAATAACAGCCAGGTCAATGACAATGCCGTCAGTGCGCCGACGGCAAGCGACAGCAGGATCAACCGCAATGCCTTGAGATTGCGAAAAACGGCCCATGTGAGCAACAGGCAGCACAGCAGCGAACCGCTACCGATCAACGACATCTCGAAGCGCGCCTGTTGCGCTGCCGCCGTGGCATGGAGGACGACGCCCGACCGCAGCAGTTGCACGTCGGGAAACTGCTGCGCCAGATCGGTTCGGACAGCCGTCAGAGCGGCGTCGAGACGCTCCTGGAGATCGGTCGAAAACGCGCTTTGTGTCAGTTGAAAAGGCAGAACCGCGTAGTGGCGATCCGCCGTTTGCACCATCAGCGTGTCGCCGTGGGGCCGCGCCGGACTAGCCGCCCCCAGTTGCAGCATCCAGTTGCCGAAAAAACCGAAAGGATCGTCGCGCCAGTTGAGCGTGCCGCCTGCGAATGACTGATAAGCGAGCCCCCTGGCCCGTCTCTCTTGCGCCGGTGGGTCGGCCTCGGCAATCCAGCGCATGTCCGCTTCGGAGATGAAGCCGGTGCGGTAGGGAAAATAAAGGTCATGCATGGCCTTGAGTTTCGTCTGAGACGCTTGCGGCGTCAGGGGCGCATCGCGCAACACCTCAAGGGTTCGATGGGCGGCGTGCTGTGCCGTGGCGGCATCCTTGGCTTCCAACAGGAGCGCCAGTTCCCGTTCGCCGTGCTGCGCCAGGGTTTTCAGCGCGGTTTCGGCGTGTGGATTGCGTTCGTCGACGGGAAGTAGCGCCAGGAGGTCGGTGTCGATCCGGCCTTGCCAGGGCAGCACGTGTACGAGGAGCATGACGGCCAGTAACGCCAGGACGCCCAGCCAGCCCCAGGCCAGTGCGCGATGACGACGGGCATAGCGAAAATCGTCGATGGGCGTTTTACTCGAATTGGGCGCGTTCATCGGCGGATAACGCGGCAGCGGTGGTGATGTTGGAGAAGACAATAAGGGTGATGTCTCCGGCGGCGCTGGTCAGTGAGACCTTGCGAACGGTGTTGTCGCCTTCCAGAGTCAGCGAACCGATGACGGCCCGTAAACCCGTGTCGCGTGGGATGAAAGAGAGCTTCCAGCCGCCGCTACCGCTGCCGGGGTGGCCGCTGTAATCGAAATATTCGGCCAGTGTCGACATATTGCCGGCGAACAATGAAAACAGAACGCGGCTGATGGCGTTGGCAGCCGGTTCCTTGTCGGCGCGCAGGGTCATCAGCACGCGGTCGCCGTCCTTTTGCAGGATTTCACCCTGGGTGATTCGGGTCGTCTGCGGAAAAGGCGCCAGCGTGCGCCACAACACGCCCTGCGTTTTTTCGACGACAAACGTGCCGTTGGCGACCAATGGTTTTTTGATGCCGACCAATTGCCGGGTCTGAGTAAAGTCGCCGCGTGTCACCGTATCGGTGAGCAACCGGGATTGAATTGTATCCAACAGGGCCGGGTCTGCGGCGCGTACCGGGGCGGCAAGCCAGCACAGGCCAAACAACGCAAGCAGCGCGAGCGTTCGTTTTATTTTCATAAATGGTCCTTTAACTTTTCGCGCAAAACATCGGGGCTGACGAAACACATTTCGCCGGTTTGCATCTCAACGGCGACCTGTATGGTATGGCCGCGCGTCAGTCGTTTCCCGGTTGCCGCATCGAGGATTTCGTAGCCGATTTTCAACCGGTTTTCCCATTCGACGAGGCGGGCATCGACATGGATGTGTTGCTGATACACCAGCGGCTGCGCATAGCGGATGAGCAATTCGATTATCGGCCAGCCGTATCCGGAAGCGCGCATCTGCGGGCAATCGTAATCGATGCGTTGCAACAGCGCGGTGCGTGCGATTTCAAAATAACGGACATAGTTTCCGTGCCAACATATTTCCAGCGGATCGAGATCACAAAAGGGCACGATCCAGTCAATACGGGCGGTGAGCGACATCAGAGAGTCTCCTCGGTCTCGCCAGGGGTAGCCCAGAACGGGAAAAAATTCGACCACTGAAAAGGAACTTTCAGACACTCAGCTTCCAGCAGCCTGACAAAAGTGTTGACGTAGGGCACGACAGCCGCTTTGCGGGTGCGACGCGGCAGGGAAATCGAATCGGCAACCTGTCGCACCGTAATGACAAAATCATTGTGTTGACGCGAACCGAAAACGACGAGTAACGGGCATTGCAGTATTCCGGCAAGCACATAGGGACTGATCGGAAAATCGGCGTCGAACCCCAGAAACGGAACCCGTACGACGGCCGTAGTGTTGCTCACGGGTACCCGGTCGCCTGTGATGACGATGAAGCCGCCCGTCTCGATCCGCTGCTTCATCGCAATGGCAGTTTCCACGCCGATGTTGTCGACATGAATCAGGTCGAAATCATAATTCGGATCGATCTCTCTCAGCAATCGCTCGAAACGGTGGGAATGTCCCGTGTGTGCGAGAACCGATATTCTTATCCTGGAATGACGTTCTCCCAGTTTGCGACACAGGTCGGTGTTGCCGAAGTGCGCAGTGACGATGATGGCTCCGCGATTCTGTTCGACCAGCGTGTCGATGAGTTCGACGCCGTCGATGCGACAACTGTCTGTCAGACTGGGGGTGCCGGCAACCAGCAGCCTGTCCAGTATGATTTCGGAAAACGCGATGAAATGTCGGAAGATGTTGCGCCGCGTTGGCATCGGCGTGGCTCCGTTGCTGAAGTCGTGCAGTCGTTGCAGGTAATCGCGCGATGCTTCACGGGCGAGACGCCTTCGTGCGTAGAACCATAGCAAAACGAAGAACAGCAAGAAACGGAACGGCCAGCGCCCAAAGAGGCGATAGACATGCAACAGAAAGCGCATGCCTACCAAGCCTCCCGCCTCCTGCATTCGTGTCCAATGCATCAGCGTTGCCCCGAAAAATGGCGGCCAAGCAGCCACGGCAGCCGCCGCAGCATGCCGAAAAACAGGCGGGTGTGCATCCAACTGATACGAGCGTTGTCGCGCCAAAGCCGAAAATGCGACACGCCATCCGGCGGATAGCGCACCGGGATTGGCAGGTTGTGAATCGGCACACCGGCCCAATCCAGCCGTACCAGGATTTCGGTATCGAACTCCATTCGGCTCTCCCGAGGCATTGCATCGAGAACCGGCAACGTGGCAGCGAGCGGGTAAATCCGCAGTCCGCACATCGAATCGCGAATGCGGCGCGACAAGGTATTGATCCAGACCCAGACGTGCGTCGCGTAGCGACCCAGCAGGCGACCGGTTGGAACGCTGACATCGTAACGCGGGAAACTGGCGATCACCGCCTGTGGCGCCGCATGCATTGCGTCGAGAAACGCTGGCAACACGGCGGCATCGTGCTGACCATCGGCGTCCAGTTGCAAGGCATGGCTGTACCCTCTCGCATGCGCTTCGCGCAAACCGGCGATGACGGCGCTACCCTTGCCGCCGTTCGTCGGTTGTCGCAGCAATGACGTTGCCGATGCCGTGGCCAGCGCGTCCAGCGCCGCTGCGCATTCGGCATCGGAGCCGTCATCGACCAGGATCACCGGCAACGCCAGTTCGTGCAGTGATTGCACCACGGCGCCGACCGTGGCGGCGTGGTTGTACACCGGCACGAGCGCAACGGGCTTCATGACGTTGTATTCGAGTGGGCAAATAGGGCTTGTCCCTGCGAATGAGCGCCATGTTTTGATGTGTAGGCAAAACGCACTTCTTTTTTCTCGGGAAGAAAGCGAAGCGTCAGCGACACCTCATCGTCAGGACGCAGGATGCGCTGGAATCTGAGCTGACGAAAACCGGAGAATTGTCCATCGATGGGGAAATGCCGTTGCGCCAGCCGCAATGCCCAATCGACCTGGGTAACGCCAGGCAGAACCGCTGCCTCAGGGAAGTGACCTTCAAACGCATGAATGCAGTCGCTCAACGCCAGCGTCCATACCATTTCTTCCCTAGAGGTCGTCCTGGTGGAGTCAACGACGAACGGCGGCAGCGCCTGCCGCTCAAAGAGTTGCACGATGGAAGCGGTCGTGATTTTGCTCATTGCGTTGTAGGGCAGCGCCGTCAGATAACGCCAACGGCGCGGTATGGCGATGCGGGCGAGTGAGGTCGACAGGCTTTCCCGCATCCAGCGATCGAAACGCACCTTGCCAAGCGAGAGCAACCTGGCGCGTCCTTCCTCGCTCAACACCACAGCGGCAACAATTTCGTCGCGCTCCCGATACATCGGCGCAGTGCGCGCCTCCGCGACTTCGGGCAACGCCCGCAGGGCCACTTCGAGCGCATCCAGCCCCACTCGCTGTCCTTCGATCTTGGCGACGCGATCTGCCCGACCGAGCAGCCGCCAGCCGTTGCCTTCGATATCGCGTTCGGCGAGATCCTGGGTGTGATACCAATCGTTGCCGGTCATGAATGGCGAGCGTATTTTGAGGCAGCCATACTCATCGATTGCCAACGTGATGCCCGCATGCTCGCGCCAGGCTCCGCCTGGAACGGTACGGTGCATCAAACAAAGGGTTTCGGAACTGCCGAAAGCGTCGATCATCTGCGCTCCCAGCCATGATGAGCAGGCGATGGCAACATCATCCTGTAACGGGCTGCCGGCCGATGTCACCATATAGATGTTTGCCGACAGGGAAAACGTTTCCAGTTGCGCCAGCCGTTTCAGCAACGTCGGGGGGGTAATCAGCAGATGCGGCTCCGCGGGCAGCCGCTTCAGTTTTTCCGGATGGTGGAACGTATCGGTGACGATCGGACAACCGGAAAACAGCGGCCACAACAGCCGATACGACACCCCATACATGTGGTGATGCGGCACGCTTCCGACGAAACGGGTGTTGGGATGTATGGTGTGGCCGTACACCTGATGTATCGCCACCGCATCGCGGCATATCCTTGGAGCGGACAGGAAGACGCGAGTGGGCACGCCACTGGAACCGGATGTGAAAACCACCAGGCCGGGGCTGTCGAATTGCGGCGGCGTGCCGGTCAATGAGGCGGCATCGGCTACGCCGCCGGACCAATCGGGCAATACGCTGATCTCGTTGTTGCCAACCCAGGGAAGCGGAAGACGCGCGCGCGTCGCCGGCAGATCGTCCGTCACCAGCAGGGCGGTCTGGCCGTTCTGCCAGCAGGCAATCATCCAGACGGAAAACGCATAGGCGTCGAGGTCATACAGGACGAATTCCGGCGCTTCGAGCCCCATCAACGCCCGACGGGCGGCGGCAACGTCATTGCGCATCGTCCCGTAGGATATTGGAACCGTATTCCGGTAAAAGGCGATGGACTCGGGCGAGGCCGAAAACAAAGGGGGTAATAGGAGCTGTTCTTCCATGGGGCATCATTGCATTGAAAAGAGGCGGCGCATCACTCGGCGGCGGATCAACCATTCGCCGCCGAACATTGCGCCCATCGCTACGTAAGCGATCAGGCCGTTATAAAGCGCCCAGACAGACATGTTCTGGGCCGTGGTCCACCAGGCGATGCTGCCGTTGGCAACAAAGAACACACACCAGGCAAGCGTTACCTTGCGCGTGTAGCGAACAGCCTCTGGCGGAAATTCGGGATAGAAGCGGCGGGCCAGTCGTTCGATGATCGTCTGCGATTGAAAGAGACTGACCGCAAACGCCAGCAGAAACACTGCATTGACCAGCACCGGGTAATAGAGGAGCGAACCCGAAGAGCGCATCAGCAACGCCGCGACTCCGAGCAGCGCCACGCATGGCCCAAGCCAGCCGAGCAGGCCGCCGAGACCGTTTCGACGCAGCGCCAGCGGCAGCATCAGGAAGCCGCACAGCCACAGGGGCCATCCTTGCCACCAACACAGCCAGAAAAGCAACGGCAGCGCCGCGCCGAGCAGGGCAATGACGAACGTCGGTTTCATCACAACGGCGCTGCGGCCATCAGGCGTCTTGCAGATGGGCATGGACGGCGTCCACCACATTGCCAATGGTGCGCACCAGCTTGAACGCTTCGGGCGAGATGGGCTTGCCTGTCAACTGCTTCAACTTGATTAACAGATCGACGGCATCGATGCTGTCGATATCGAGGTCCTGGTACAACTGGGCATCCAGGGTTACGCGCTCAACGGGAATTTCAAAACTTTTACGCAAGATGTCGCGTATCCCGTCGAGAATTTCTTCTTTGGACATTATCGAAGGCATCGTGTCTTCCCGAGAATCAACGAACACGGTGAGCCGATACGTAATCGGCGAGATGTCGAACCGATGCGAAGCGTTGTCGCGTTTCTTCCGATTCAGACGACATCGTCATTCCGTAACGTTTATTTAGAGCAACGCCGAGTTCCAGCGCGTCGATCGAATCGAGGCCGAGACCTTCATTGAACAATGGCGCATCGGTGTCGATGTCGGCAGGAGCAACATCTTCCAGATTCAGCGTTTCGATGATCAGGGTTTTGAGTTCGTCAATGAGTGCAAGCATCTTTTTTCAGTTCTCGTGTGAAAAAGTCGGAAAGGTGTTCCGTCAGGGCGCGCGCCATCAGAGTTGGCTCGGTACTGGCGGAAATGGGGGACATCGGATCCATGTCGTCGTGCACATTCAGCACGAAGTGTGGACGCCGCATTGGTGCCCGATACCAAGGCTGCTGTTTGGTCAGCATCGGTTCGGTAACGGTAATGATAACCGGCGTCAATCGCAAGTTGCCACGTACCGCAATATTGGCCGCGCCGCGCTGCAACGGATTGACTTGCTGCTGGAGCAGCGCATCTATCCGGGTGCGGGTGCCTTCCGGGAAAATGATCAAATTGCTGCCGTGTCGCACCGAGGCAATGCAGTCGTCGATCAATTGCGGGCCGTCCTGATTGCGGATGAAACCGCACAGCGATACAGGGCCAAGCATGAACGGATTGCGCCAGGCAGACGCCTTGACCACGCAATCGGGCTGGCGCAACAGTGAAATCAACATCACTACGTCGATCAGCGACGGATGATTGGCGACGATCAACAGGCCGCTACGCTGCAACTTGTCGCCTCCACGCACTTCATAGCTGATGACGCCGACCAGGGTCATGAGTTTGCAAAAAAGCCGGAAACTCAGGCACACGATATCGCGCGCCAGTGCCTGACGAAGCGGTTGCCGCCATACCAGTAACCGCAACAGCGGGAACACCAGGCACAAGACTAGCAATCCGCCAACGCCGAACACGGCAAAACAGAAACCGGTTGCTGCGATGCGCCAGCATCGCTGCGGCGAAAACCGCAGCCTGTTATTCGCGTGCGCCGGTGTGGTCATCGACAGCAAGCGTTCAGGCATGACCAGTCTCTGGGGCGAGACGCAACAATTGCCAGTCTGCCGTTTCGGTCAGCGGCAGGGCGCTTTGTGTTTCATCGAGAATGAAGCGCAACAGCGGCAATGCGGAGGAAGGCATCGACGCCGGGGCGATTTCCGGGGATGGCTTCGTATCGTCGAAGGCGATGCGATAGTCGCTGCCTCTTGTCATTTCAAACCCAAAGGCAAAGCAGGTCGGTTCATTGTCTGTGTAGGGGGCGAACAACGTCGGCAGCGGCGCATCGCAAAACAGCAGGATCACGGAAGGCACGCCATCGGCGAGCATTGCCAGAGCCTCGGTCATGCCGGAGAGCGCCAGCCTGTTTTCCGAAGACAGCGTGGCGGCAGGAACCCGGCTTTGTTTCGCGATCAGGAAGAGACCGATAATGGCATTGTGCACCGACATGCTGAATTCCTGCGGTGAAATCCGGCCTTCAGCCGCCAGCGCCTGCTGGAGTACCAGTGAACGGCCTATCTCGCCGTGGCGACTGCAAAGGACGATGGGCTGATCGGTGTAGGCCAAAGTCGGCGCATACAACACTTCCAGCGCAGAGCGGCCAAGCGGATACGCCCGACGACGCAACATTGGCGGCATTGCTCGCACTGCGGCAGTCTCTGCATCATGTGCGGCAAGCGAGATTTCATCGCGCGCCCAGGCCAGCCACCTGTCGGCATCGGACATCGTGGGTGCCCAGGCACTCCAGCGGCGAAGGGAAAAATCGAGTAAAGGAGACGGAGTCATGGGGGATATGGAAAGTGCGTAACGGTGATGCGCGAAACAGCCGCTACGCCTGACGGATGTCCGGGGAACTTCCTTGAATCAGAAACATCGAAATAAAGTTTAATGCTGCATTCTAACCGATTCCTGTTTCATGGATAGAGGCGTGTGCGAAGCAGGGTCGCGTCGCGGCGCGATAGGGGGCGTTGGTTGGGGTGAGTGCAGCGAACCCCAACGTTGGGCGGAAAACGACCGCTTGACCATTCTGCCCTTCGGGCACATCCACAGGCGATGTACCCCCCGAAAGCTCTGTCTCTCTAGCACATTTCTCCATCTGCTCCCACGGTACCACCGTCATTCTGCGCGGAGCGAAGCGTAGTCGCAGAATCCACACACCGCATGGATCCTGCGACTTCGCGCAGGATGACAAACGGTGGGTGTCTGTCATTGCAGCGCGGTTCGTCCATGAGAATCCCGAAAAGGCCGGAAACTCCACGAAAAACAGGAGTTTCGGCCTTTTTTACGTCTGTGACAGTCCGGGAAAGCCAAAGGAATACCGGCATGTCTCAAGACACCTGAGAATCAGGCAGGCATCAAAACCGCAGCGAAACATTCGGTAACTGCGAAAAATTCCCTTGTTCATTGAGCATTATAGTAGTCCCCTAGCAACCCAGAAGCGTCAAATCTGTTTTGTGTAGTGGCCGTTTTTTTCATCAGAGTCTTCCCCGTTTTGAGTCACCCCTGCCTGAAGGCAGGGGATTCCTCGATACGGTCCTGGGGAGCCTTCGGCTCCCTGTAACGCTTTGTCTCGCTTGTCTCCGCCATAAATGACGGAGACAAGCACGAGACCCGTGTTCATGCACCTCGATGGGACGAAAGAGGCAAAGGTGGAAACAAACCGGAATTTCCCTGACCGTGAGGTTCAATATGCTATCCAAGATACAACGCCTTCCTCTGGTGCAACAAACCCTGGTTGGGGTCATCCTGATTTGCGTCCTCGCTGCGGCAGGTCTTTCCATTGCTCTTTCCTCCTACACGCGTCAGGTGGCGCTCAGGGAGAGCCAGAACACATTGAAAATGCAGACGGATCTGATTGCCCTTACCCTTGAATATGCCGATGTGAGCATGGAAAGGGTTGCCGTGGCGGCCCTGGAACAGTTCGTAAAATCTCTGCCACCGCCCCGTTTGACCGGGTCAACCGTAAACATCGGCGGCGCGGCGCGCCCGGAGCTGATGTTCGGCGACAACATCCGTGCCATCGGCAACCAGGCATATCTGCTGGCATACAAGGCAGATAATCCGCTGAATGACCCCGCCATACTGCTCCAGGACGGTGGAAAATTCTACCGCGCCACAACCTTGCTCAGAAAGGAAGGACAATACAACGATGGCTCCCTGGTTACGGATGAATACACGAAAACCCTGCTGGAAGGCAGAACCTATACTGGCGCCCTGCAACGCTCCGGAAAACAGTACATGCTTGCGGCAAAACCGCTCAAGGACTCGCAGGGTCAAGTGATTGGCGCAATCCAGATGCGCATCGATATCAGTGACAACATCAATCTGCTGCGCGAAAAACTGGGCTCAGTCGTCATCGGCAAGACGGGGTATCCCTTTATCATAGAAGAGGCAGCCGGGGACAACAAGGAGCCGTTATTTGTCATGCACTCGACATTGCAGGGCAGGCAGATCAATTCAGTCGAAGAAGGGATGCGGTCGATTGCAAACATGATCCTGAACGAAAAAAACGGGATGTTTTCCTATGTCTGGCCCGCAGCGGACGGTTCACAGCAACAGAAAACTGCGGTCTTCCGCGAAATTCAGACGCTCAAATGGATCGTTGCTGCAAGCGCCCCGGACGAGGAATTCACCGCTCCCTTCGATGGAATCCGTCACCTGCTGCTGATCGGCCTGATCAGCATGACCGTACTACTCGTTTTCTGCCTTGCATTGCTCATTCGCGCCCAGTTGCGTCCGCTCGACCGGGTTGCGCAGGGTCTCATGCAGATGGGGAAGGGGGATCTGACCTATCACATGGAAGCTTGTGCCGACTCGGACAATGAAATCGACCTTCTGGCCGCGCGCGTCAACGAAACACGGGATGCGATGAAAACCCTGGTCGGCACGATCAAAGGTTCGGCGGACAAGGTTGCCGAATCGGCCTCCAGCGTATTTGAATCGATGCAACACCTCTCAACCGGCATTGATGGCCTTACTTCCACTTCCTCCGAAATCAGCAACAGTATCGGAGAGCTTTCCTCTTCGATCAGTCACATTGCCGAAGCATCGGATAGCGCACACAGCCGGGTCGAAGACGCCGTATCCAAGGTTGGACGCGGAAAGCAGGTTGTGCATGACGTGATCGGCTCGATCCGATCGATCGAAAACCGTGTTCAGTCGTCGCTGTCCGAAGTCGACACCCTGACTGCGCACTCTCACCAAATCGAAAAGGTCATCGTCACGATTGGGGCGATTGCCGCGCAAACCAATCTGCTCGCGCTCAATGCGGCGATCGAGGCTGCGCGCGCCGGTGAAGTCGGGCGGGGTTTTGCCGTCGTTGCGGACGAGGTACGCAAGCTCTCCGAACAGTCGGCGCTTTCGGCCAGTGAAATCGGAGAAGTCCTCCATCACGTCACTTCCGGCGTCGCTGCCGTTCAGGCTTCGATCAGGGAAGTCGTCGACGAAGCCCGGAAAGGGACGGAATCTTCGGGGGCCGCAAGCAGTGCGCTGGATGAAATCGAAAGCATCACCCGAGACATTGCCGATTCGGTCATTTCCATTGCCGATACGACGCGGCAACAGTCTGCGGCGGCGCAGTCGATGATGCAACAGATAACCGCCTCGGCGCAGGTGGCAGGAGAAACCGAGGATGTCACCCACGACGTATCGCAAAACGCCGCCGACCTGAAAACGGAAGCCGAGAGGCTTGCCGGTGAAGCGGGGCATTTCGTCATTTGACCGGGTATTGAGGTAATTGATCTGCGCTTGAACACGGGTTGAACGTGATCCTCGCCATTTATGGCGGGTGACTCAAAAATCCAGGCAAACTTTCCTGACTCGGAGGTTCAATATGCTATCCAAGATACAACGCCTTCCCTTGGTGCAACAAACCCTGGTGGGGGTCATCCTGATTTCCGTCCTTGCTGCGGCAGGTCTTTCCATTGCTCTTTCCTCCTACACACGTCAGGTTGCGCTTCAGGAGAGCCAGACCACGCTGAAAACACAGGTCGATCTGATCGCCCGCACACTCGAATACGCCGAGGAGAACATGAGGCAGGAAGCCCTGGCGGCTCTGGAACGGTTCGAAAATGAACTGCCGCCGTCTCGCCTGACCGGGGCAACCGTAAACATCGGTGGCGCCGCGCGCCCTGAGCTGATGTTCGGCGATAACATTCGCGGTATCGGCAACCAGGAATACCTGCTGGCTTACAAGAAAATCAATCCGCTGAATGACGCTGCCTTCCTGCTTCATGACGAAGGAAAAATCTTCCGCGCCACGACCCTGCTCAAAGACAAGGACGGTCGGTATCGTGACGGCGAATTGATAACCGATGAATACACGAAAACCCTGCTGGAAGGAAAAACCCATATCGGCGCCCTGCAACGATCCGGAAAACAGTACATGCTTGCGGCAAAACCGCTCAAGAACCCGCAGGGACGGGTGATTGGCGCAATCACGATGCGCGTCGAGATCAGCGACAACATCAGGTTGCTGCGCGAAAAACTGGGTTCAATCGTTATCGGCAAATCGGGATATGCTTTTATCATAGAAGAGGCATCCGGAGACAATAAGGACTCACGTTTTGTGATGCATCCTGCCATGCAGGACAGTCTGATCAGTTCAGTCGAAGAAGGAATGCGATCGATTGCCAACACGATCCTGAACGAAAGAAGCGGGATTCTTTCCTATGTCTGGCCCACTGCGGACGGCTCACAGCAGCAAAAAATTGCGGTATTCGAAGAAATTCCGGCGCTCAAATGGATCATCGCCGTCAATGCCCCGGAAGAGGAATTCACCGCCCCCTTCGACGGGATTCGCCATCTGTTGCTGATCGGCCTGATCAGCATGACTGTACTACTCGTTTTCTGCCTTGCATTGCTCATTCGCGCCCAGTTGCGTCCGCTTGACCGGGTTGCGCAGGGTCTCATGCAGATGGGGAAGGGGAATCTGACCTACCACATGGAAGCTTGTGTCGGCTCGGACAATGAAATCGACCTTCTGGTCGCGCACGTCAACGAAACACGGGATGCGATGAAAAACCTGGTCGGCACGATCAAGGGGTCGGCGGACAAGGTTGCCGAATCGGCCTCCAGCGTGTTTGAATCGATGCAACACCTCTCGACCGGCATCGATGGCCTTTCCTCTTCTTCGTCCGAAATCAGCGACAGTATCGGGGGTCTTTCTTCCTCGATCAGCCATATTGCCGAAGCATCGGATAGCGCACACAGCCGGGTCGAAGACGCCGTATCCAAGGTCGGACGCGGAAAGCAGGTCGTGCATGACGTGATCGGTTCGATTCGAGTGATCGAAAACCGTGTTCAGTCTTCGCTGTCCGAAGTCGACACCCTGGTTGCGCACTCTCACCAAATCGAAAAGGTCATCGTCACGATTGGGGCGATTGCCGCGCAAACCAATCTGCTCGCGCTCAATGCGGCGATTGAGGCTGCACGCGCCGGTGAAGTCGGGCGGGGTTTTGCCGTCGTTGCGGACGAGGTACGCAAGCTCTCCGAACAGTCGGCGCTTTCGGCTGGCGAAATCGGTGAAGTCCTCCATCACGTCACGTCCGGCGTCGCTGCCGTTCAGGCTTCGATCAGGGAAGTCGTCGACGAAGCCCGGAAAGGGACGGAATCTTCGGGGGCCGCAAGCAGTGCGCTGG
>Ga0099364_10004819_pt1 | contig 20304 bp, 19 predicted proteins | sample TergutTh196P3_FD_73070 | JGI IMG/M metagenome (GOLD analysis project Ga0099364, IMG submission 73070) | Microcerotermes parvus P3 segment gut microbial communities from Pointe-Noire, Republic of the Congo - Th196 P3 | ecosystem: Host-associated > Arthropoda: Insects > Digestive system > Gut ... | reverse complement strand
AATAATACAAAAGTTGCAAAATGATACACCATGTGTATCGTTTTGCTACATTATTTTGCCCCGGCAGATAAAAAGTTCACAGAGCCCGGTGCGGCAGCACTGGAGCTTACGCTCCGGGCTCTGTGAACTTTTTCCCCGCCAGGGCTGTAAGTTTCCGAACAAATTTACAACATTCTTACGAATGCACTGTTCTGTGAACACACTCAGCCATCGGACACTCGACTGATTCGCCGGTTCGCAAATCCTTGATTTGGCAATTTCCGCTTATCCATTCGTCTTCGCCGATAATGATCGCCCAGCGAAAACCCCGCTTGTCGGCATACTTTAACTGTTGCCCTAGCTTTTTCGCTTCGGGATAAAACTCCACACCGACTCCTCCCCGGCGGAGTTCCGCAGCAAACCGTAAATAGTCGCAAAGACGATCTGCCGCAAAGAACGGCAAAAAAACCTGTACCGGCACGGTAGTCTTTTCGAGCATACCGAGTTCCTCCATTGCCGACATCAAGCGATCCAAACCGAGCGACGAACCCACGCCGGGTAACTCCTGTTTCGTATAAACTCCCGCTAGGTTGTCGTACCGTCCGCCGCTGCACACGCTGCCTATTGTAGGTAAATCGTTAAGGAAAGTTTCGTAAATCGTGCCGGTATAATAATCCAGTCCGCGCGCAATCGAAACGTCCAAGACGATACGGTCTTCCGGTATGCCCGCCGCTTTCACGGAACGCATGAACTCGCTGAGTTGGGCGACTCCCTCTTCGCCCACCGGGGTACCGGCTAATAAGGGGCGCAGTGCCGAAAGTGTTTCGTCGCACCGGGGGGTTGACACCCCCCGCTCTTGCGCTGCACCGGCTAAATCGGTCAACGTTAGCACTGCTTCCGCTTGGTTGGCGGAAAGCGATGCCGTTTCTGTCATCTCTTTTAACACCGCACTTTTGCCGATTTTGCCGAGTTTGTCCAATGCCCGAAGAATCGGCGCAGTCTTGTCTGCGATGCCGTGCTTCTCCAGCAAGCCGCTCAAAATTTTACGGTTATTGATTCGGATTTTGAAACGGGTAAACTTTTTTTTCGTTTTCAAATCAATGCGTTCAAGCAGATCGTTGATGACGAGGGCGATTTCAATATCGGCGGCGAGCGATTTAGTTCCGATAGCATCGAAATCGCATTGAGTAAATTCCCGATAACGACCGGCTTGCGTATTCTCGCCGCGCCAGACTTTACCAATGTGATACCGCTTGAAGGGAAATGTCAACTCGGCAAAATGCTGGGCGGTATATCGGGCCAACGGCACGGTAAGATCGAAGCGGAGTCCGACATGCCGACCGCCGTGATCGGTAAAGTGGTAGAGCTGTTTGTCCGTTTCATCACTGCCTTTACCTTGGAGTATTTCCAGGTATTCCAGCGCAGGCGTATCGATGGGGCAAAAGCCGTAGGAGCGGAAAACTTCCGTTGCCGTGTTTATGAGTTGCTCTCTCGGCAACATTACATCCGGAAGGAAATCACGAAATCCTTTGAGTGTACGGGGCGCTATCATCGTTCTGTTATCGCATCAGCGGGGTGAAAGTCCGTTATTCTTGGGTGTGTAAAAATAAAGTGGGTGCGGCGCAGCGAGCTGGGGGCGTTAGCCCCCCGTTGGGGTACGAAGCGTGTTGGACATCCATCGGGAGGCTAACGCCCCCCGCTCGCTTTCTCACGTGCCCGCTCGCTTGCGCAATGCCGAAAATACCCACAATTTTTTACACACCCGTTATTCTTTTGGGGGGCTTTGAGCCGATTTTGTAAATTTGATATAGTTTGTGTTTTCACTCGTCATCCGGCGTAAGCCGGAATGACGTTTCCGAACAAGTCTGGTACAACCGTCTGCGGAAAGTCAAACCTCTTCCGGTACCGCATAGGGGGCTCGGTATTCACGTTTCCAAAACTTGGCGGCATCAGGATTGTTCAGAATCGTACCGTCTCCCTTATCTATCATCAATTTTTCGCTGCCCAGCCGATACGAAATCGTGGAGTAATGAACCAAAAGCGTACTGCGGTGTCCGGTCTCGATTTCCGCATTAGGAACTTCCCGGGTTTTAATGCAATCCAGAAAATTGCGTTTGTGTTCTACGTCGGGAAATCGACCGTGCATTTCTGCCGCAACCACCGGTTGCCGATTGCTCGGTCGGACAAACACCTGCCAGCCGCCGCCGTGCCGACCTACCATCATCATTCCTTTGGTGCCGTAAATCTCGATTCGCGTTGCACACTGCATCCAATAGGGAAACATATCTGTCTGCCGGACAACGGCGTCAATTTTGAGTACGTAATCGGTGTAAAGCGTTTGTTCGGCAGTCATGATAATGTCGTCAAATTCGAAAGTTGCGATCAACGTATCCGCCGTTTCGCCGTCGCCGTCCAGGTCGGTAAAACGTCCGCCGGTAGCATAAACCGATTTAGGAAATTCTTTACCGATGAGCCATCGTGCCAGGTCGATTTGGTGGACACCATCATTGACAAGGTCGCCGGAGGAAAAATCCCATAATTCGTGCCAGAGGACAGTGTGTATTGTCGAAAAATAAGGACGCACCGGCGCAGCACCGAGCCAGGTGTTCCAATCGAATCCTTCCGGCACCGGCTCGCCGTTTTTTATCTTTCCGGCGTGCATCTGCTGTTTTTGATTGAACACACGGCACAAATGGATGGTTCCGAGTTTTCCCTCTTCGATAAACTTCTTCGCCTCGATGTTGTAAGGTGCGCTGCGGTTTTGCGTTCCGTGTTGGACAATTCGTTTGTATTTCCGTGCCGCCTCGACCATTTTTTGTCCTTCCCAGGCGTTGTGTGCGGCGGGCTTTTCGGTGAACACATCTTTACCGGCTTGGCAGGCGAGGATAACCGGCAGTGCGTGCCAATGGTCAGGCAACGCACAGATAACCGCATCGACGCCTTTATCGTCGAAAATGGTACGCATATCGGCGGCGTATTTCGCATTTGCTCGTTCGGCAGACCGCTCTGCGCGAGCCTTTTGCGGATCGCAGCAGTAGAGAATATTCACATCGTCGAACTCTTGGAAGCCGGTTACTCGAATACCTCCATAATCGAAACCGTGCAGCAGTTGGGCACCGCGTCCGCCGCAACCGATCAGAGCCATGTTGATCTTTTCGTTTGCCGCCACTGCTCGAACGGAAGCAGGATTGTTCAGAATCGTCAGACCGGCACCGATGCCGAGCGTCGAAGTGATTCCCGTCTTGACAAAATCTCGTCGTTTCATGAGCGATATTCACACTAGAAAATGGCATTATACCATAATGCAACGACCGTCTCAATCGCCTGCGATCATACGGGCTGTCAGTTGGATGTGTAAAAATAAAGTGGGTGCGGCGCAGCGAGCGGGGGGCATTAGCCCCCCGGTGAGTTTGAACCAACACGCACAAAACCGGGGGGCTAATGCCCCCCGCTCGCTTGCTTGCGCAATGTTCGTAAATACCCACAAAGTTTTTACACACCCCTGTCCGTTAATGGTGAAGTTCAATGGAGTCTATCCGCCGAACGCAGCAAATTCTTCTTCGAATAAAAGTTTGTTTGCGTCCAGAATGATCTTCACATCATCGCCGACCTTGCCGAGTCCGCGAATGTATTGTGCACACTGTCCAGTCCCACTCTTGGGCGGAGGAGAAACATTGGACTCTTCAATCGAACGCACCTCATTGACCGTGTCCACAACCAGCCCGACTTGTACTTGACCGTTGCGAAGATTGATCACTACGATACAAGTTCGTTCGTCGTATTCCCGACCCATCATGTTGAACCGGAGGCGCATGTCGATTACGGGAATTACTTGTCCGCGGAGATTGACCACTCCTTTTACGTAGTGCGGCATATCCGGCACTTCCGTAACTTTTTGGATTCCGACAATTTCTGTAACATGCCGGATTTCGAGGCAGTAATCCTCGTCGCCCAGCCGAAAGGAAAGATACATATCTTTCAAAGTGTCTTCCGTGTCTTCTGCAAACATTCCATCCCGGTTCGCCGCTGCAAGATCGGCTTTCGGCTCCATTTTTGTCAAAGCTTCTGACATCGTTAATGTTAAAGTTGAGGTTGGGAATACTGACTCTGTCCCCAGACTGTCCCCCTATTGTATCATTTTTTTTGCCAATTTCAACCCGGACACCGCATGAAGGGTGTGTAAAAAATTAGTTGGTCTTTTGAACATTGCACACGAGAGGGGCGGCGTTAGTCCCCCGGTTTTGTGCGGTTGGTTCAAACTCAACGGGGGGCTAATGCCCCCCGCTCTTGCGCTGCACTCACTTTATTTTTACACACCCAAATTGCAATCCTCGAGTCTTCCCGCCCTTTACACTTAACAATCTTCGGATAGAATGTGAACGGTAACAGAGAGTGTTTTTTCAGAAAAAGTCGTTATGTCAAAACCGCAGCATCCGAAAAAGAAAGCCAATCACGGTAAACGTCCCGCCAATTCCAAAGCACGCAAAGCCAAACGGCAACAGGTCAAAACCTGACGATATTGAACGATGCTATACTGGCAACGGGTAGAAAACGGACGTTTTTTCTTTGCGTCCCTTGCGTACTTTGCGGTTAACTCCTTTTTTAACCGCAAAGGGCGCAAAGTCCAGTTTCATGCCGGTTACAGTATAGAGGTTCCCAATTAGTTTTGGATGGTCGGAGAAGAAACTTCCCGGCAACGGTTAGTGATCTGGTCCCATCGTCCGTCGGCAATGTCCTCTTTGCTGGCAATCCAAGTTCCGCCGCAAGCAATGACTCCTTTCATAGAAAGGTATTCATTCACATTTTCAGGCGAAACACCTCCCGTCGGCATAAATTGTACCCCCGTATGACCGTAGGGTGCAATCAGAGATTTGAGCATCGTCAACCCTCCCATCGCACCGGCAGGGAAAAACTTCAAAACCTTGCAACCGTAAGAAAGTGCCGATTCCACATCGGACGGCGTACAGACACCCGGCACAAAAGGAAAATCCATCTTTTGCGCCGCTTCGATGATCCGGGAATTGCAGCCCGGTGCCACTCCGAAAGTCGCACCAGAATCTATTGCCGCTTTGAGATTGTCTAGCGTTAAAATCGTGCCGGCGCCGACAAGCAGATCGGGACGTTCTTGGGACATTTTCCGAATCACAGCAGCGGCGGCTTCCGTACGGAATGTAATCTCTGCGATAGGCAATCCACCCTCGATGAGTGCATCGGCAAGAGACAGAGCCGCCTCCGGCGACTCAATAGCAATCACAGGTACAACTTTAAGTTCGGCAATTCGTTCAAAAACGGACATAGAAAAAACTCCTTAACAGGAACTGGGAAAGTTTATTATACTCAAAACGGCATGAAATTGGTCTCTTCCCTTCGCGTTTTCTTTGGGGGTGTGTCAAAAATTTGTGGGTATATTCAACATTGCGCAAGCGAGCGGGGGGCATTAGCCCCCCGATGGACTCCCACACGTTTCGCAACCCAACGGGGGGCTAATGCCCCCCGCTCGCTTGCACTACACCTTCTTTATTTTTACACACCCTTTTCTTTGTACCCCTTGTAATATTTGCGGTTAAAAAGAAGAGGATTTAACCACGAAGGGCACAAAGAACACAAAGGATTTGTCGACGAAAAGGGTATATTAGTTTCTGGTAAAAGCCTAATACCGGTAGTGATCCGGTTTGTAGGGTCCTTCGACCGGAATGTTAAGATACTCCGACTGCTTGGCAGTCAACGTCGTCAATCTCACGCCGATCTGCTCCAAATGCAATCGGGCAACCTCTTCGTCCAAAATCTTCGGCAAACAATGCACGCCTATCGGATACTGCTCGACCTCTGTCCACAACGCAATCTGCGCCAAGACCTGGTTCGTAAAGGAATTCGACATCACAAACGAAGGATGTCCCGTCGCACAACCTAAATTGACCAAGCGACCCTCCGCCAACAAGATGATCGAGTTGCCCGACGGAAAAGTGTAACGGTCAACCAACGGCTTAATCTGCACCTTCTTCACGCCGGGATAGGTCTCCAATCCATGAACGTCAATCTCCACATCGAAATGTCCGATATTGCAAACAATCGCATCGTTCTTCATCTTCGCCATGTGTTCGGCAAGAATGACGTCACAACAGCCCGTGGTGGTCACGAAAATGTTACCTATCAACACGGCTTCTTCCATGGTCATCACTTGAAAACCTTCCATCGCCGCCTGTAATGCACAGATCGGATCGATTTCGGTAACGATTGTCCTTGCACCGTAGAAGCGGAGTGACTGAGCGCAGCCCTTTCCCACATCGCCGTAACCGCAGACGACGGCAACCTTTCCGGCGACCATTACGTCGGTTGCCCGCTTGATACCGTCCACCAAAGACTCCCGGCAACCGTAAAGATTGTCAAACTTGCTCTTCGTTACTGAGTCATTAACGTTAATGGCGGGTACTTTCAATTCTCCCTTGGAGAACATTTGATAAAGCCGATGCACGCCGGTCGTTGTTTCTTCGGAGAGTCCTTTTACGCCTTTCATGATTTCGGCGTACTCTGGTTTGTGGAGCAGAGCGGTCAAGTCGCCGCCGTCGTCGAGAATCAAGTTGAGCGGTTTGCTGTCGGGAAAGATGACGGTTTGTTCGATGCACCAATCGAATTCGGCATCGGTTTCTCCTTTCCATGCGTAGACGGGAACGCCGACTGCTGCTATTGCGGCGGCGGCGTGGTCTTGCGTTGAAAATTTGTTACAACTGCTCCACGTTACTTCGGCGCCGAGGTCGATAAGTGTTTCGATCAGCACTGCCGTTTGGATGGTCATGTGTAGGCAGCCGGCGATTTTTGCTCCTTTAAGGGGTTTGGTAGCGGCGTATTTTTTCCGCAGTGCCATCAAGCCGGGCATTTCATTTTCGGCGAGTTGAATTTCTTTGCGTCCCCAGTCGGCGAGGCTAATGTCGGCAATTTTGTAAGGCAGTGTCGATTGTTCGATGGGCATAGATTGTTCGTTGTCATAAATGTAACGCTACGTGTATTGTAGCAGTTTTTGCAAGTTTGCGTAGGCGGAAGGAACATTGTTCAGTTAGCCGGAGCGGCAATCGCAAACCACCCCCGGTTGACATTCGCCTATTTCGTGTTATGCTACACACGTTGCGATAGACAAGGGCGTTTATCGGCGCAATTATCAAAAGTAATTGTACCGGTGAACGCCCTTTTTTGTCCCTGTCCCCTAATAAAGGAGTATTAACAATGAGTACATTAACCGTCCCCAAGAGTTATCGGTCAGCCTTGACCGTGTACGAAACCCAAGTCGCCATCGGCAGCATCAAAAGGACATTCGAAGATAACCTGTCCCGTACCCTCAATCTCAAACGAGTCTCCGCACCGCTCTTCGTCGATCCGAAAACAGGACTGAACGACGACCTCAACGGCGTAGAACGTGCCGTCGAATTCGATATCAAGGAAACCAAAACCAACGCCCAGATCGTTCACTCTCTTGCAAAATGGAAACGCACGGCACTGCACAAATACGGCTTTCCCGTCGGCGAAGGAATCTACACCGACATGAATGCTGTACGCCGTGACGAAGACATGGGCAACCTCCATTCCATTTACGTCGACCAATGGGACTGGGAAAAGGTCATCGACAAAGCGACCCGAAACGAGGATTTTCTGAAGAAGACTGTCCTTGCCATCGTGGGAGCGATGTGCGATACCGCCGACGCTATCAAGAAGCAATTTCCGGCACTATCGGTCAATCTTTCGCGGGATGTCAAGTTCATCACGACGCAGGAATTGGAAGACCTCTATCCGAATTTGTCGCCGAAAGATCGGGAAAACGAATACACGAAAGAACACAAGACAGTGTTCTTCATGCGGATCGGCGATCTGTTGAGGTCGGGCATCAAGCATGACGGTCGCGCACCGGACTACGATGATTGGGCGTTAAACGGCGATATCGTCTTTTGGAACGACCTGTTGGGCATTGCATTTGAAGTTTCCTCGATGGGTATCCGTGTTGACGAAAAGTCGTTGGACTCACAACTAACGAAGTCGGGCTGCGACAACCGCCGCAAGTTGCCGTTCCATGAAATGCTCCTGGCGGGCAAACTGCCGTTGACAATCGGCGGCGGAATCGGTCAGTCCCGATTGTGTATGCTCCTGTTGCAAAAGGCGCACATCGGCGAAGTGCAGGTCTCCGTCTGGGACGAAAAGACTGTTGCCGGTTGTGCCGATGCGGGGATTCAATTACTATAAAGCCAAAACTTTCGCGGAGCCGGCGGCTGTGCCGTCGGTGCGACTCGACGAGGGCACAGCCCAGGGCTGACGCATCAAATTCCTCACGTTCCCTATTTTTAAGCGACTGTGTGAGTTAAAATGAGCTTTTTACTCACGGAAGAAACATGAAAAACAGCACCTCCACAACCAAAACTTCCCACAAAAAGGCACCACAAAAACACATCGTCAATGCCCTCAAAAAAGACAACGGAACACGAAAAGTCAAAAAACAGCGTCCACAGATTTTCACAGATGAGTCTATTTTTTAGAGAATCTGTGTCAATCTGTGTAATCTGTGGATAAAATTCCCCCACAACACGGAAATAAAATTCAGTGTATTCCGTGATATTCCGAGTGTTCTGCGTTAAAATTCTTCCAACGGGGTTGTTGTTTGCGTTCTCATTGGGGTATAACAGCGCTTGACAATTCGGCGTTTTTTTAGAAAATAGAGCAAAATTACAGTTACATTCATGTCGAAACCGGACTATTACGAAGTTCTCGGAGTCTCGCGGAACGCAAGCAAAGAGGAAATATCCGTTGCCTATCGAAAATTGGCGATGAAGTATCATCCCGACCGCAATCCGGGCAACGAAGAAGCGATTGAAAATTTCAAACTTTGCTCCGCCGCCCACGAGGTGCTCAGCAATCCTGAAAAACGTTCACTCTACGACCGATATGGACACGCAGGCGTCGACGCAGGCGGAGGCGCCGCCGACTTCGGCGACATGTTCGGCGGAACTTTCGGCGATATACTCGGCTCACTCTTCGGCGGAGGAAGACGCGGAAGACATCCCGCACACGGAAACGACGTCCGATGCAGTTTGACAATCGACTTACACGAAGCAGCAAGAGGCGTTACAAAGGAAATTACGTTCCGCCGCGCAGAAACTTGTACGACGTGCCACGGCAGCGGTTCCAAGCCGGGTAAAGCGCCAAGCCGATGTCCCTACTGCGGCGGGTCGGGACGGATTACGCAATCGACCGGCATTTTTTCTATCCAAACGACGTGTCCGAAGTGCCGGGGACAAGGAGCAGTGATTACCGATCCCTGTTCCGACTGCCGCGGGCAAGGCGTGGTTCCGAAGATGGTCAATCGGGAGATCAAAATACCTGCCGGTGTCGATACCGGAACACAGTTGCGCTTACAAGGAGAAGGAGAACGTAGTCATGAAGGCGGTCCGCCGGGGGATTGTTACGTTTTCATTTCGGTCAAGCCGCATCCTCTTTTTACCAGAGAGGAGTTCGATTTGACTTGCGAGGTGCCGATTAGTTATCCGCAGGCGGCATTGGGAGCAGAAATTGAAATTCCTACGTTAGATGGTACGGAAAAAATTACGATACCGGCGGGTACGCAAAACGGCGATAAAATTACGTTACGTGGACGCGGAATGCCGTTGCCGCGTCGCAACATTGCCGGTGATTTACATATTGAAGTTTATATTGAGGTGCCGCGTAAATTAAAGCCGGAACACGAAAAACTTCTGCAACAGCTTGCCGAATTGGAAGGAGACACCGTTTTGCCGAAGCGGAAAAACTTCTTTACCAAACTCGGTAACTTCGTATCGGAATTCTTTACCGAAAAGCCGGAAAAGGATTAAAATAACGAGCGGGGGTGCCCCAATTTAGCGGGGGCTTGTTACAATATCGTACGGTTTTTTTACACAGGAGGTACCTTATCTCCTGTGATATAATAACGGTAAATGTCAGCGATCCTCATAGCCGAAAATGTTCATGTCCGATTCGGAAATCAGCTGGTTCTCCGGGATATTTCATTTTCCCTTCAACCGGGAGAAATGCTTGCGATCATCGGCGAAAGCGGGTGCGGGAAAACTGTGTTGCTCAAGACACTCATCGGATTGCATACGCAAACGTCAGGAAATATCCTTTTCGACGGGGTCGAACTCAGTCGGCTTTCTTATTTTGAATTAGCGAGAACCCGTCGGCGGCTCGGCTTCGTTTTTCAACAAGCGGCACTTTTCGACAGCATGTCGGTCGGCGACAACATTGCCTTTCCGTTGGTACAACACACCAGGAAGTCGAAAAATGCGATCCGTTGCATCGTGGAAACGCTAATCAAAGAAGTCGGACTCGACAATTCGGTTCTCGCCAAAAAACCGGCGGAGATTTCAGGCGGAATGCGAAAGCGGGTCGGAATCGCCCGGGCATTGGCGCTGGAACCGGAATTGATGTTGTACGATGAACCAACAACCGGACTCGATCCAGTGATGAGCGGTCTCATTAACGAATTGATGGTCGACGTCCGTCGACAACACAATGTTACCGGTATTATGGTGACGCATGACTTGCTCTCCGCCCGTTCAGTCGCTGACAGAATTATTATGCTGGCACCGTTGGTAAAACTAGAAGAAGAACCGCAAATTCTATTCGACGGCACCCCGCAACAGCTGTACGCATCGCCGGATAGTCGTGTGCGGCAGTTCGTCAAAGCAGCCGGATAGATGAATACACAATAGGGGATTAGACTTTAATCAGAAACTAACATATCCTTTTTCGTCGAGCAATCCTTTGCGGCAGTTCGTCAAAGCAGCCGGATAGATGAATACACAATAGGGGATTAGACTTTAATCAGAAACTAACATATCCTTTTTCGTCGAGCAATCCTTTGCGTCATTTACGTACTTTGCGGTTAAAAAAGACTTAACCGCAAAATACGCAAAGATTTACGCAAAGTGATGGTTTTGGCATTTATGGTATACACCAAAAATGTAAAATCCATTTTGTGAGGTCCCCTATTCTTACTGCTCCGCCAGCGCACAGGCGATATCGAGTTGTGCCGATGTTTTACCGGCGACGGTAACTTTGGCATGAAGAAAATAGATTCCCGCCATCTTGCTCTTAAATTTGACTTCCAAAAAAAGCGTATCGCCGGGACGCACCACTTCTTTGAACCGAACTTTCTCTAACTTTGCCACGACGGGCAACCTGTTTGCCACATCTTCGTCCTTAAAGATTCGGGTGAGTAAAATCGCTCCCGCCTGCATTGCTGCCTCGCATTGCAACACGCCCGGTACTATCGGATTGCCCGGATAATGTCCTGAAAAGAAATACTCGTCGGCACGAAACGTCTTTTTGCAAAGGATACGGTTTTCTTCACATTCGACGATTTCGTCCACGAACAAAAATGGCTCTCGATGAGGAATTGCCGCTTTAACTTCTTCTAACTTGTCCATAAATGGGGTTGAACATCAACATACTTATCGGGAAACACCGACAAGCGGTTACTCATTTTACAAAATATAGGACAGTTTTCAAGGCATACCGTTCACCGATTTGCAATCACAGGAGTGTAAAGAACGTAGCTGTTCACGACTTTTTTCTTCGAGTTTTGTGAGTATGTTCGGCGGCGACAGATCATATAGCCTCAATGAATCTTCCAGAGCAGTAACCGTAGACGTCAGCAAAATTCCCGACGCTTGCTGACTCCTATTGTGTTACACTTCGCATTGAAAATTGAAATACGGAAAGTGTTAGCGGAGGAGCTTGCTCCCCTAACTAACTGGCTGAAAGGCACACATGGCTAACTTCCATGTGAAAGACTTTCGATAGCGAATAGCAGTAGATGGGCGTTTCTTCGTTTGTCGTCGAAAGCTGCTTTATTTCCAAAAAACGAAGTGTTGGCGACAACATTTACCGCCGAAATTCGGTCTAGCCTCTACCGATAGTTGTTCAATGATTGTCCCTACGAGTGAGGACAAAGAACGATGAAAAATTCACTCACCCCTTTGTGTCTTTCAGTTTTCCGTGTTCAATTTTCAATTTTCAACACAAAAAACATCGTTGTATGTAAAATTGGATTTTGGAGCAGGAAGAGCAACGTATTCCTTAGAATGGCAAATCCTGTTATAATTACCGTCTCGGCAGGTAAAAGTCCGTACAGAACAACAGAGTCCATATCGGAAGATATGACAATAACAACACATACTGAACACCAGAAACAACCCCCAGTCAGGACGGTCTCGGCGTGGATCGGTTCGCTCCTGTTCCATACGCTCCTGTTGCTGCTCGTTCTCTATTGGTTTTCTCTGCCCAGCCTCAATAGAGGAGCACCGGGAGAACGTACCACAGCTGTTGCCGGGATCAAACTCCACTCCGGCGGAGGAACAAGACAGCAAGCAGAGGCAACTCCTGATAATCCGCAAAATGCCGACGCCGAGTTACATAAACTTGAAACGGAACGAATTGCTTTTGCGATATTGAACGTTCGTCCGGCGACGAACATTCTTGCTCCAGGACAATTAACAGAAACAGCTCAGCCCGGCGGAGGAGCGGCAACTGAACTCACCCAAGGGTTGCTGAACGTGCCGGGTACAGGTATCGACAGTCAGACAGGTGCGGCAACCGTCCAGGTTTTCGGTCAGCAAGGTAAAGGCACAAAGTTTGTGTACGTGTTCGATCGTTCAGACAGTATGGAAGGAAGACGGATTCAAATGGCAAAGGCAGAATTGATTAGAAGCCTAGGTGCACTGGGTGACAAACATCAATTCAACATTATCTTTTACAATCATGCATGGCAAGCGTGGCGGGGAAGCCCTTCGCGGCAGTTGATCTTTGCTTCGCCGACGAATAAACAGGATGCGGTGCGGTATATTGAAGGCATTACGCCGGAAGGCGGTACGCAACATTATCATCCTTTAATGGAAGCGGTTTATCATCGTCCCGATGTGATTTTTTTCCTGACAGATGGAGAAGCGGTTGACGATCTAACACCTGTGCAGATAGAGGAGATTGGTCGTGCGAATCGGGGAACGCAGATTAACGTCATCCAATTCGGCGACGGCGGTTTTGCCGAAAGGCGTTCGAGAAGACTTCAGCAATTAGCGGACGAAAACCTCGGAGGATATGAGTATATCAATGTTCGGGCAATACCGTGATTGCGCTGTGGTACTAACGTTGGATTCCACAGAATATCTCCTATTGACTTTGTAGGTACGTCCGCGTCGGGCAAGCAACGTTCATGTGTCGAAAACGTCTCGCGACTCAATTCCCTCCACTACCCGGCATTGTCCCAGACCCGTCGGCAATACGAAACGCAGTTTTCCGAACTCCGATTTTTTGTCGCGCCGCATCAAGTCGATAACACACTGCATATCAAATTGCGAAGGATATTCTATCGGCAAATCCAACGCCCGATGAACATTCAGTTGTCTCTGTAAAAACGCCTCATCCACTAAACCTAAACGCATAGCAAGCCTGGCAGCATAAATCATTCCCATCGACACTGCCGAGCCGTGTAACATGGAGTAACCACTCATCGTTTCAAAGGCATGAGCAAATGTGTGTCCGTAGTTCAACAAAATACGCCGCCCCGATGTTTCATATTCGTCTTCGGCGACGATTTCGGCTTTGATTCGGCAACACTCGGCAACGATTTTTTGCATCACAGTATTGTCGCGGCGTTTAATGGGGGCGATGTTATTTTCGATGTAATGAAAGAGTTCGGCATCCAGCGACACGCCGTATTTCATGACTTCACCGAGTCCGCTCAAATACTGTTCTTCCGGCAGAGTTTGGAGCGTGTCCGTATCGATCAGTACGCCGAGCGGTTGGTAAAAGGCACCGACCATATTTTTGGCGGCGGTTAAATCGATTCCGACTTTTCCGCCGACACTGCTATCGACTTGTGCGAGCAATGTCGTCGGAACTTGGAAGAAACGGATTCCTCGGGCATACGTTGCGGCGACGAATCCGCCGAGGTCGCCGACGACTCCGCCACCGACGGTAACGAGTACCGCTTTTCGGTCAACGCTGTCTTCGAGTAACGTCTCCCAAAGTGAGTTGGCAGTCTCTATCGTTTTGCTCTGTTCGCCTGCATCGATGGAAAGAATATGGGCTGGAATACCGGCTTTGCGAATTGAAACGGCGACAGTCTCGGCGTAACCAAAGTGTAGAACATTGACATCGGTCAAGATAACGGCTGATGAAATCGGAGCGAAATCAGCAAGCAAAGAACCGACGTTACTGAGTTGCGCGTTTCCAATGGTAATCTCATAACTTCGGGAACCGAGTGCAACAGGTACAATCATTGGACTGGACAAAGAAAACTTCAGAGACCTCTATTATACCGGAAACGGTTTGAATTTGTACTTTTCGGCATCGGCGATGTACTTTTTGAAGGGGCAAACGGCGGACAAAACTTCTCTTCCGAAGACCGCCCGTCGTTTGACTTGACGCTCAAGTTTCGCATTCAACCGTCGATATACAATCTGAAAGCGGGCGACATCGATGTCGGCTACAAACGAGGCTGGGACTACTTCTGGGTAGAACATCGTATCATAGATTTTCGTTGTCCGGCATGCAACTAACCTATACAATTTGACATGTACGAGTTCTTTAGTGACAGCCAAGTTTGACGAAGTGCAGAAACGACCAAACGCATGCCAGACTCAAAAACTGAAAAATTTGGCCTAAAATAAGCGGAATTCCGAAGAGCCGGCAGGTTACCTCAACCCTTCGGCAAACTCGTCGAGTGAGTCGCTCTGGATGGCTTGCACCAGTAACGACTCCAAGGCAATCGAGTCCGATATCGCAAGAATTGCTTGTTCGATGTCCTTCGGAACTCGCTTGAATCTCGTTCGCAAGGCGTTCAAAACCATCTCGGCTTTTCCTTTCGCTATGCCCTCGGCTCGTAATTTTTGTGCAGTTGTCATTGCCATTTTATTTGCCTCCTGTTCGTTAAATACTTTGGAAAACAAAGTATAACAAAATCTATATTTACAGGGTTGGCGGTAAAAATTATCAAATAACAAACAGAGCCCGGTGCGGTAGCACCGGAGCTACCGCTCCGGGCTCTGTGAACTTTTTTACCGCCGGGGCTGTAAGTCAACACTCTCCTAAAATACTCTTGTCTATTCTGGAGTATAATAATTTCCCAACGTTCGTGCAAAGGAAACTTCGGAATAGTTATTTGCGCACAATGCCTTACGAGACCGTATCGAACCGCTATCGCAAGAGTGTGAATCTGCTCAAATACACAGGCTTTGCATTGTCAATATCCCGCGTTCCAGTACCACACTTCGCTCTTCCCTTTTCCCTCTTTGTGGTAAAATTATCTATGAAAGGTTTCAGAGCGTCATAGCCGCTCACAAACAGGAGTATCCGTGAATACATTTTTTCAAATCGACGAACGCAGCAGTACCATCGGACGGGAATGTCTTGCCGGATGCGTAACATTTATGGCAATGTCCTATATTCTGTGCGTTCAGCCGGCAATCATGTCGGGACAAATGTTCGGTATTGAAACTGGCATGAGTGTGGGTGCATTGATTACAACGACCTGTTTAGCGGCGGCGTTCGGCTCGTTACTGATGGGACTCTGGGCAAAATATCCCATCGGATTAGCACCCGGCATGGGTCAAAACTTCTTCGTCGTCCTGACCGTAATGCCCATCTGCGCCGCCGTACTCGGCTCGCAAGTCGGCGATGCGGCGGTCTGGCAGTTGGCACTCGGCACAGTCTTTATTTCAGGCATTCTGTTTGCCATCCTATCTTTTATGAACATACGGAAAATCTTGATCGATGCCATCAGTCCCAGTCTGCGGGGCGGCATTTCGGCAGGAATCGGTCTGTTCATCGCCCTGATTGGACTACAACAGGCGGGCGTTGTCGTTAGCGAAAACGGATTTTATGTTCTCGGCACACTTACAACGACAAAATGTCTCGTCTTTTTTACCGGACTGATTATCACCGGAGTGCTGCTGACTCTTCGGTTTCGGGGAGCGTTATTGTACGGAATCATCATTGCCGCTTCGCTCGCTGCTCTACTCGGACAGATCACTCCAGTTATGCCCTTTGGACTTCCTGCCGATCCGCGTCCTCTGATCGGACAGGTAAACGTGACCGGCGTTTTTCAGCATTCAGCACTGTTGCCGCTGGTCATCGTGTTGACGTTTATGGTGATCTTTGACACTCTTGGTACAGTCGTAGCCGTCGGCACTCGGGCAGGACTCATCAAGGATGGCGAATTCCCCCATGTCGAACGGGTCTTTGCGACCGATGCAACGGCAACCGTGGTCGGTGCGGCAATGGGACACAGCACAACAACGGCTTATGTCGAAAGTGCGGCAGGAGTAGAGAGCGGCGGACGCACCGGATTGGCCGCAGTCATCACAGGCCTCTGTTTTCTGGCAGCCATGTTTTGCGGGCCTTTTATCGAAATGATCGGCAACTACCAGCCAATTACTGCTGCCGCTCTTGTCATTGTCGGAGCGTTGATGATGCAAAGCGTATCACAGATCGACTGGGAAGATTACAGCGAAGCAATTCCTGCGTTCCTGTTACTTGTCGGCATTCCTTTAACGTACTGCATTGCAAACGGACTGTTGCTCGGTTTGATTGTGTATCCGTTCATCAAGTTATTGAGTGGCCGGGGACGCTCCGTGAACGCAATGCTTTACCTGCTGGCTGTTTTGTTGATCCTTTATGTTCTGTTTTTGACATAAACAACTACGAACAAGACACTAGACAAAAGCATCCAATTCATGGTGCATATGATGTGCCGGAGCATATCTCTGAAAGTAAGCGGTACTGCGGACATCGTTTGCCCGGACAATATCCTCCAATGTGTAATGTTCCAGAAAGTAACGGGTTAGTTTCTTCAAGTCTCCCTCTTTGAGGAGGACATAAAATTGATTTTGTTCTTTCTGAAGTTTTTGGTCAAGTTGTTCCTGTCTTTTGCAAAGCCGATAAAATTTGACCAGTAGTTCAGAGCACTCGTACATTTCGTGGACATCATCCGTCAACAGGACGATCAACATGGCAAAACAGAGATTGTTATAGTACAGAATGTCGTAGGCAATAAAATCAATTTTTCCGGCATCAAAGGCTTTATTGGTATGGTCAAAAATCAGATTAAACGATAGGCGAATGGAGTCGATGACCCGATTATCTAAAAACAGCCCTTCACTATCATCGGCAACGGCTTTTCCAGCGTGCATATGATAGAAAACGTGATCAGAGGTTATGTTTTTTTTCGATGCCAGCATACAACATGTTTGAAAAACAATACCTCCGCCTATGTGAATTCCTACTGGAAAGCGGAGAGAATGTTGTCGAATGACAGCACTGCTGTAAATGGCAGAGCAGAGCGACGCAGACAGGTATGCTCTGCAATACTGTAGCATTTCGTTTGTCTTATCGAAAACGTCTTTGTTGTTGTGTCCGAGGTCCCTTCTGCTGTCAAGACTTGTGTGTTTGTGTGTTCCCTTTGCAATATCAGCACCTACTTTTTGTGCGTTATTGTACAAGGTTTCATAGAAGTTAAGGTCAACGGTACAGTCCGGGGTGATAAAGCCGATAAATTCGCCGGCTGCCGCATCGAGTCCGGCATTTCGTGCGGCGGAAACACCCTGATGCCGGGGAAAATCAATCACCTTGATTCGGGAGTCTTTGGACTCATGTTCACGCAAAATATCTACCGAATGATCCGTGGAAGCGTCGTTGATGCAGATGATCTCAATATTCTTCAGTGTTTGAGAGCAGAGGCAACCCAGACTACGGCGAAGATGGGTTCCGGCATTATAAACGGGAACAATGACAGATACTTTAACGGAAACCGACATTGGAGGGTATTGTAACAACAATTTCTGAAAAGTAAACAATTCCTGAAAAGTAACCAGGACTTGGCGGCAGTCCGTCCTGGCGTACAAATTCGTCTTCCTATCGGCTTCGTTTTCCACTCGGCTTCACATTGCACTCGGTTTTACCGGCAACGAAGCCGGCAACGGAAAACAAACACTCGAAAAACTCAAATCGGCTTGCCGACACTACCTATTGCCTCCTAACCGGCATGCAGTCTTGAGAACGGTATCGATTCATGTGAGACTTTTTTCAAATTCGATAACATTCCCGCGTTCATTCCATTGGACAGCCGTTGCGAAATGACGAATGAGAAAAACACCTCTGCCCGACGGTATCATCTGATTTTCCGGCATTCGGGGATCAGCCAGTGCATCAGGGTCAAAACCTGTCCCTTCATCTTCTATACGGACATACACCTTATTGACATCCAACTTAAAAAGAAAATGAACTTGTTTTTCAGGATTAGAATTGTTTCCGTGCTTAACGGCATTGGTCAACGTTTCTTCGAGCATCAATTCCAAGGCGAAAACGTCACGCTCCCTCCATTGTGCAGCACGAACCACAGAAACCAACTCGCCGATTAAACGATGGACGGTCACCATATCGCTGGAAAAAGTACATTCTTTTGTCCAAGTCCAAGTTTGCGATTCGAGACTCTTAACAACACTTTCCATAGCGGTTTTTTGTAATCGAGTAACATGGATTGAGAATATCAGATGCGTTTTACTCCATCTTTTCCTTTCATTTTCTTTTCCTTTGCCGGTCTTTTACCGGAAACATTCCCGAACGACACCCGGCTGATAGAGGAATAAATTCACACAACATACAGTGAAAACCGCAATTTCAGTGAACACACTTCAATAAAAACTATAGTCCGGTACATTACATCCAGTCGTCTGTACATCCAGTCGTCGGGTTTTGAGTCCTTTTTGCTATTTTTCAAAGGCTTGTATCCCTTCATCTTCGGTTTTCACGATTTGGAAAATCCCGTCGAGTCTTGTAATGCGAAAGGCTTCCATGATATTGTCATCGATTCCGCACAGTACCAGTTTAGCGTTAAGGGATTTCACTTTTTTATTCAGTGTGATCAATGCACGGAGAGCGGAACTGGACATAAACAGCACGTTTGCGAAACTAACGAGCAGTTTCAGACATTCTGCTTCGTCGAGGAGCGCAAGCAGTTGTTCGCCCCATTCTTGTATCGACATATCATCATTGAGTTTCATGTCGAGTGTGTTGGCAATGGTAATATCCGCTACCTTTTTTACTTCAATGCGTTGAGCCATAACTTCCATCCTCCGGGAAACAACCCTTTTCCTGCGGCCATTGTACTCGACCCGCATTCAAAAAAAAACTACCCCCCGAGGGGTTACGGCAACAAACATCGACGGAGCGGTATTGCGTAACGCTGAATTCGTTTGTCAAATTGATAACTCCGCCCCCTCGCCCTCACCTCTGCCCTGCCGCCTGTTACCGTTTTGCTTGAATGTCGGACAGCAAGCCGAGAGGGTCAATGCCTTTGATCTTAAAGATTTGGGCAATCACATCCCGAACCGCTCCGTACCCGCCGGGCAGTTGCGTAATATATTCCGCTGCGTTTTTAAGTTCCTGCGGAGCATGCGGTACTGTAACACCCAAACCGACCGCACGGATTGCCGGCAAGTCGGGATAATCATCGCCGATATACGCAATTTCGTCCAGCGAAAAGCCGGTTTCGTGAGCGATGGCAACAACAGACTCTCGTTTTGCAAACGTTCCGGTACGAACAATATCAATGCCGAGGTCTTTTGCCCGATGGAGAACGCAGGAACCCGCCCGGCCAGTAATCAATCCAAATTGAAAACCGGCTTGAAACCACATTCGGATTCCAAACCCATCAAGGGTGCTAAACTGCTTGGATTCGTCGCCGGCATGGTCCATTCCGATTGTCCCATCGGTCAGCACTCCATCAACATCGCTCAGAATCATTTTTATCTGTCCGGCACGTTTTTCAAGAGACATATTGAGATATTCTTACAGAAATGCGGTTCTTTCCCCAGCAGGTTAAAAATACCATTTTTTCTCTGTTATTCAAGCGGTGATCCTCTATTGTTCAAGCCCCCCGCCTCTGCGCGGAGCGAGGCACCACGGCATGACGTTCCCCCTTCAGAAAAATTACGTTTATGCGACAATGAGGGATGATTCTGCGGAATATACAAATATTCCCGATTTCACCCTTGAATACCGGACTTTTCCATGGTGTAATAAACCAAGCCAGGGTGAAACAATACCAAAATACCCCAAACCCAAACGCCGGGTTACACCGGCAACAATGCTCATGTCCAAAAACTTTGACTTTTTCAAACAAATCTTCGACAACAACAACTCCAACAATAATAAAGCGAAACGCAATCGCAAGAAAGGCCGACAGTCCAAAATCGAGGAACTCGAAGGCCGGGAAATGCTCGACGCTGGACTCGGGCAAGCCGTACTCGGCAACCT
>Ga0099364_10004818_pt1 | contig 20306 bp, 18 predicted proteins | sample TergutTh196P3_FD_73070 | JGI IMG/M metagenome (GOLD analysis project Ga0099364, IMG submission 73070) | Microcerotermes parvus P3 segment gut microbial communities from Pointe-Noire, Republic of the Congo - Th196 P3 | ecosystem: Host-associated > Arthropoda: Insects > Digestive system > Gut ... | reverse complement strand
AATACCCGAGCCTGTACTTCTAATGCTGCCTTAATCGACACCACTCCTCCCACCTACACCCCTCTCCCACACCCACCGGTACCTCCAGCTGGACAACCTCTACCTCCCTAACTATCACCCCCTCAGACACCGGCGGCTCCGGCATCGCCGAAACCCGCTACTCCACCGCCAATAATCTAAATAGCACTTGTACTGGCGGAGGGAGTGTGGGGACTTCGGTTACTCTCTCGGCGGGGACGAATAATATCTATGTCTGCGTGCGAGATAATGCCGGTAATGTTTCTACCAGCAGCAGCGCTTATAATGCGGCGAATGTGTATCAGATAAACAAAGATCCGGAGGTTATGCCTCCGAGTGGCACTCTTAGTAATCTCACTCAGGGCCAAATCATCCAAATCGCCCCCAACGCGGGGACATATATGTGTAGTAACGCAAGCTGTAGCGGTAATGGTGCCGCTGCCGAATCCTACAAACTAATGTACTCCGGCCTCTCCGACACCACCACCCGAGGTTTTATCATGATAGATAACTACTGCGCTTGGAGAAGTGCGGATTGTACTCAGGCATATAATACTATTAACACTAAGCTCTGGTATGGCACCTCATGGAACTCTAACTATGGTAATACCACCCAAAGTAATGACTTAGGCGGTAGCCGCCTGAGTCAGCATATTCTCATCCAATTAGAAAACTTCTACAATTCTTTACCTTCCACCATCGGCGGAGTAGCCAAGGCCACCGCCATCCCCTCCAGAACCTTCGATATGATTGGCATTCCCGCTGTATCAGGCTCAGGAGCTATCTCCTCAGGTAATTGCCGAACCTCCACTAACTCTACTCCCTATGGAAACATAGGAACCACCTTTGTGGGTACTATTGGTACCACTGGAACTTGCACCATGACCTCCCGCGTCTCCCTCCCCTCCTATGAAGAATGGCTGGGAGGCCTCTATGGTTATGGTTACTATCCTCCCTCCGGAACCTTAGGCTACGCCTTTTGTCAGGTCAGATATGGGGCTGCTGGTTGCAATCAAGCTGGTTCTACAGTAGATGGTATTGCTACTACTGCCTATAATAAGTTTGATCAGGCTTCATACCTTAAACGTCCTTATCGCCCTTGGCTTAGAAGTCCGCTTTCGAGCAGCGTGACGGACGTGTTCCGTGTTTTTGCGGACGCCGCGACGCGTTCTCTCTACGCTTACGACTCGAATGTCAACTATGGGGTTCTGCCCTGGCTTTACATCCAATCTTCAATTCCCATCTACTCCGGCTCAGGCACCTATGCCGACCCATATACCATAGAGCCTTCTGATCCCACCCTAGAAAACACCACCCCCAACATCGGAGCCTACGCCTCCTATGTCTCCGGCTTCAACAGCTTAGTATTGGCCGGCTCCGCCAAAGATGAAGATATCGGGCAAACTCTGACCATCCAATACCAAATAGATGGTACTGGTGGGACATGGTCTAACCTAACTACCCTCGTAGCCGATGGCACTAACCAAAACTGGAGTGGTACCATCACTCTCCCCGTAGGACTAACTGATGGCACCCACACTGTCTATGTTAGAGTATATGATGGTTATGGTTACTCAGGTAATAAAACAGCAAGTTTCTACCTAGATGATATTCCTCCCGCTAATACAGCTAGTTTAGTAGGAGGAGTCTTATGTACTGGCATCCCCACCATCTACTGTACTCCTCCTACTGGCATATCTCTCAGTAGTAGTGACCTCACCATTGGTCTAGATGCCTATCGTACTCAGTGGGATACGGCCTTTGCTGCTGGGGATGTTAGTCCCTCTTGGACAGCCGGAGCTCCTCCCAGTAATTTAGCTACCACTGGTCATACCACCTCAGGACAATCTCATACTCTGTATTACCAAACCAGAGATAAACTAGGTAATGTATCCGTAGTAGAAAGCATTAGTTACTATATCAACCATACTCCGGAGATCAGTCTCAGTGGCACCAGTCATGACCAAGTAGTTACTCCCTACACTCCCTTAGTCCTTAGTGGTACCTTTACTGACTTAGATCCTACTCAAACAGTTACTGTTAAAGTTACCATTGATAGTATAGACTATGTATCTCAGACCTATCCCACTACAACAGGTACTGTATCTTGGGAGATAGTCATTCCCTTTTCCTCTCTCCAAAGTCTATCTCCTCCTCAGTTAACCAATCTCCCTTTAGTAGTAACTGACTCTGCTGGAGTTTCTTCTACTACCTACTATACTGGCCAGATTACTCTTTCCTCCTCTATTTCCTCTGAGATCTATCTCTCAGTGATGAGAAACATCCCCTTCTCTTTAACTATTGGCAAAGTGGGAGCAATGAATGTTACCTTTGGTACTAACTCCGGCATCACCGTTTCTACCAACTCCTCTGATGAAATCATTGTTTCTGGTTCCCTCTCCTCTCCCGTCTCTATTCCTTTTGGGGTTACTACTCTTGTCTTTACCATCTTAGATGAACCTTCTACTCAGGTACAGAAAATTGAGTTTATATGATTAAAAACTATCTTTATAATTTACTTCCCCCTCACTCCTTCCCACAGGCCAAACCTCATAGGCTTTTTCTTGGTGGAGAAAACTTGGTTTGGCCTTTGGGAGGGAGGGAGAAAGTAAAAAATCACTAAGGGAAGTTTTCTATGTTATACTATTACCATGGTGTTCTTCCGCTGGACAATTCTGCCATCTTTCCGCTGCGTCTGTCTAAGCACAGATAGCTTCTCCAGACACACACACACACACACACACACACACACAAATAGGATTTGTTAGTTCCCTAAAAACAAAGTTTTTCTCGGCAGGGATTTGTTTATTAGTGGTGGGGGTGGTTATGGCAGGGGTGCTGGCGGGGAATCCTCAAAGCGTTTCTGCCCAGACTACCCTCGGCGGCATGAGTATCGGCCAGATTTTCCAAATCGCCCCCAACTCGGGAACATATATGTGTGGGGCTGAAATCTGCACCACCAATGGCGCCCCCGCCGAACCCTACAAACTGATGTACTCTGGCCTCTCCGACGGTGCCACTCGTGGCTTTATCATGGTGGATAATTATTGTGCTTGGAGAAGCGCAGATTGTACTCATGCATATAATACTACCAACAATAAGCTTTGGTATGGAACCTCATTCAACTCTAACTATGGTAATCCTACCCAAAGTAATAACTTGGGTGGCGACCGCCAAAGTCAACACATTCTCATCCAATTAGAAAACTTCTACAATTCTCTCCCCGCCACCATCGGAGGTGTCGCCAAGGCCACCGCCATACCCTCTAGAACCTTCAATATGATTGGGATTCCTTGGGTCTCCGGTACTGGGGCTATTTCTTCCGGTAATTGCCAAACCTCCACTAACTCTACTCCCTATGGTAATATCCAAGCTACTTTCACTGGAACCGTTGGTACTACTGGAACTTGTACTATGACCTCCCGTGTCTCCCTTCCCTCCTATGAAGAATGGCTAGGAGGACTTTATGGTTTTGGTTACTACCCTCCCTCCGGAACCTTAGGCTACGCCTTTTGTCAAGCCAGATACGGTGCTGCTGGCTGCGATCAAATAGGTTCTACAGTAGATGGTCTGGCTACCACCGCCACCAACAAGTTTAATCAATCCGGATACCTTAAACGTCCCTACCACCCTTGGCTTCGTAGTCCGGCTTCGGGCTACGTGACGGACGTGTTCCGTGTTCGCGCGGACAACGCGGGGTATTCGCTCTTCAGTGAAAACGCGAACTTCGACCGTGGAGTTCTTCCCTGGCTTTATTTTCAATCTTCAATCCCAATCTTGTCTGGAGCTGGGACGTATGCCTCTCCTTATGAGCTAGGTATTCCCAACACCACCCCCACTATCACCATCACCAACCCAGCAGGAAACCCATGGAGAAGTGCCGTAAGTGGATATACCGATATCACCGTATCGGGATCAGTAACTGATCCCGATACCCAAACCCAAGCCATCCAATATAGTATAGATGGAGGAGCATGGACAGCAGGACAGAATCTAGTAGCCGGTACTGGGACTAGGAGCTACAGCTTTAGTGTCAATGTAAGTGGTTTAACCGAAGGAAATCATACAGTAATGACTAGAACCTATGATGGAGTAGCCTATTCTGCTCAAACAGGAACTCTAAGTTTTAGATTAGATAAGACAGTCCCCACAGCCACCAATGTCACCTGTAATAGTGTATCTTGCACTAATACCACCAGCTATTACTCTGCCACTGGATTCACCATCGCTTATACCGCCACTGATAGTGGCAGCGGAATCTGTACCTACCAGCATTGGCTTTATGGCCCGATCACCCCTTCTCCGAGGACTACCTCACAGGCCTCAAACTCTATTGCCTATTCCGCACTTCCCAATGGCAGCTATACCATCCATGGAGTCATATATGACTGTGTTGGCAATTACATCAATATAGCTGGTCCGTTCCCCACCTACGTGGTTTTAGACACAGTAGCTCCCACCTTCACCCTCTCCCCATCTCCCACCGGCACTTCCAGCTGGACCACCTCCACCTCCCTCACCATCTCTCCCGCCGACACCGGCGGCTCCGGCTTGGCTGAGACCCGCTACTCCACCACCAACAACCTCAACTCTGCCTGCACCTCAGGAGGTACCGTAGGCACCTCCATCACTCTCAGTGCTGGTACGAATAACATTTATGTTTGCGTTAGGGATAATGCGGGGAATGTATCTACCAGCGCCGCAGCATACAACACGGCGAATGTATATCAGATAAACAAAGATCCAGAGATTATGCCTCCGAGTGGCACTCTTAGTAATCTCACTCAGGGTCAAATCATCCAAATAGCTCCCAACTCAGGTACCTTTATGTGTGGCGCCTCTACTTGCACCTCCAATGGTGCCACCGCCGAACCCTACAAACTAATGTACTCCGGCCTCTCCGATGCCACCACTCGCGGGTTTATTATGATAGATAACTACTGCGCTTGGAGAAGTGCGGATTGTACTTATGCATATGACACCAATAACGAAAAACGCTGGTCTGGCACCTCATGGAACTCTAATGCTGGTAATACCACCTACAATAATGACCTAGGTGGTGGCCGCCAAAGTCAACATATCCTGATGCAATTAGAAAACTTCTATAACTCTCTCCCCGCCACTATCGGAGGAGTGGCCAAGGCCACCGCCATACCCTCTAGAACCTTCAATATGATCGGGATTCCTTGGACCTCCGGCACTGGGGCTATTTCTTCCGGTAATTGCCAAACCTCCACTAATACTACTCCCTATGGCAACATAGGAGCTACCTTTACTGGAACTATTGGTTCCTCAGGCACCTGCACTATGACCTCTCGCGTCTCCCTCCCCTCAGTAGAAGAATGGTTGGGAGGCCTCTATGGTTATGGTTACTATCCTCCCTCCGGAACCTTGGGCTATGCCTTTTGTTTGGCTCGCTACGGTGCTGCTGGCTGTAATCAAACAGGATCTACAGTAGATGGTCTAGCTACCACTGCTACTAATAAGTTTAATCAAACTGCTTACCTTAAACGTCCCTACTACCCTTGGCTTCGAAGTCTGACTTCTGGCTACGCGACGAGCGTGTTCAATGTTAATGCGAGCACCGCGACGAATTCGCTCGGCTATAACTACTCGGATGTCAGCCGTGGGGTTCTGCCTTGGCTCTACCTCCAATCTTCAATCCCCATCTACTCCGGACAGGGCACCTATACAGATCCCTATGCCCTAGAGCCTTCTGATCCCACAGTAGCCAACTCAGCTGACCCTAGCATCGGAGCCTTTGCCAGTTATGTTAGTGGGTATTCTAGCCTAACCCTAGCAGGAACAGTAAATGACTTAGATGTAGGCCAAACCCTAACCATCCAATACCAAATAGATAGTACCGCAGGGAGTTGGTCTAACTTAACTACCCTAACTGCCAATGGTAGTAATCAACCTTGGTCGGGAACAGTAAATCTCCCCTCAGGATTAACTGCCGGATCTCATACCATCTACATTAGAGTATATGATGGATATAGTTATTCGGCTAATAAGTCAGTGAGTTTTATCTTAGATCTATCAGCTCCCACCAATACTGTTTCTTTAGTAGGAGGAGTTTTATGTACTGGGATTACTACTATTTATTGTACTGCTCCCACAGGGATTAACCTTTCCACTTCCAGTGATGGTAGTGGAGCAGGGATAGGGGCATACCGAACACAGTGGGATACAGTTTTTGCTGCTGGGGATGTTTCTCCATCATGGGTAACAGGAACTCCTCCTAGTAACTTAACCACCACTGGTCATACCATTGCTGCAGCTACTCATACTCTATACTATCAAACAAGGGATACGGTAGGTAATGTATCGGCAGTGGAGAGTATTAGCTACTATGTTAATAGTACTCCGGAGGTGGAGATTAATGATGCTAATCATAATCAAGTGATTACTCCTTATACTCCTTTAGTCCTTAGTGGTACCTTTACGGATTTAGATTCAAGCCAGTCAGTGACCATTAAAGCTACTATTAATGGCATAGATTATGTATCTCAGACTTATCCTACTACTAGCTCAGTGGTGGCATGGGAGATAGTTATTCCTGCTTCTTCTCTTTTAGGCTTATCTCCTTCCCAATTAACTAACTTCCCACTTACCATCACTGATTCTGCTGGAGTTTCCTCTATTGCTTACTATACTGGTCAGATCTCTGTTTCTTCCTCCACTTCTTCTGAGATCTATCTCTCAGTGATTAAAAATATTCCTTTTGCCTTAACTATTGGGAAAGTGGGAGCGATTAATGTTACTTTTGGGACTAACCAAGGTATTACTGTCTCTACCAATTCTTCTGATGAAATCATTGTTTCTGGTTCTCTGGCCTCTCCTGTCTCTATTCCTTTTGGGGTTACTGATTTAGTGTTTACAGTGTTGGAGGAGCCAAGCTTTGAAGTACAAAATATTGAGTTTGTTTAAGTTTGCCTAAAGGGGCGAAACCTTGCTAAGCTGCTGCAAGGGCAGGGGAGAGGTGCTCCGAGTAGTAGCGTTTGGCTAAATCGAGATGAGGGAAGTCTTGGTTGGAGGGCTGGACGTCGAAGCGAGCGAGGAGACGTAGGGCTTTAAGTTGGGGGACAGCGAGCTCATTAAGATGAGAGATGTTATTTTTTTGGAGTTGGTTGGCTAGTAGATAGCCCTCGAGGTAGGCGCGGTCTTTGAGGGAAGCAAAACTCAGAGGATTGCTAGTGTCGGTATGGCCGCGGAAGGCGCGGTAGGTGACTAGCCAAGCCTCGTCGTCGATGACTGCGCTTTGTTGCTCAATGTCTTTGCCGCTCGCCAAGAACAACTCGGCAATTTTGGGTCTGATTTCTCGAAAGGTGGCGACAAAGTCTTTTCCTTGAGCAGCCATTTGCTCAGTGAAGATGTAATAGATTCTTCTCTCGGTGATTTTGGGCTCGCGACCGAATAGCTCGCGCTCGAGTCGATCCTCATTAACTAGGGCTAAGCCCTCCATGAGGACTTCGTCATTGATCTTGAGGGAGCCGCCGCCTAGGCCGCCGATTTTGTCGCTGCTGCCGTTGAGGCCTTGGCGGGCATGAGCCTCGATTTCGTGCTCGATGAGCTTGAGGAGGGCATCAACTTTGACAATGCGGTGCTCGGGGACGACGACGGTTTTTCCGAATGGAGATTTGTCTCGGACGTCGATGCTGCTGGCAGTGGGGTCGATGATCACTTGATACTTTTTTTCTGGGGGTAGAGGTTGTTCATGGGAAGCGTCGTAGTGTTGATAGTATTGCTCGAGAGACCACTCGAAGGCGTGTTTAATTTGGGCGGCATCGGCGTAGTAGGCAGCTTGTTGGGGGTTTTGTTCGCGCAGCAGGGCGAGTTGCTCGACGCCAGCGGCATTGCTAGGGAAATCAGGGAGAGAGTCGATGGTGGTGACAATGTTCTCGGGGACGAGGCCAGCTGGCTGGTGTTCTGGGGAGGAGGGTTGCTTAAGGAAATCAAAGAGTTGCTCGGCGCTGGAGATGGTGGCGGGACTTAACTCTTGGCCGTAGATGCGCCCCAGAGAAGTTTTGACTTGAGCTTCGTTGGCGGTGGCTAAACCTTCGGTCAGGTCGAGAGCGGCGAGATGGTCGCGGATAATTTCTCCTAAAACAAAGCGGGCGATTTGCTCGACGGAGCCGCGGTCAGTTTTGATTTCGAGGAGCTGGCGTCTGGTTTCTTTAAGATGATTGACGACGGAGGAGATGTCTCCGCCGAAGGCTTCCTTGAGGTCGGTAGTGGATTTTTGGTAGGTAAAAACAGGGTTTTGGGTGGGGTTGGCGAGGAAGTCTGCCTTGACGGCGTTGAGATTGTCGATAGTGAGAAGGTTGATGGGGTTGATTTTGCTGGTATAGGGCTCTATTTCTCTGGCTAACTCGAGGATTTGTTTGAGGGTATCGGAATAGTTCTCGGGGGAGGGGAGGGGGAGCTTGTCGGGTTGGTGGTAGATCTCGGTGATGGTGGCGACTTCTGGGTCTTGAGGGAGCTGATCAATAAAGTTGGTGAGGGAGGGAGTGGTAACTTCTTGAGGAGAGAGTATCTCTTGAGGAACTGGTGAGGCAACTTCTGACATGTTATGACTTATTATATCATAAGGGGTGGACTTCATGATAAAATGTGGGAGGCGGGGCGTAGCTCAGATGGCTAGAGTGCTGTGTTCGGAACGCAGAGGTCGCAAGTTCGAGTCTTGTCGCCCCGACGATCTTTAAAATCTTTTCAGAGGGGTAGAGAAAGGAGAAAGTTAATGTTAATAGAGATAACTGCCAACCCAAAGTGGGAGGATAGGAGAGATCCTATTTCTCAAGAAGTAAGCGAGGAATTGCTGGGAGAACAGTTCCGCGTACGTGAGACGCGAGGTAGTCGTGAAAGTCATGTTAATCTGGCGCTGATAAAAGTTTGCAGAGCATTGTGGCTCAAACCACGGCATGGTAATGGCAAAAGTGCCATTAGCTTATGTAAAGTTTTTTTGGAGGATTGGTATGGTCGGGATATACCTGCAGATTTGCAGGAGGTTCGCAATTGGACTCAGTTAGAGCGGGAATTGAGGAAAACTTGGCCGAATCGCACCGTACGCCTTGAAAAAAGTGAATATACCATTATTGAGTAAAGGAAAGATGACTCTACCCCTCATCTTTCTTCTCTGAAAAGATTTTAAGTCGAGAAAAACAATAGTTATGATTAAAAATAGCTGGACACCATATCTGGAGGAGGAGTTTGAACAGCCGTATTTTAAGGAGCTGAGTGGGTTTTTGAGCCATGCTTACCAGACAAAAACGATTTTCCCGCCTAAAAATGAGGTGTTTCGGGCGTTTGAATGGTGTGATTTGGACGAAGTGAAGGTGGTGATTATTGGGCAGGACCCTTATCACAATTTTAATCAGGCGAATGGGCTTTGTTTTAGTGTGCGAGATGGAATAAGAATGCCGCCGAGTTTGCAGAATATTTTTTTGGAAATAAAGAATGATTTGGGCAAGGCGATGCCCAAGACCGGTAATCTGGAGCGATGGGCGAAGCAGGGGGTGCTATTACTAAATAATGCACTGACAGTGGAGGCGCATGTGGCGGCTTCGCATCGAGGGATAGGCTGGGAGGAGTTTACGCGCAGAATGATTGGGATTGTGAATGCAAAACGGGAGAATGTGGTATATTTGCTCTGGGGGAGAGACGCGAGGGCAAAAAAAGAATTGATAGATACGGAGCGTAATTTGGTGTTGGAGGCGGCGCATCCGAGTCCGTTCTCGGCGCATAATGGGTTTTTTGGGTGTAGACATTTTTCGCAGGCGAATACGTACTTACTTTTCTGCGGACAAGAAGAAATTGATTGGTAATAAACTTCCCTAAATCGGTATTTTCATCGTTGAAAGTCTCGAGCACAGCTCGAGAGGTAAAAAGCGATTCTCAACGTACGTAAAGTACGTATCGAATCTCTTTTTACTTTCAGCTTCGAAAATCCACGATTTATGAAAGTTTATGTGTTGAGGTTTATCTGCGCTTACTTCTTTATCTCAATAGCGTAGATATTGTCGAGGCTGCCAGTGGCGAAGGAGGTGAGGATGAGGAGTTTGGAGCTGTCGGGCCAAGGGTAGAGGAAGTTTTCGCCGAGATGGCCGGAGTAGAGGAGAACAGGGTTGGTATTGTCATAAGAAACGATCATAACTTGGCCGTCTCTGATGCGGGCGAGATGACGGGAGTCGGAAAGCCACTGATAAGTGTCGGCGTAGAGAGAGGAGTGGTAGACCTTAAAGTTGTCGGCTGTCTGGAGAAGATCGTCGGGAACGATGAGTTGATTGAGATAGGCAGAAGGTGAGGCAAAATCGGAGGTGATGAGTTGTTTGGTGAGATAGGGGGAAGTTTCCTCGGCGGCGATGACCTTTTCTTGACCGAGGGCAAAATTGGTATCTTCCTCGAGATCATAAACATACACTCCGCCTGCGACGAGAGTGCGAGTTTGAGGCTGGGAGTTTTGGCTGATGACGCCCTCGAGGATATGCTCGGGGAGGACAGCGGAAGCAGTGGCGGTATAGAGGAGTTTTTTCTTATCTGGGGAGAGATAAACGTTTTTGGCAGAGTCGGTGATGAGCTCCAGAACTTCATCGGGGTAGCGGGCGAGAAATTGTCGCTCGCGCAGGACCATTTCGCTCTCCCAATCGGCGATGATTTGATTGGCGCGGAAGGTGACGTCGGGCTGGCTCTCGAGAGGGGAGAGGGAATAGGCAGAGAGGAGGAAAGTGCCGGAGGCGGTTTTTAAGAGGAATTGATTGGAATTGGCCGACCAGATGATTTCGGCATTGGCGAGGTCGAATTGGGGGGCGTCGTCGGTGATTTGGACGGGGAGCTTGGGGGAAGAAGTGAAACCGGTGGCGTTAATATCGAGAAGATAGAGGCCGTTTTTGGTGGTGGCGGAGGTGGAGGCAGTGTAGTAGATGATTTTTAAGCCGTCGGGGGAGACGGAGAGGTTTTGGGCGCCGGTGAAGGTGAGAGCAGTGAGGCTGGGGGAACTGGGAATGAGGAGGGCATCGGTGGAGGTGACCAGAGAGCGGCTGATGGTGAGATTTTTTTCCCAAGTGGCGTAGCCATCTTTGATAATTTTAACGTTATATTCGCCGGGGGCGAGATAGAGGACATCGTCGGTGGCGGTGACGAAACGATCGTTGATATAAACGCTGGCTTTTTGGGGGGTGGAGGTGACAGAGAGGAGACCGGTTTCGCGCGCGAGGGTGGGATTGAGAGGATCGACTTGGTCGAGACGGAAGTCTCCTCGGGCCCAGCGCACGGCAATATAAGTGCCGCCGATGATGACACAGGCGGAAACGATGGTGTAGATGATGCCAATGAGGGAGCGACGAGCGAAGGAATCGGATTTAGGCTTGGCGGGTGGTCGGGTAACTTTGGGAGAAGCGGTGACTTTTTTTACTGGCATGGAAGATTATTATATAATAGGGACTATGATAAAGCAAAAGATGGTGAGGATGTTTGATTTGGAGATTTGGGCAGAGAGGAGGGAAAAGTTTGAGGAGGAGCTAAAGAGGAACTGGCAGAAAAAGGGTAAAAAGGGGCAGATTAAGTTGATTTTTACCCCTAATCCGGAGCAAATTGTGTTGGCGGGAAAAGACGCGGAGTTTAAGAGATATTTGCAGGCGGCGGATTATTTGATTCCTGATGGAGCGGGAGTGGTCTGGGCGAGTAAGTACTTGAGGAAAAAGAGGCGGCTGGATAAAAAGGCGCAAAAACAGGAGATTGAGGGAGAGGACGAAACAATTATCGCGGAGAGGATCACGGGAGCAGACATGACAGCATGGATTTTAGAGGAGGCAGAAAGGCAAAAAATGACGGTTTTGGTGCTGGGGGGATTTTATGCTAATTTTGTGGTGAATGGTGATATAGCAAACATACCTTTTGATATAACTGACGATAGTAAGATTGGTTTAATTAGGCGGATTAGAATGAAAAATGGAATGATAACAAACTGGCTGGAGGGATATCAAAATATAAAGAAAATGACTAAGAATGAGACAGAAGCGGTAAAACAGGCAATCAAGCAATTAAAGCCAGATATACTATTGGTGGCTTTTGGGGCGCCGACTCAGGAAAAATGGCTGATTGAAAACAGGGCGTTTTTGAGCGAAATAGGAGTAAAAACAGGGATGAGTATTGGGGGAAGCGTGGATTTCTTGACGGGGAAAGTGCGGCGAGCGCCAAAAAGGTGGCAAAAATGGGGACTGGAATGGCTTTTTAGGCTAGGGCGGCAGCCGTGGAGGGCGAAAAGACAGATGGCGTTGATCGAGTTCCTCGAATTACTAGCCAAACATCCTTGAAGCAAAGAAAAACCCCCGACAACTAGCAATTCTCAAAACATTAAGAATTATTAGTTATCGAGGGTGTAGGCTTTGTGCCGTAGCATCAAGTCCGGTGTGGGCGATCCACACCACTTAACCCTTTCTAGCCTCTATTATAGCAAACTAGGTTAAAATTGTCAAGAGTCGGCGGGTTTTTCTTTGGTGATGCCCAAAAGCCAGAGAACAGCCTCTTTTTTATAGCGGCGATCGCCGCGAGAGTTGATGCGAATGGCTTGGAGCTTGCCGCGAGTTCCCCAGCGCTTGATGGTGAGAGGGGAGACGCGCAATAGGTTGGCAACTTCCTTAACGGTCAAGAGATCGGGTAAATTGTGGATGTCGAGAGAGATGGCATCCTCAATTTTACCGGTTTTCTGGACGGAAGTTGTTGCTTTTGCAGACATAATTTACCTTTCTTTTAATCATACTAAGCTAAAGTTACTATCACATTAGCAGAATAGACCACAATTAGTCAATAGGGAAAAAAATAACGCTTACACCTTGACGGGTGAGAGGGGGTGTGGTATAGTATGGCTACTGTTGGAAACAACAAGGTGAGCATGAAGGATGCTCACCTGAAAAAGGGATTTAGCCTCTGCTCTTGAAAGTGAAGGCTATTTTCTTTTTCCCCTGTTTAAGTTTTTTAATCTCGATAGAGATCAAATCCCCAAACAAGAAGTTGAGAAGTCTTATCATCGACTTCCTTTCTAAGGTGGACTATTTACCCACCTTGCTGTTTCCAAAGAAGATTTGAAAGAACAATTCCTCCTAGTATATGAATAAAAACCGACAAAGTAGTTGCAAAAGTGGTGCAAGATTTACAAAAAAAAGGATCGCCTAGGCGATCCTTTTTTTGTCCAGAATGAGCTAAATTATTTCAACTCGACAACACAGCCGGCCTCCTCGAGGGTTTTCTTGGCGGCATCGGCGTCTTCTTTCTTCGCGCCTTCGAGGACGGTCTTAGGAGCGCTTTCGACGAAGGTTTTAGCTTCGCTCAAACCAAGATCTGGCTTGAGAACACGAATGGCTTTAATGGCGGCAATTTTGTTGCTACCACCGTCTTTTAGGACGACATCAAACTCGGTTTTCTCCTCTGCTGGGGCAGCGGCAGCGGCGCCTGTGGCGGCCACGGCTACTGGAGCAGCGGCGGAGACGCCAAACTCCTCCTCGAGTGCTTTGACAAGCTCGGAGACTTCCATTAAAGAGAGTTCTTTAACGGCGGAAACGATTTTTTCAACGTTTTTGGTCATAAATATTCTTTCTATTTATTTCTAATTAGTATTATTTATTAGCAATAGCTTGGAGGGCATAAACGAGGTTGCGCGGACCGGCCTGTAGGACATTGACTAGGCCATAAGCAGGACCGTTGAGGCGGGAGATGAGGGAAATGATGAGTTCGTTCTTGCTGGGTAATTTGCTGAGAGCCTTAATGGCATCAGCGTCCACAATTTGTCCGTTTAAGGAGCCGTTTTTGATGGTAAGCTTCTCGCTATCTTTCTGGAAGTCAAAGGCGATTTTGAGGCCGCTGACTTCGTCTGCGTAGGACAAAATGAGAGCGTTCATACCGCTGAGAGAAGCGGTGACATCAGCGTTTTTGTCGAAAGCAAGGTTGATGAGGGTGTTTTTGGTGACAAAAAACTCACTGTCAACATCTCTGAGCTTGGAGCGGAGGTTAGTGAGCTCGTTGACGGTGACACCTTGGTAGTCAACAATGGCGGCAGATTTAGCTTGAGCGAGTCTTTCTTTGAGGCTCTCGAGGTTGGTTTGGTTTTTACTGTTTGGCATAATTTCCTTTGTAAATAAAAAATCTCTGGTGTTAAGCTAGACCAGAGAAGAAACAAAGGTGTTTTTCCTCGACGCGACTTATTGGGGTGCACGTGGTCTTAGGTAACAAGGCGTATTATATCACAGTCTAACCGACTGTAAAGCGGTATTTTCGGCCTTTTTCTTCGCCTCATAATCGCTTACAGCCGGTTACTATAGTTTAATGGTAATGCTCCAGCGCTTGGGCGGCGGCGGCCTGCTGAGCCTGCTGTTTGCTCTTACCAGCTCCTTCGCCCTGAACTTCGCCGTCGATGACAGCTTGGATGGTGAAAGTCTTGTCATGATCGGGGCCAATGCTGCTCACAACTTCATAAACAGGAATGGCAAGCCCTCGAGCTTGGACAATTTCTTGGAGGTGGCTTTTGTGGTCGCGATAGGAATGGGTGCGCATAATTTCGTCAAAAACGGGAATGAGGGTTCTTTTGAGAAGGGCAGTGACGGCGTCGATACCTTGGTCGAGATAGAGGGCACCTAGCAGAGCCTCAAAACTATTGGCCAAGAGAGATTCATTGTTGCGACCATTAGTTTTTTCTTCGCCCTTGCTCATAAAAAGGCGCTCACCCATATTAAGTTCGTGTCCGATCTGGGCGAGAGTGGTGGTTTTAACCAGAGCGGAGCGGATGAGGGTTAATTTTCCTTCTGGTTCGTGGGGGAGGCGATGGTAGAGGAAGTCGGTGATGAGGAACTCGAGAATGGCATCGCCAAGAAACTCGAGACGCTCATTAGATTCTTTGGAGGGAGTTAGGTGCTCATGGAGGGCAGAGCGATGGGAGAGGGCGGTTAAGAGCAGGTTTTTGTTCTTGAACTCAGGGAAGGGGAGTTTTGAGGAAACATCGGAGAGGGTGATTTTGGGAGCTCTCATATATTTATCCTAATTCGATTTCGCTAGCGATGATGTCGATTAAATCGCCAACAGTCTCGATTTCGGAGATGACATCGGGATCGGAGAGGATGTCGAGGCTGATGGGGGCGAGGGAAGGGTCCTCGGGGACGATTTGAGAATTGTAAGCTTCCTCGATTTGTTTAACTAAGCGATGGATATCCTCGAGGGTGAGGTTGAGTTCGGTGGTGAGAATGGCGCCTAGATGGACATCCTCGATGGGGTTGTTGGTTTGGGTGGAGATGAGTTCTTGAATAAAGTTGGTAAGGTCAAGAGGAGTAGCTGACATATTTAGGCTTGATTGGTAGTAATTAATAATTTTTCTAAGACGGCGTTGATAAAGGCAAAGGAATTGTCATTACCGAACTCCTTGGCGAGTTCGATGCCTTCGTTGATGAGGACTTTGGTGGGGGTGTTTTTGGTTTTGTTTTCGTAGAGGATAGTATAGAGGACAAAGAGGTCGGCTTTGGTGATTTCTTGGATGGGACGCTCGGGGGCGACGGCGATGATTTGCTCGTCAAACTCGGGGAGATATTGTTGGATGTCTTGGACTTTATTGATAGTTTTTTGGTCGAAATTGAAATCTTGTTTGTCCCAGTTCTGGGGGGTGAAGCTATTGGCAAAAAGAGCTTGGAAAAGGAGAATGCGTCGGGCATGGCGAGGGTCGGTATCCTCAGGGAGGTCGGCAGTCTCGAAGTCTTCTGGTGGTGTGGCAGTTTCAGTCATAGTAATAATTTATAAACATTAACGTATTTATGGACAAGTGTCAAGAAATTATACTCAGTAGAATTATTTAGCGAGGCTGAGCTTTTTGAGGAGAGTTTGTTTATGGTGGGGAACCTTGGTGACTTTAGCGTCTCTCTTGAGAGAAGGGGTGTTGCCAGAGCGGCGCTTGCCTCTTTCGGCGCGGGTGATTTTGTTTTTTGGTTGTGCTCCCATAAATGTACATTCTATTTTAATTGAACGGAGGTATTATAACACAAGAAAAGGCTGGTGGGGCGCGGCACGAGGCCGCGCCCCAACCAAAACAAGAAAGGAGGAAATGGGTGCATGTTGAGATGTAGGGATCTACTTGTTAGACGGACCATGGAGTTCATCGCTGTACCCCATTAGGTTCGTCCCATGGATGTCGTCGATTGGATCACTTTCGTAAGTGACTGCCTTATTGCAACATGGGCAGTAGAGCTCTGCTGTGTCTATGTATGTGTACACAGGTATTTGTTCTCCACAATAATCACATTCGCAGACGTGGTTAGGATGGACATCACAACTGTCGCAGGGGTCGGTGAGGCTGTCGATGATGTCGCGCGTAAGGCCTAGCATCTCAAGAGAAATGTTATGAAAAGCGCAAAGCGTCTTTTCATAAGTTTGCTGTGCGTTTTCTCCTTCATAGCCGGCGGCTTCTCTGCTAACTTTAATTTCGAAAAGGTTAGCTAGAGCGCGCATAATGACGTCGTTGGCGTCGCTGACAATAGCTGCGACAATTTCTGCTTCTGTGGTGTGTATCTGGTTGCACATAATTGGATCTTCTCCTTAAAAAATTATGGCTGGCGCGGATATTGATCGGCGGCCAGCAAGAAAGTTGATGCGCGGACATGATAATCGCGAGTAAAATGTGGGTACTTATAGAAAAACCTCCTCTCTTTGTTAAATAGGGGAAAGAACTAGTAGGCCTGCGCGATGCATGTCACTAGATCTAACTGTAGGTAACTATAACAAAAAAACTGGAAAAAAGCAAGATGTAAAATATGATATAATTTGGGCATTATGACGAAAAAAAATGTCGCATCACTAGAGGAAATTAGACATAGCAGTGAGCACATTTTGACCTATTGTCTGTCGCAGTTGTTCAGGGGAAGTAAGAATATTGTGATGGCACATGGTCCGGCAACGGAGGAGGGATTTTATACCGATTTTGCTAATGACGGAGAAGGGGAGATTGGGGAAAAGGATTTCGAGAAAATTGAGAGGGAAATGCAAAAAATTATTGAAGCGGATTGGGAGTTCAAAAGTTATGAAGTGAGCTTGAGCGAGGCAGTGGATTTCTGGGCGAATAATCGTTTTAAGAAGGAAACGATAGCAACCATAGCGGTGCAGAGGGAGGCTCAATCTTCGGGAAGTCCGGAAGTAACCTTTTATGTGTTGGCGACGAAGGAAAAAATGGAACAACTAGAGGAAAAATGGTGGATGGACGTCACTTTTGAGGAGATGCTAAAAAGAGGATATTTTGTGGATTTATGCATGGGGCCGCACGTTAAAAAAACGAGCGAGATCGGGGCAGTAAAACTACTGAGTATGTCTGGAGCTTACTGGCAAAATAATGAGCAGAATGAAATGTTGACGAGAATTACGGGAACGGCTTTTGCTACCAGAGAGGAACTGGATAATTATTTGACGATGATGGAGGAGGCAAAAAAGAGAGATCATAAAAAATTAGGGAGGGAATTAGATTTGTTTAGCTTCGACTGCGATTGTCCCGGGGCGGTGTTTTGGCATGAAAAGGGGATGGTGATCTGGAATGAGCTGGAGAAATTGGGGAAAAAGCTGCGGCGAGATCATGGGTTTATCCAGATTAAAACGCCGATGATGGCAAAGAATGGACTGTGGGTGACTTCGGGGCATTGGGATCATTATAAGGACGACATGTTCCAGTTTCGGCGCTCTGAGGATGATGTGGACGGCGGCTGCGATGATAACAATGCTATTTATTGCCTAAAACCGATGGATTGTCCGTTTAATATCAAGATTTATCAAACGCGCCAGAGAAGCTATCGGGAGCTGCCGGTGCGCTATACCGAGATCGGGCAGGTGTTTCGCAATGAGAAAAGCGGGGAGTTAAATGGGCTATTTAGAGTTCGGGAAATTACTCAAGATGATAGTCATATTTTGTGTCGGGAAGACCAAGTATCAGCGGAAATTGCCAATTTGCTGGAGGCGGTGAAGAAATATTATGAGAAACTGGGCCTGACTCCGAGTTATTTCTTGAGCACGATGCCGGATGACCATCTGGGGGAGGAGGCGACTTGGAATAGAGCGGAGAGTGATTTGATGAGTGCGCTAGAAACGGAAGGGATAAAGTATGAGGTGAAAGAGAAGGACGGGGCGTTTTATGGGCCGAAGATTGACGTGGATATTGCGGATAGTCTGGGGAGGAAATGGCAGGTGGCGACAATTCAGCTGGATTTCCAGCTGCCGGGGAGATTTGGTTGCGAATATGTTGATGCGCAGAACCAGAAACAAGTGCCGGTAATGATCCATGCGGCGATTTTCGGGAGTTTTGAGCGGATGATTGGGGTGTTGATTGAGCATCACTCGGGGAGACTGCCTTGGTGGTTGAGTCCGGTACAGGTGGCGGTACTGAGCGTGACGGATTGTTGCAGCGAAAAAGCGCAGGAAGTGGGGGAGAAGCTGCGGGCCTTGGGGATAAGGGTGGAGGTGGATAATGATAATGAGCGGCTGGGGGCAAAAATACGAGCAGTGCAGGCGCAAAAAATCCCAGCGCATGTGGTAATTGGCAATAAGGAGGTGGCGGGGGAGAGAATGAAGATTGAGATTAATGGAGAGGGGCTGCTCGATGAGGATGGAAAGAAGCTGGTAGAGAGAGCAGAGAAGTTAATCAATGAAAAAACTGCGACTGTCTAAGAACTTGTTGAGCAGTTTGTTTTTGTTGGTGGTGGCTTTGGTGATTTGTGTGCCTTTATGGTTACATGGAACGATCTGGGGGCATGATTTGGGGTTTCATTTGTATCGGTTTGCGGGGCTAGAGAATGCAATACGCGGAGGGCAGATAGTGCCGCAAGTGGATTCGGAGTTGCTTTATGGAGCGGGGTATGGGTTTAGTTTGTTTTATGGGCCGTTGGCCGCATATATGGCGCTTCTGGGGAAAATTATTAGCGGAGGTAGTTGGATCTGGGGAGTGAACTTAATGATTTTTGGTTGTGTTTATGGAGGGGGATTAGCGATGGCGAAGATGGTGAATGAAATTAGTAAAAAAAGGTATTTGGGGTTGATGGTGGCGATGGTTTATATGCTGGCCCCCTATCATCTGACGGACATTTATGTGCGTAGCGCCTTCGGGGAATTGCCAACTTTCTTTCTGGCGCCGATGTTGTGGTTGGGACTATGGCGGTTGATAGAGAAAAAGGAGAAATATTTGCTATGGACGGTGCTGGGAATGGCGGGAATGTTATTATCGCATAATTTGAGTGTATTTATTTTCGGGTTGATCGCTGGAGGATACCTATTAATAAACATAAAAAAATTACTGTATATAAAGGTGATAAATAGGTTATTGCTAAGCGCGGTAGTGGCTTTGGGGGTTAGTGCTTTTTTTTGGGTTCCTTTCGGGGAATTGAAAATGGCTAGTAATTATAATATTTGGCAAAAAAACTACCAAGAAGTGATTATGGCGCAGAATGGCGACTTCTTTAACTTCGGAGCGCTGACTTTGCGGAGGCTGTTTTGGGACGATAAGGTGACCGGCGGAGCGAGTAATGTGATGGCTTTTGGGATTGGGCTGGCGGCGATGGCGGGGTTGGTGGGTTTTTGGCCGTTGAGCAAAAAAATGGAGAAGGAAGAAAGGGATTTGGGGCGAGCGATGTGGATTTTGGGGGTGGGGTCGATGTTGTTGACCACCAATTTAATTCCTTGGGAGAGGATGCCGAGCGTGTTTTATATGATGCAGTTTCCTTGGCGGATGCTGCTGGCGGGGGGTTTTTGTTTGAGTATTGTGGCGGGGCGAGGGGTTTTTTTTTTTTTGTGGTTTGTTCCCAGGCCAAAGGGGGGGGGGGAGGGGTATACAGAATTACTAAGGATTACTTTACCTTCATGTGACCTTGAATCGTAATAAATTTCTTTTAATAAAACCAACAAGACGACGAATTTTATTTTGTCAAAAATCTCTACATTTTTCGGACATTTCCTTTGCCCATCATTAGGATTTTTCTACTGTACATTCGACATTGGTATATTTCTTGCAGGTTTGATGACAAATTCCAAGCACAGGGTCAGGATGGAACTGATGGAGTTCCATCCTGACTCTGCTTGGAAGTGGTTATCAAACCTGCAAGAAATATACCAATGTCGAATATACAGTAGAAAACTCCTGACGATGGGCAAAGGAAATGTCCGAAACATGTAGAGTTTTTTTTTTGACAAAATAAAATTTGTGAAATTCGTGCGTCTTGTTGGTTTTATTAAATAGAAATAAGGATTACTGTTTGAACAGTAACTATATATCGTGTCACTTAACCCTT
>Ga0099364_10004817_pt1 | contig 20308 bp, 5 predicted proteins | sample TergutTh196P3_FD_73070 | JGI IMG/M metagenome (GOLD analysis project Ga0099364, IMG submission 73070) | Microcerotermes parvus P3 segment gut microbial communities from Pointe-Noire, Republic of the Congo - Th196 P3 | ecosystem: Host-associated > Arthropoda: Insects > Digestive system > Gut ... | reverse complement strand
ACGTTCAGAGTTACAAGGCTTATGCAGTTTCGTCCGTTGAGAGGCTGGGGAATTATTCCTGTTCCGCCACAGCGCGGAAACAGTCGGCATATCGCATCGGGAACGCTATACACGGACAGCGATGGCAAATTTGAAATTAAATTTCACGCCGCAGCGGACGACATACGATTGGACGACAACAGCATCTATCGCTATCAACTGACTGTGGACGTGACAGATATAAACGGCGAAACGCAAAACGGCACGCAGGAAGCGAAGTTGAGCAGAACGCCGTTAATGGTGGAATGGCAGCCGCACCCCACTACTCCCCTCTCCTTTGGAGAGGGGCAGGGGGAGAGGTCTATTGAAGGGGAGAGGTCTATTGAAAGGGAGAGGTCAGCAGACTGGAAAATTCCCGTAAGGGTCACAAATCTCAACGGTATTGACGTAGTTTCCGATGTGCGTGTTGAGGTGTGGTCGCTTCAAAATCCTGACCGATTGTTGCGTAATCGCCTGTGGCAGCAGCCCGACACGTTTGTTATGCAGCGCGGCGAGTTTGTGGAACTGTTTCATACAGATCCGTATCTTGCCGAAAATCAGCCCGATAACTATGAAAAATTGAATTTATTGGCTACTTTTTCGGCTACCACTCCGAAAGACACGAAAATTGACCTTGGCGCTTTACGCGAAGCCCCGCAGGGTTGGTATCTTGTTGAATTGCAGGCAACTGACGCGCAAACAAACGCAACAATCAGCGTTTCGGCTCGTGTGAGGCTGCAACGCGATGATGCAGAAATAATGCACATGGACGATTGGCTGACCGTTGTGAAAAACGGCGGCGAGCCGGGCGAAACAGCCGTCTTTCGCGTTGCCGGCGGACGCGATTCAACGTTGGTGCGATATGACGTGCTTTTCAAAAATCAGGTAATTGATAGAAAATGGCTGACAGTAGGGCGCGTACCGCAAGAGGTGCATTTTCCGATAAGGGAAGAATATCGCGGCGGGTTTGCCGTAACATTCGCAATGGCGCAGGATAACCGCGTATATTCCGCTTTACACGAGATTAACGTTCCCTACTCGAACAAGCGACTTGAAATTGCGTTTTCGACTTTTCGCGACCAGTTGCTACCCGGCGAACACGAAAAGTGGACGCTGACCGTGAAGGACGGCGGCGCACAGAACGCAGGGACGCCCCTTGCCGCCGCGCAAGCCGAAATGGTCGCAACGCTGTATGACGCTTCGTTGGACATGTTTGCGGCGCAGGATTGGAGTTACGCCGCGTTAAACAGATTTTACAGAAACCGCTCGCACTTCCAATATGGTTGGAATCAGCGTGTTGCGCCTGTTTCATTCTCTCAAACTTTTATTACGCAGTATCATCATCGGCTTTGGTTTTTGCCTTTGGTTTACGAAAGGTTTCGACAAACGAACTGGGGCGATATGAGGGTTAGAGCAATGACAACCGCCACAACAAGATATAGCGCAGCCGGCGCCGTTGCCGACAGGGTCGAAGAATCCGTTATGATGGTGCAAAACGCATCGGTTGGGGCAAGAGAACCATCGGCAGACATGGTTTATGCTGAAAGTATGGACATTGGCGGCGGCGGCGTGGACGAAAATATGGAAATGGGTACGGCAGCCGCAATTCACGCCTCAATCCCGCTTCGCGCCAACTTTTCGGAAACCGCGTTTTTCTACCCCGCCCTTCGCACCAACGCGCAAGGCGAAATATCGGTTGAATTTACCGTTCCCGAAGCCCTTACGCGATGGAACATGCTGGGATTTGCTCATACAAAGGATTTTAAGGTCGGGAGTATTGAAAACAGCCTTATCACTCAAAAACAGGTTGCGATAAGCGCCAATATGCCGCGATTTTTCCGCGAAGGCGATACGATAATTCTTTCCGCAAGGATTAATAACCTTACTGATAATGATTTAGACGGCTCCGCTCTTTTGCGACTTTACGATGCTTTCACGATGCAGCCTGTTGATGTGCAAATGCTGCAAACGTCTGGAACGCAGCCTTTTGCCGTTGAAGCGGGACAAAGCACGGCGGTACAGTGGCGCGTAACCGTTCCCGCCGATTTGCAGGCTATAACATACCGCCTTTCCGCGCAGGCAGGCGCACACACCGATGGCGAAGAACGCAGCGTACCAGTATTGACCAATCGCGCATTAGTGACCGAAACCATGCCTTTCATGCTTCGCGGCGATGAACGCAAGGATTTACGCTTCGACCGCCTTGCCGACCACTCGTCAAACACGTTGCGACACCATCGCGTTACGCTGGAATATACGTCAAATCCCGCGTGGTATGCAGTTCAGGCGTTGCCATACCTGATGGAAAACGTCCGCGAAAACTCCGAACAGATGTTTACGCGCTTCTATGCTAACACGTTAGCGACTTCCGTAGCAAACAGTTCGCCGAATATCAGGCGTATTTTCGACCAGTGGCGCAACCTCGCCCCCGATGCGCTTTTGTCAAATCTCGAAAAAAATCAGGAACTTAAACAGGCTCTTTTCGAAGAAACGCCGTGGATAACGCAGGCAAACAACGAAACCGAGCGCAAAAAACGTATCGCGCTGCTTTTCGACCTCAACCGCATGGCTAACGAGCAAAGAACGGCGTTGGAAAGATTGAAGGCTATACAGGGCGGCAACGGCGGTTTCCCATGGTTTGCAGGAATGCCCGAAGACCGCTTCATGACGCAGTATATAGTGACGGGACTTGAACATCTGCGAAGGCTTAACGCGCTGACACACAACGAAGAAACACAAAACATAATAGAACGCGCAATGGCTTTCTGCGATGCACGAATTAGCCAAGATTACAGGGAAATGCAGCGCAGAGCGGAAGACGGACGCACCGAAACCCGCGAACAGCCGCAAATCAACAGTCTGCAAATACATTACCTTTACATGTGCAGTTTTTCGCGGCATTTTGCGGCTGACCAGCAAGCATTTAACTTCTACATGCAGCAAGCCGAAAGGTCGTGGATACAATTCAACCTCTACGAGCAAGCAATGATAGCGCTGACGATGTATCGCTACGGCAGGATAGTGGTTGCCAACAACATTTTACGCTCGCTCAAGGAACGTGCGCAGATGAGCGATGAGATGGGTATGTACTGGGTTGAAAATCGCCGCGGATACTTTTGGAATCAAGCGCCCATAGAAACGCAGGCGTTGCTGATAGAGGCGTTCAACGAGGCGGGAAACGACACGCGAGCCGTAGAAGAAATGACAATATGGCTGCTTCGCAACAAGCAAACAAACGACTGGAAAACCACCAAAGCCACCACCAAAGCCATATACGCGCTGTTGAGCGCCAACGACGAACTTCTCGGCGACCGCAATCGTCCGTTGGATATACGCATCAACGGCAGGCAGTTGCGAAACGTTGTTACAGAGCCGTTGCGTCCCGAAGCGGGAACAGGCTATACGAGTACATCGTGGAATGGCGCCGATGTGAACAGAAACCTCGCCAACCTGCGCGTAACCAATCCTAACGCGGGAATAGCATGGGGCGCAATGTATTGGCAGTATTTTGAGGATATGGACAAAATAACCTCCGCCGAAACCAACCTGCAAATGAGAAAACAGATGTTTATCAAGCGCAACACCGATACCGGCGTGATACTCGAGCCTTTTGTGGACGACATACCTCCTCACGTGGGCGACATTATTACTGTCCGCTTGGAACTCCGCGCCGACCGCGACTTTGAGTACGTACATCTGAAAGACGCGCGGGCTTCGGGCTTCGAGCCTGTGAACGCCCTGTCGGGCTTCCGCTTCCAAGGCGGACTCGGATACTACGAAAGCATAACAGACGCCGCAACAAACTTCTTCATCGGCTTCCTCCCCAGAGGAACATACGTTTTTGAATACGACCTGCGAGCGGCAAACGCCGGCGACTTCTCAAACGGCTTGACAACGTTCCAATGTATGTATGCGCCGGAATTTAGCGCACATAGCGATGGGGGACGAGTGAGGGTTGGGGAGTGAGAGGAATGGAATCTATCAACAAAGAAATCGAACTCTTATAGTTTAGTTAGATCGCCGCACAACTACACTCTACAATTTTACTTCTTCTTCCATTGACAGATTATCGCGCAAAACAAAGCGCAATATGGCGTTTGTATCAAGTATTACCATATTTTTCCATGATATTTTCTTCCCATGCGTATTGTTCTTTTTCCCATAATGCGGGATTGGCGTACGCTTTCAAGCAACCTGCCAAACTTTCAACAGAAATTTTCTGCTGTCGGGTGGTTTCTTTTGCTCTGGGTATTACAATTACCTCTACCTGTAAGTCCCTTGTTGCCCAAGGCAAATCTATTATTGGGGCGAGTACATCGGCATTGACTATTGTTCTAACTGCTTCCATATATTTTCATATTTAAATTAAACCACAAAAATACTACTTTTTTTGATACAAACCCCAAAACTGAAAAAATAATTTTCTGCCCAACACGAAATGCGTTGCGCTTATGCTGCAAAGAAATACAATAGACCTATTCTGAACTGTATGCCAAACGGAAGCCGGAAAAGACAAAGCTGTCGGCAGGTGCGCCAATGGCGTTGAAGCGCATAGCCACACGACAAGGTGCGGCGTTGTTATCACTCCAGATGCCGCCACGCAACACGCGTAGAGAGCCTGATGCAGGACCCGTCGGATCGGTATCGGTTTGTGCTATTGAAGGATATTGTCCAAACCAATCGCCACACCATTCAAAAACGTTGCCGCTCATATCATATATACCCAGTTCGTTTGGCAATTTACCGCCAACAGGTTGGAAACCATAATCATTAAAATACCACGTAACATCATCAATATTATTGCTGCCGCTGTATATAAATCCCTGACTTTTATTGCCGCCACGCGCCGCAAATTCCCACTCTGCTTCGGTGGGTAGACGGTATTTGGTTAGTTTGTAGTTTGCAACGCAATGATATAAACTAAAGCCGTAAATTTTTATAAATATTTAATTCTAAATTGATTATGTCATTCAATAAAAGAAAACAATTAGAAACCAACGAGACATTTTCGCTTTTGTTAAGTTATTTATTATTTGTCCATTTGGTTTAATTATTCCGTTTTGCCGTGGTCAATCTTCGGAAACGTTCAAGCACATTAAATTTTCTGATAAAATTAAATTTTTCATTTTTTGCAGGGTCGTAGAGCATGCCTGTGCAAAGACACATTTTGCTATTGTTGCGTTGCAAAATGTCATAATTTACACAAGCCTCGCAACCTTTCCAAAACTCCTCATCATCAGTTAATTCCGAAAATGTGACAGGCTTGTATCCGATTTCAGAATTGAGTTTCAACACTGCCAAACTTGTGGTAATGCTGAATATTTTGGCTTCAGGAAATTTTTTGCGTGAAAGTTCAAATATTTTCTTTTTTATTTGACGCGCCAATCCGCTTTTACGGTATTGGGGTTTAACAATCAATCCTGAATTAGCTACAAAACAATCGTGGCTCCACGATTCAATGTACGAAAAACCGGCAAATTTTTTTTCTTCGTCTAATGCAATAACCGCCTTGCCCGAACACATCATTTTTTCGACGTACACGGTAGAACGCTTGGCTATTCCTGTTCCGCGAACCTTAGCCGATTCCTCCATTTCTTTACATATCTCATCAGCGTAAACATGATGTTTTTCGCCGGCAACCTCAATATTGAATTTCATTGACCATATAATTGATTACGCAAAAGTACACATAAATAACAAAACTCAAAAAAATATTTGAAATATTTTCCAAAAAATATCATCAGGCAGGGGCGCCGTCAAGTTGATTTCTTCTTTCCTGACAGGATGTATAAAGCGCACTTGACGTGCATGTAAACTGATACCGCCGTTAGGATTTGAGCGCGGATAGCCATATTTCAAGTCGCCGCGAATTGGACAGCCAATAGCGCCCAACTGACAGCGTATTTGGTGATGACGCCCTGTTTCCAAATCAATTTCAAGCAGGTGATAGCGCTCTGATGATGCTATATGACGATAATGCAAAACAGCCTTTTTCGATCCGCGCTGTTCGGTATTACTTGCGTATGACCTGTTGTTTTTTGTGTTGCGAGTAATATAATGTATTAGCGTACCCTCAGCCTCATGCGGCATTTCCTTTACAACCGCCCAATAGGTTTTTTTTATCAATTTTTCATTAAACATTTTGTTGAGACGCAGCAAAGCCTTACCTGTACGCGCAAAGATTACAATGCCGCTAACAGGTCTGTCAATGCGATGAGCAACGCCCAAAAAAACCTCGCCCGGCTTGCTATATTTCTTTTTCAGATAATTCTTAACATGTTCCTCTAACGAAACATCACCCGTTATATCGGAATGTACAATTTCGCCGCATCTTTTATTAACAATGATAAGATGATTGTCCTCGTAAATAACGTTCATTTAAGTTTAAGGTTTGAGGTTTAAAGTTTGAGGTTTATTCGACTTTGTCTCATGAGATCGCTTCGCTAAGTTCAGGTTTAAAGTTTGAAGTTTATTCGACTTTGTCTCATGAGATCGCTTCGCTAAGTTCAGTTTTTTTGTTTTTAAAAAAACCTTAATAAAACAAGTCGTCTGTTTTTATTTTTAGATATTTATTCACAGCAAAATATGTAGAAATCCAACTTAGTATAATACCTGAAAACATGACAATAAGGAACAATCCGCCAAGAATTTGCACATCTCTTACGCTCAGTATTTCATCTAACTGTCCTTCAGCCCAATATAGAGACATTACGAGTATTAACATTGCAATAAAAGCGCTATAAATGCCGTGCAGGGCGCTTCGCCACAAAAAAGGTCGGCGAATAAACGTGTTTGTGGCTCCTACTAATTGCATGGTGCGTATCAGCAATCGGCGCGAATAAACTAACAGCCGTATTGTGTTGTTTATCAACGACACAGCAATAATAATCAACAAGGCGCTGAAAGCAAGTATAAAAAGGCTTATTTTTTCTATGTTTTCGTTTATAAGGTGTATCATAGTCTTTTGATACGATACTTCTTTTACTTCTTCGTACAGCAGCAGATGCTGTTCGATGTTTTGAAGGCTGTCGTTGTTAGCGAATCGGGCGTCCAATTTGACTTCTATTGAAGAAGACAGCGGGTTGAAACCTAAAAACGTCACAAAATCTTCGCCCAATTCTTCTGCAAATTCTATTGCAGCGTCTTCTTTGGTTATATAGCGTGTTTCGCGAACAAACGTTTCTGCGTCTAAAGTTTTTTGAAGTTGAAAAATATCCGCCTCTTTTACCTGATCTTTTAAAAAAATAGAAAAACCGATATTTTCCATAACGTACTGACTAATACGGTGTGCGGTAAGCGCCAAAATTCCTATTGTGCCAAGCATACACAAAACTAACGAAATACTGATAATAGAAGTGGCGTACGAACTGCGCAATCGCCTCTGTATCTGTTTTAATTCTTTATTTTTCATTCTGACAAAAATTTGTGCAAAGATAACATTTATTTATCAGAATAACCCAAATTTTGTTTGAATTTGTAAAAAAAAAGGTACTACGACTTTTTGTTTATATCTGCTCCCCTATCCGCCTTACCTCTCCCCTACCCCTCTCCGCAGGAGAGGGGAGAGCGTAGGCGTTAGCAAAATTTAAAATTCAAAACTCAAAATTTAAAATTCAAAATTCAAACCTATCTAAAGCTTTCTTTGTCGCCGAACATTCTGAAACGTACAACATCGGGACACGGTATTTCGCTTCTTTGCTGGTTTTTGCCGCCTTCGTTAAATTCTATTCTGAGAGTTATTTCGTGAGAGCCGCCGGTAGCCGCTCCAAGCTTGGATACTGTAAAATCGTAGCTGTATCCGAAAGCAATATTGTTGAAGGCTACCCCAACAGTTACAATCAGAGCGTCTACGCCATCGGGGGGCAAGCCGCGATAGCCAAAGCCCATCAGCAATGGCGCTCTGTACCAGTTTATTCCGACTTCCATTTGCTGCTGAATTGCGGTGGCTCTGAGCAGGTAGTGGAGCGTAATAATTTCTGCGGGTCTACCAACTCGCGAGGTCATTGGTATGTTATACCCGCCAAATTGCAGCCACTCAATAGGCGCTTTTGAACTCTGACGCCCGAAAGATCTGTTTGGTCTCATCAGATTGTTTGCGCTAAGCCCGAACCACATTTGGCGATTATACACTACGACCGATGACGCTGCATCGAAATAATAGTATGGCGCAGGCGTTGCTTCAATGGTTGTTTCGTCTATACCTGTAATGCTTATCTGGTCTCCCCATATTGCTCTTCTGTTTAGCGCCCGCTGCGAATACGAGAAACTTATTCCGGGTCGGATACGCCAGTCTTCGGTAAAGTTGAACCTGTACGAGTACAACGCCGTAGCGCTTGTTGTACCCATACCCGCCGTACCTGCTACGTCATACACAGCAGTAAGCCCAAAGCCGCTGTTAATAGCATAAAAGTTATTGTCAATACCCACCGCATAAGTGACATACGAGCCGGGCAACTTAGCCCACTGGTCGCGGTAGGTTAAGTACGCCCGCGAGCCGAGAGAGTTGCCCGCAAAAGACGGAGCAATAAGCAAAGGACTGTTATAGTGCTGCGAGTATTGCGGATTTTCTGCATACGCGCTGCCCAGCGGCATCGCTAATAACAGGATCAGGGCTGTCTTTATTTTTGAAAAATTTATCATACTCTATTGAATTTTAAATTTTGAATTATTAATTGTTAATTATTAATTGTTAATTGTTTACCTGACTAATGTAATATCTCCCATCAACATAAATGATCGTCCGGTTTGATATACTCCTTCCACTCTGTAAATGTAAACTCCTTCTTCAACGGGTCTGCCGCGATAGTATCCGTTCCAGCCTTTAAGGGGCGTGTCTGTTTCGTAGAGTTTAATACCCAATCGGTTGTATACCACCATTCGATATGTTAATATTGGACTAACCACCACAGGGAAGAATAGATGGTTTCGGTATCCAAATTCAGGTACTTCATCGCTTGGTTCTCCCCCTATCCATTCAATTCCGCCTACCATCCAGCCGCCGTTGGGACCTAGTTCGGGGTCTTCGCCGTTGGGACCGGATCCGGGAGCTCCGCCAATCATACCGTCTGCTCCGAAGCCGGGTCTAATCGGTCTGAAAATGTTAGGCAGCATCATGTCGCCTACGGATTGCATTTCTACGGCGCTTTCCAATATGTGAACTCCTTCGCATTGCGGTGTAGTATATGTACCTACCGTCAGTTTTATATCATAAGTACCCGATCTCAGATACATGTGCGCAGGCGAGAATGTCGTGTCCTTGTCTTCAAAAGTATTGTCGCCGAAATCCCAGCGATACCATACGGGGTACTGCGTGAAGCCGTCGGGCATTATGTTTGTTGTGTAGTTGAACGCTCGCAGTGATTGTCCGACGTACAGGAACGTAGGTCGTACTTCAAAATGCGGTTGCGGACGAGGATGCACTTCAATGACGCGTTTAAATTCCTGACGGTCGCCGCCATGCCCTATCGCTATCAGGGATACAGTGTACACTCCGGGGTCTTGGAAGGTATGGTCGGGGTTTTCGCGAACATCAGTATATCCGTCTCCAAAGTCCCAAAGGAAAAGGTCGGCATTTCGGGAGTTGTTTTCAAACTGCACTGTGTAGGGCACACAATCGGGCGAGACTTCCGAGAAGTCGGCAATTACCGAAGGCGGAGTTATTGTAAATCGCAATGTATGCGAATCTTTACAGATACCGTTTGCTGCCGTAACATTTTGCGTCATTGTAAACTCTCCCCACCGAGTAACCGACAATGGAGATGGATTTTGAGCCGTTGAGAATGTTCTTTGGTAGTTTGACACGTCAGCCCACGACCAATCGTATGTCAGGCTGTTTCGGTTGGTTGGGTGCATTACGAGGTTTTCAATCTGTATTGGCGCGGCAGGGTGTACGTATGGCGCCTGCGGATGCGGAGCCATTAGTCGGAAATCGGCTTTGGGCGTTACCCGCACCAAAATGTCTTCGTCCCACGTATCAGAGCAGCCAACGCCCCCTTCGTCCGACCATACAGTCAGTTTAACGTTATAGGTTACATCTTCCCAGTGTTCAGGACCAAGGTTAAATGTATGCGGTACGAACGTTGTGAAGCGGTCGTTGCGGAAAAGGACTGTTCCATCGCCAAAGTCGAATTGAAGGCTTTCAGCGCCGAGCGAAGTGTTTCGGAAATTAACTGCAAACGGGCTGCAGCCGGTGTCGCCAACACGTTCTGCTATGAACTCGGCTTTCACGTATGGATTGATGGTTACGGTTTGCGTAGCGAGGTCGCTTTCGCACTGCAACAGCCGACCATTATGCGTCCAATCGGTTACTGCGCGAAGAGTGGCTCTTCTTTGCAGGAACGCGCCCAAAGAGTTTGTATAAATCCAGTCCACGTCGCGGGTAAAACGCTCATCATTATAATACGTTGCGTTGCCACCATCGCCAAAATCGAATATGTATCGGGTATTGGGGTGGTTGGGCTTACCGTCAATGTCGTTGGACGTATTATTGAATGTAATATGAACAGGCTGACAGCCATCGTAATTTGCGGGAACCAGAAAGTCTGCCATGGGTTGCGGATACAGGGTAAATGTTTTGGTTATGGAACTGTTACACCATGTGTTACCCGCTGTCAGGGTTATTTCAAAAACATGCGGGTCAATGCGCGACACATTATTTCTGAACGTATAGTCGGGGTTTGGATTGTTTGAGATTCCGCCGTTGGCTGTGTTCAGAAAATCGCCAAAGTTCCAATTGTGCGAACTGACAACGCCCTGCGACTGGCTAAAAAATTGAGCCTGCGCCGGCGCGCAGCCCGAATCGGGTCCGGAAAAGTCGGCAATAGCCTCAGGGTTTATAAGTATAGTTTTCTGTACAAACGAACTGCAAGTCAAATAGGGATCTACGTCGTTAACGTTACGACGATGCTCGTTTCGCGCCTCAAGAGTTATGGTGCGCGGTAAGGGCGACGAGAAATTAAGGTTATTGTATTCGCGAGACACAGCGGCTCCAAAATCTATGTCGTCTGAGTATCCGTCGCCAAAGTTCCAATTATATATGGTAACATCTTGCCCTACTGACCGGTTTAAGAAATCAACGGGCGTGGGCGGACAAATACTGCCATCTCTTAGCGGGTCAGCCGGGGGATATTCGCGCTCAAGGCTATGGAGAAAATCAGCCTTGGGTATGGGATGAACCGTTATTGGTATTGATCTTGCGCTATTAGCAAAACATATACCATTATCTACCTGCAACCATACATTATACACCCTGCTTTCGTTTGGTTTTAAGGGATCAATGAAGAAGTTGTCGTACGGGTTGGGTATTCGCGAGCCTCCGGCGGGATTTTTTGTGAGATCCAACGGATCTATTACATCGCCGGCAAAACCTTGAAGGTTGCCCGGATGAGGCGGCTGTTTGAGCGGATCGTCGTCGAAATGCCAATAATATCGGAAATTGTGCGCGCCGCGCGATTCCTGAGAATTAAAGATTACGGTAAAGCCATCGCAACCCTCGTCTATGTTTGAAACTCTGAAATTGGCTTCAACAAGAGGCTGAATGATAGACATTCTCGATATATCGGCTTCACATACAAATTCTTTTCGGTCACCATTTAAGTATATAACATTTGTGCTTTCGCCTAACAGTCTGACATACACTGCTTCGGGAATAGTTCCAGTAGTAAGATACTGGTGAGAACTTCTTCCGTCCCAGTCAACGCGATCGAGGGGTCCATCGGGCGTCCATCGGAAGAAATAATCTACATAAGGGTCGAGCGAGGTATTAAGGGCATACTGCCTGAACGGCGAGCAACCTGTTGCCTGCGTTATATAGCCGGTAGGATCGCCGGTTACGGGGTCATAAGTTCGAGCCTGAAGTTCCATATCCAACACGGGGCTTCGGAAAATTGTAAGCGGTACCTCTACCGGCTCGCTAACGCAGAGACTTCCCGACACCGATGAGACCCAAAATTTCAACGGGTCGTACACGGGAGGTATGTGTGGACCGCCGGGAGGACCTGCGACGCCTGTACCGGGTCTAAGGGTATGACCGGCGTAATTGTGATAGTACACATTTGCTCCGCCGCCCAGCTGATCCAAGATTGGATCGCCATTACCGTCAGTTCCTATTTCAAGCCACCAGCGGTACATTGCTGTTCTATCAGGATCACTCGGTTCTACTTCCAATACATAGAACGGCATCATAAGTTCTTGACAATACGCGAACTCGTTAGGTAGAGGAGGACCCGCTGCTACGTTTACATTCAAGTAGGCGTAGGTAAGGGGACTTTCGCACGAAATAACATTATCTAACGACGGCGCGGCTATGGTGTGCAGTATTACCTGCGACACTCCATACATTACCGACTGGTCTTCCTCAATCATGCGCGGATTTAAGGGGTCTGTGCTGGGCCATGGCTGCGGCAGCGCAGCTACGGCGCTTACCACGTCAAGCGAATGTGTGAGGAAAGTGTCGCCATATCCGTCTGTAGTTACAGTTCCCGGGTGCAACGGATTTGACGGGTTTATAGACACAGGGTTGTTAAGGTCGTTGGTCATGTACCACTTAAATCCGGAAACTGCTGGAAGGGGATCTTTTATTTCCACCTTCATTAGCCATTCGTCTTCGTTGGAACACAACGGAGTAGCAACCTGAAATAGTCTATCGGGACGCACGGGTATCGGGTAAACCGAAACAGGTAACACCGCTTCGCTACTCGAACATCTTCCTATTATTGCAGTCAAAGTTACACGACTTGCGCGCGGCGGAGTGGTTCCTGAATAGTTTATTCTGAACGTCGGGTTAAGATAGTTATCGTTATCAAGGGCGTCTTTATTGCTATCTCTAAACGGTTGAGGACCCCATTGAAGCCTAAGGTTGTTATCATTCAAAAACGCTTGATCAGCCGATTCAATGTCATATGCTATTGAGCCAATTCTTAGTATGCCGGAAACGTTAAATTCTTCGTTATGACACACAAAAACGTGATCGGCTTCAACGTCAGCCTGATTGATATATTTCAATTCTACTTCCGGAGCAGGCTGGGTTGTAAGAAATAATTTTTCGGGCGGCGCAATACATCCGAATATGTTTCTTTCCTGAACAACAATGTTGCCTTCCCACGCGCCTGTTACCGTTTCAAACCAGTATTGCTGATGGTGGTCGAAATTATATTCTGTCTGAGGCTCGCCGGTCTTATCTACTGTTTGTCCCGGTATTGTTGGATGGGGCTCTGACCATACAACCTTTGGCTCGCTCTGGTTGTTAGGCGCCGTATTGGGTACGCTTTCTACTCCCCACATATATCTTGAACCGGGAGCTCTTGTATCTGATGATGTTTGGAAAATATATCTCAAATCGGAATAGATACATAACTCGTTGGTCATATCAAATCGGGTGATAGGCAGCGGATTAATTGTTATAGCGGCGTCTCTGGATGTTCCCGTGCAGAATTTCGGTTCATTGGCTACATACAGAGGATGAGTATTCGGATATTCGCGGGTAATATGCGGCGTTGCCCGCACCAGCGCGGTTTGCGGGTCTTGCCCCCACAAGCGATTTTCACCTACGCCCATTGCATGGAATTTACCGATAAACTGCGACGGGTCAGATGGATCTACTGCAAATCGGGTGGTATCGCCTATAAATACCGGCAGATGCGAATCGGGCAAACCCGCTATTGGCAGATGATTGACCGTCGGATCATCATCTAACAACTCGCCTGTGGCGTCAACTAATTGCCATTCTGCCGGCGGAAGTAGTTGCAGATTATGATCTTCGGGATTTATGAACGCCCAACTGTATTCGTAGCCATAGTTGGTATCAGTGACCTGATTTGCGGCTATGAATTGATTTGGATACTTCGTACCGTCGTGTATGGTTGTTTCAAATTCAACCATATCTCCAGCGCAAATTGTTTGGTCAAAAGCGTACGGTTCAAGCGTTGGGCTTGGCATTAGCGTTACCGTAAACGTTGGTCTTTCGCCCGGAGGGGCGCTTTCGCAACCATCTAAAACAGACCATATAGAGAAGGTGGCAGATATTGGGTTTGCCTTGTTGTTACCTGTGTTGAAAGTAGCCTGAAAGTTTGGCAAAGGTCCTGTTTGTATGCCTGCCGGAACAAAAGTTTGGTTGCCCATACTGCTGCCATCACCGCCAGAGAGACGTTGCCATTGGAAAGTCGAAGGGTTAGCACCAGTTGTTGGAAAGGCGGTTGAAAGGTTTACTATAGCATTACTGCTGATACCCAAATCGTTATAGAAACGATCGCCATTGACAAATTCATGTTCGCAGAGGAATTTGTCAGGCGCAATAATTACATCGTAAAGCGAGGGTTCGTCATCTACGTAAATACGCACGTCGGGTTTGGGTTTTACGGTAATTGTAAAGTACATCGGATCGCCTTCGCAGTAATTTACTATAGCGCTTGCAGTGACTTCGGCTTCAACTTTAGCATTGACATTGTTTACCGAATTGTTGGGTCCAACGGTATTTGCGTTGTAAGTAAAGAACGTCGGAATATTTGCCTGACTTCCTGCAACGTCAGTTCCACCGCTTGATGGCAGTACTGGCGGCGTTCCCGCCGGTGGTCCAGCGCCTGCCTGCGAAATAACATCGCCCGTAACGTTCCATGTTATGCCGGCAGTAGCGCCGGGCGCTATTGTTATCTGATGGCGAAGGTCAATACCGCCGTCCACTAAATATTCGGGGCAGTATGAATGGTCAGCGCTGATTACCTGTACCATTTTTGGTTCAGGTTTCAGGGTTATGTTAAATGTATATCTCGGAGTTAACGATACGCAATTAAAACCGGTTATGTGAGATTTATCGGGAGAAACTGCGTCCACTGAAATAGTTGCCGTTATGTTACCCGAAGTGAAGTTTTCGCCTCCTATACCGCCGGTTCCTATATTGGTAACGCTGTTTGCGGCTATGGGCAAACCTGTCCAGATGTTGGAATTGTTCACAGTCCAGTTGTACACTACATGAGGCGGATCGTAATCCAGAGGATTGAACGTTTTAGTTATATTCGATTGAAAATCGTCGAAAGAAATAGGTTCGTCGGGGCAAAACGACGTGCCTGTAAGCGACACACCGCCGGGTATAGCGGTCGTGGGCGCTGTTACTACCGGCGCAGGAAATACCACATAGTCGAATGGTAATGACTCGCTTGGGCAACGATTGGACGTTGAATGATTATATATTGCCGTAAGGGTAACCCTTGCGGTGTTGTCTGTGCCGGTTGTGTTGTTAGCGGCGTTAAATCTGGGAATAAACGCGTTTTCGCTGTTGGTGGCGGAAGCTGGTGTTGGCGTTCCCACCGTTGTATTGCTAAACGACCATGTATACAGTATTTCTTTTGTGAGGTCTGCCACGTTTGTACTGAAATTTATTTGCGGAAATTCGTTGCCTGAACAAGCTCCGCCTATCAGATGCAGGTCGGAAGGTTCAATAGGGTTAATGACAGGGCGCACAAGCGCTGTAAGGCTTAGTTCTGCCTCGGCGCTAAAGCAACCGTTCTGCTCTGCCTGAACGGTAAAGGTTACTGTGCGGTCTATTCCGTCTACTGTTACCGGTCTTTGTATGCCGCTCCAACTTTCGCCTAAGTTTAGATTGTGGGTATTGACAGTTCCCGCTGGCGTATAGGGAAAAGTTGTTGTTCCGTCAATAATTTGGAAGTCGGTATCGTCTGCTATTGTCGTCCACGTAATTGTGTATGTGGGCGGTTGTCCCGGATTACTGTTTGTTAACACGGGAGTAATAGGTTCAAAAGTAAGCGGCGCCGAAGGATCCAAAGTCGGACACAGGGTTTGGTGCGAGTTTAAGAACGTTGTGGTAAATATTGGCACGGGTTTAACTACAACGTCAAAGAATCCGGTTGCAGCGCAGCCGCCCACGCCCGACACTGCGGTAACTGTAACCCTGCTTGTGCTGTTCCAGGGCGACACGATGCGCGTATTATTCGCAGTTTGAAATCTGCCAGTGTGGTAACGATTCTCATTGTCCACAGTTACAGCTTCGCGATTTGCAACTTCCGACATACCGGTAATATGACCTGTTGCCGAAGGCACATTTGTCCATGTGTACCTTGTTCCTGTTTCTGTTACCTCACTCCAAAATTCCGTTAATTTGTTGGGTTGCGTGGTAGCTGGCGCCCGATCATCGTCCTCTTCTATCCAAATATTTGAGCAATATTCAATAGAAGTCGAGGTAAGAATTAAATCAGGGCGCGGGTTCACTCTTATGTTGAAAGTAGCGGGCGCACTATAGCAGCCGTCGCGTTCGGCGACTATCCTGATGCTTCCCTCGTCGTACGCGGGATATGCAGCGGTTTGCGTTGCAGCAGGAAAATCAAAACGGTAGCTGTTTGTTCCGGTTACGACAGCGGGAGGCACGTCAAGACCACCGCTTGCCAAACCCGGATTGGGGTGCGAAGGCATTGCCGCTAATTCGGCTGCTGTGGTGGGACGCGGCGCGTCTTCATTAGTACCGTCCACGTGCCACCACGTATATCTTATGGTACTGCCCACAGGCATTGATTGAAGCGAAACCGTTGCAATATTAGTCCTGCCGCCAGCCGTATAGACGTCGGGGCAAAGCGTTTGGTCGCTTGATAGAATAACAGGCTGCGGTTTTATCGTAAACTCAAAGTTTTTCGGTGATCCGGGGCAGCCGCGATAAATTCCAAACACGGTCATATTGTATATGTCATCGGAGCCAGAAGTGTTGGGGCGCGCTCTGTAAGGCGTAGTTGTGGGACTGCCGGTCTCGGTGGTAATGGGACCGTGTACGGATGTGTTGGTTCCGCCTATTGGTCCACTGTACACCTGCCATGTATATAATATATTTTCGTTGTCGGCAGCGGCTGACAGCCAGTTTGTATCCTGAAACGTAATATTAACAGGATCGTCAGGACACAGCGCAGCAAGCGTGGGCGTTGCCGTTTCGGGTACCGCTATAAACTCTATGGTGTGAGTTTTTTCTATTATTGAGGTTGGCAAACTGCCTTGGGCGCAAGGTCCTTTGATAAACCACACGAAGGTATATATTCCGGGTCTGTCCACTGTAAATCGAACGGTAGGGTTATCGGCGCTTCTAATTTCTCTTAATATTGTAATATACGCGTCTGCTCCGGCAGGGAAATCAATATTTCCTACGGCAGGTGGTCTCGGACCTGACCAACCCACTGCCGCAGCGCCATTAACAAGCACAGTTGCGCCCGCCGGCGCCTCTTTTAGCGCCCATACACCTACTTCCCATGGACGAACGCGGGCGCCGGGTACCGCTACTAAACCGTGACCGCCGCCTGCGCCTGTTGAAACGCCGGTTAGAGATACATCGTATATACATTCAGTCGGCGGCAAGGGAAGCGTGTTGCCTTCATTATGAATTAAGCCTTCATCGGGGAAGGTGCCAAAGGATATTTCAACCTCATCGTTACAAGACACTAAATTGCCGGCGGCATCGCGAATTTCCCATCTTATTTTGTATGTTCCGAAGAAAATTCCATTAGGACTAACCGTTGCATTATGCAGGTCAGTTCTCCATTCAGTCCAGTTTCCGTTACCTGTCATCAAATGGGTATATGATCCTTGTACAAATCTAAGATCTGGCGCTCCGGCAGGTTTATCCACTTGAACCCATCTGCCGTGCTGGTCCGCTAAAGCCGGCTCGGCATTTAACGTTATTGTCTGGGAACATTCTATGTACGGAAAGCGGGCTAAATTTCCAGGGTTGGCATGTGCTAATCTTACCTCTATGCTTGTGATTGTATGGGTAAGATTTCCCAGAAAAGTAGGATTGTGTACGTTTGCTATGCCGTTACACGTAAAGCCTCCTTCTGTACGCTGTACGACAATACCCGAAACGCTGAAATTGGCTTCGGTTGTACCAACACCCGCAGAAGTACCCTGTCTGATTCTGTCAGCCGGCACTCTAACAACGTTACCGGGGGCGGTAGTCAAGCCGGTCGCAGTAATGACGCCCGTGCCGAAATCAGTAGTAAACACTACTGTATATTCTCCAGTATTGATTCTGAAATTCAGCGGTATGTCAATGTATTCGCCGTTACATATTGAAGGGCTTGTAGCATCTGCAAAGTTTACTTCGGGCATTGGCAGTATTACGATGTTGGCAGAGCCTGCTACGGTTCCCGAGCAAGTTAAATTTGCCTCCTGCATCAGGTCAAATATCTCTATGCGGTACGTTCCATCGCGCAGCCTTCGTTCCGTTTGGTCGAAAAATGTGGCGGGGTTATTTATTGTAATAGTGTAAGTTGCCGTTCCGGTTGATGTGCCTGCGACGGGTATCACCGCTGATTCGTAAACTGTGGTTCCTACTGCATGACCGCCGTTAATTGACGCTACTGATTTAACTATGCGCCATCTAAACCTCCAGCCTGATTCAAACAGTCCTTCGAGCGCAACGCTTGCTGCAATATCAAGCGCGTCGTCGTTGCAAAATGTTTGCGTTGCCGGCGATAGCGTTGCCCGCGGGGTAGGCACTACCGTTACTGCTCTGGTTGTATTGTCGGTTGGGCAGTATTTGTCGGTTGCGCTACTTTGAGCCGCTTCATTTTCGTAGCGTAATCGCACGTGTACGCTACCGGCTGATCCCGCGCCGGGAACTGTGGGCGTATTGGTAGAAAAGTTTTGCGGGTTTGTTGTAACACCCGTAGCGGCAGTTCCTGTAATACCAGGACCTGTGAAAGTCCACACATATCTTGTATTGCGAGTAACATCCGTTGATGCGGGAGTAGACTGAGGGGAGGCGAGTCCTTGCATCGTCATGGTTGGCAATGCCGACGCTGTAAACGGATTGGCAGTTGTAGCCGGACAAAGATATGTTGGTGGTCCGTTAGGCGGCGTCAGCGTTGGCGCAGTAATAGCGCTCCGTCTTCTTATTTGAGCGTGACCATTCCATGTTCCGTTGTTTGTTATTTTTGTACCCATATTTACGCCGCTCGTAAACGGCGAAGCGGGCGTCATAGTTGGCACGCCTATCATCATACCACCTTCTTGAACCCACGATTCGCAGCCGGTAGTTCTGTCATACAATCTTGAAATTTGGTAATTTGTAACGTAACCGGCTGCCGGAGATACAGAAATAGTGGTAGAAGCAGCCGTACCGCTTACTGTTGCATCCTGTCTGCCTTGCACGTTGCCGTTCCAGGTAGGCGCGTTGGTGTTTGCAAATCTGATGTCCACAATTCCTCTACCAAAAACACTGTTCACTGTTAATGGATAGGTTGCATCGGTGGGGCAAAGTTCTGCGTTGGGATCTACCAAATTAGCCATTGGTCGCGGGTTAATAGTAATAACCCATTGATCGTAGTCGCTCGGGCAGTGCATACAATCGCTTTCTTGTCTTGGAAAATTGGAATGATTGCCCCATCCGGTAGTGTTCCAGTATGGATGATTGTACCGATATGTGCAGCCTCTTGTTGCACTAACTAATCCCGCGTCAGATGGTTGACCTACCCAGCCGGGAACGTTTGTATTTAATGCCCGCACCCATTCGCGATATACTCTGATAGTCAATGTTATTTGTTGTCCTCGCTGGTCGGTGTTTGCGCCGCCTGTAAGTTGAATATCAACGGTGCTGCCATCGGCTTCAACATTTCTTATTGAGGCTACGTGTGAGGCGTTGCCGGTTCCGGTCACGCTTTGCACAAACCATACGTACCTGATGTCGCCGCCCCACGTTTGAGATATTGGAGCGGGTAAACTTGCTCTGAAAGTTTGCCCAGCACAGAAAGTAGAATTGGTTGCAGGCGAAGCTTGCGTGGGCGTGATAGTCAGATTTGCCGGCGTGTTAGGTCTTGTGGAACCCGCTGCCGTTCCGCTTGGTCTGGCTGAAAGGTTTTCGCGCACATACCATGACAATCTCCTTGGCGGAGAAGTGCAAGGAGGAGTGTTTGGGTCGCGCGTCCATTCGTATGTAACCCATACATGATATTCACCGGCAGTTGCCAGACTCAATTGATTTGCTGCTGTAGTGGGATGCGAACGCGGATCAAAATCAATATTGGTTCCGTTACCTGTTCTGTTAACCGTATAAATTGGGGTTCCATTTGTTATTCCATCTCTGTCGCCTCTGTAAAATCTGTAAACGCCCGGATTAGCAGTGGAAACACCAAAACTGCCTAATCCCGGAGGATTTTCATGCTCAATTCTAACAGTAGGATCTGCAGTTGCGTGACCTGAATTACAAAATTCAAAAATTCTTTGAACAACCGGCGGCGGCGCTGGGGTTACGGTAATACGCGCCCATGTGGTAGACGGGTTGGCGGGATGTGGGTTACATACGTTG
>Ga0099364_10004816_pt1 | contig 20309 bp, 14 predicted proteins | sample TergutTh196P3_FD_73070 | JGI IMG/M metagenome (GOLD analysis project Ga0099364, IMG submission 73070) | Microcerotermes parvus P3 segment gut microbial communities from Pointe-Noire, Republic of the Congo - Th196 P3 | ecosystem: Host-associated > Arthropoda: Insects > Digestive system > Gut ... | reverse complement strand
CCTGCACCCCATCCGGCAAGCCCGACCGCTTATATGCCGAGTCGCCAAAAATCTTCTTCAAACGTTTGAAGCGACCCTCCAACTTTTCAATGGTCCGTTTGGCTCCCTCCTGATCCTGAATATCAGCCGTGTGAATGACCCGCGACATAATGAGTCCCAGTGTATCCACCACAATATGCCGCTTGCGACCTTTCACTTTTTTACCCGCATCATCACCGCGATCGCCTCCGTTTTCCGTCGTTTTCGCCGATTGACTGTCAATGATGCCGACAGAGGGCGTAGGCTTTTTACTCTTGTTTTTCCGCACCCAACGACACAGGGCATCATGGATCTTTTGCCAGATACCGTCGTTGCGCCAGTGCCAAAAGACATTGTACACCGTCTTCCAATTGGGAAAATCGTGAGGCAAATTTCGCCACGGACAGCCGGTGCGTACCAAGTAAAGGAGGGCGTTGATAATACGCCGACGACAGATCTGCTTGGGCCCCTTCTTTTGCCTGGGGATCATCGGTTGAATGATGAGCCATTGTGTGTACGACAAATCCGTCCTATAATGGGGCATGACTCGCATGTTACGTTCCTCCGTGATTCAGAGTGATTTCCGAAAAGCGGACAACGTAACATGTTTTTCGCCTGACCAAAATAGAATTTTCCCGTTTTTCAAAGGGAAAACACAGTTAAAGACTTGCTCTAAACAATATGATACCATACCCCACCATGTTGTACAAGAGGGAACCATACTAAACATGTCTTTTTTAGCAAAAAATCCTAGAAAACAAGGAGTTTTCTAGGCTTGCTCTATGATTCAAGCAGTTTCAGAAGAAGAGGCAAAAAAGTATAGTCAGAATACCAAAAAATTTTTTACACACCCAGACGAACAGCAAGGTTCCCCTAACACTGTCATTCCCGCGAATGCGGCAACCCCGCGGCGCATGCACCCTGGTATTGCATAAACCCGAATGACCACACTGCGAACAATACGTGAACCCAAGGAGGAAATGCTTGAGCGGCAAGAAACATACTTCGTGAAAGAAAACGAATGGAAAACCTAACGCTTTCTTGCCAGTTCCCGATGTAACGCCAATTTTTCCAGTTCGGCTGACACACGACCCGATACGTAGTCCATTAGACTCAATTCGTGATCCGTACAGTCGCGGCGTTGATCCGAAAACAACCACAACGTTCCCCAAATGGATTGCTGCGACATGACCGGCAGGCAGACCGCCATCGGAAAATTTTCCGGTGTCTTCCACGTCTCCATCAGGTAATCCTCGTTGATCACGACGGCTTGCCCCAAAATGGCTTCGACATCGGCAATCGATTCGTGAAGCGGTTTTGGCGGATCAAGCAGACGCTCTTCCGGCAAGCCCCAACATGAGCGCAGTTTGAGCATTTTCTTCTGGGAATCCAAGAGGTACAGCGATGCCGCACAAAAATCGGTCAATTTTGCACTCTCTTTGAGCAGCAGGAGTAGCGATTCTCCCTGCCGCTGAATGGGCGGGAGATCAATCGCCGCCGCCTGTGTTTCTTCATATTGACGAAGGGCTTGTTGCCAGCGGTAGGCATCTCCCAAAAATTGAGCGAGAGCGGTCAAGAACTTCTGCCGCTCCTGTCCGACCAATTTGGGCTTGCGAATATCCCGGCTCGGCAATAAAACGAGTTGTCCCGGCGAGTGACCGCCGCTAATGCCGATGCGAAATGTTTCCTCTGCCGTATCCGGCAGAGTACCGCCAGTCCGCACAAAACGGACATCCAGACCGAGATGCTGCCAAAGGGACTGTAAAAGTTCCGGCAAACTGCCGAAAAGGGGGATATCTTCGTGATCTAGCATTTCCTTGAATCGCTGTAAATCCAGTAGATGAGTATCGTAAAAGGAGAGTGTTTCAAAGGAAACCGGTTTTTGTGTATTGTGGTTCATAGGCATGCGGGATCAATTAAGGGGGAGGAAGGGGGGATCTCGACCATCGAGTCCCGCTCGTGTCCATATTACTCCATCGGAACATTACCTCGTATGCAAAAAGCCATTCTCCCCTAGGGCGGGTTATGTGCATTGTAGCGCACTTTTTGTGTTCTGCCATCTACTCGGATTCGATAACCCACGGAAAGCACTACTCACCATCGTCAAAGAAGCCGTCGATAACTCACTCGATGCCTACAAAGACGCTGGCAAGCGAAATAGCAAAATTCACGTCTGCATTCCCGCCTTTCACTTTCCTGCTAATTCGGATAGAATTACGTCCATGTCAATACTACACCTTTCCGACACATTACTCGACGGTTAAGAATGATAGTTTTCAACACAAGCCGGAAGGGAACGCAACGCAATGACGGACAATGAAAGCCGGGAGCGTAGCAACGCGTAGCGACCGGATATTTAGCGAACGCACACGTCACAGAGCCCGACGCGTTAGCAAGGAATCATACGTTCGTTCCTTGCTTACGCTTCGGGCTCTGATACCAGTGCGGAGTACCGCACGCAACCGCTCGGCGAGCGGTTGCCTACCTTTGTCGCCGTCGTCTGGCGAGTCCTAATCCTGCCAATCCGAGAGCGACCATCGCCAGCGTCGCGGGCTCGGGAACAGCATTACTATCATCAAAAATGACTCTGCCATACGTCATGGCATCCCAAGAGATAAATCCATTGCTGGCAATGCCCCAACCATCGGCAATCACACCGTCGTTGAGAATCCAAAACGAATAGTCTCCCCAAACGGCTTGCACAGACTCAAGGTTGCCTACTCCACTGACTCTGGCAGTAGTTGTGCCCACGAGATCACTGAGAAAGAACCCCGTAGTCCCGCCGAAGGCATCGAAAAAGGTATCTGCCCAGTAGTCCTCTCCAAAGATGCCCGTTACACCGGCGAGGTCGAGCGAAACATTGCCCTTGGTAAAATTGGCGCTCGTCGTTCTGATACCGGAGTAGTACCCGGGCATTTCGCCATCGGCAAAGGCAGAAATGGAAAGAATACCGTTGCCGCTGCTGGCAAATTGGAGGTTCGTGATACTTCCCCAGTTACCCGTGTTATTAGCGGAATTGCCCGCCATAGTCAGCGTGGCGATAACGCCGTTGCTTGCGTTGTAAGTGCCGTCGGTATAGGTTACTGTGCGTTGCGTACCCGGATAGATTGATGTGCGTGCATTGACAGTACCGCCATTCAACGTAAGGTGGTATACGTCGCCGCTGAGTGTACCGCCGTTGACCGTGGCATAAGCGGCACCGCCATCAACAGTTCCGCCATTCAACGTAAGGTTGGTCGTGCCTCTCCCTGATCCTTGTCCAACCACATACGGATCGCCACTCTTGAGATAACCGCCATTGACCGTCACGTTATTGATATTGCCAGCACCTCCATTGCCTTCTGTATTGTCCACAAAGCCGCTGTTCAACGTGAGATTCTCTATTTGCCCTTGAAAATATCGAGTTCCAAAGGCTTCACTACCAGTCATCCGATACGGAAGGATTGTAAGGGTACCGCCATTGACCGTAGCATCGTTGATTATGCCCCCATTGTTGACAGTACCACCGTTCATCACGGTAAGTGTTTCGACCAGTCCTGCTGGGGTTTGATGGACATTGCTACTCGTACGTTGACTAATGTTAAGAACTCCCCCAGAAGCGGTGCTGCTGTTAACCGTGCCGCTATTGGTGAATGTGCCGCCCTGCATTGCGAGATCATTGATAACTCCGCTATTGGAAATCTGACCGCCATTAACCGTAGCATCTTCTATTGTAGCATCGGCATAGTTTGTCGCAGAGCCGCTGTTCAAGATGAGTTCTCTAATAAGTGCATTACTTCGATTGTTCATTGTTCCGCCATTAACCGTAGTACGATTTATCGTAGCGTAGTTGTTGCCAGTTTGTCCTGTGGACAGCACAACGGCACCGGTGTTATTGCGGTAATCGTATGTCTGAGCGAGCGTGCTTCCCGCAAAGAAAATTATGGCGAAGAGCATCAGAGCCGCAACCGGAAGGTTGCGAGGGATTCTCGTCGCGACCTTCCGGTCGCGGCTCTGATTGTTGTCTCCGATTGCTGTAAAAAATTGTTTCATCGTGGTCATTATTTGTCTCCAATTTGGTTGAGAGTCGACCCGTTTGATCGGCTCGGTTAGGATTACGGCAAGAACGACAAGAGGCGATACCTACCTAAAAGAAAGGAGGAAAACGCCAAGTTTACCCAAGTGTCGTCTCACCTCACACCACATGAAGCGTGCGCAAAAACCACGCACAATGCCGACGACCTTTTGGGAGCGTCAACACAGAAACGGCTACAAGCCTACGTCATGACGCTCCCCCGCAAAGAGGAGACACATGTCACGTAGATTTTTCTCGTTACTTCCGACCGGAAAATCCGGGTGGTGTAGGAAGAACGAAAGGTAAAAACTTGCGAACTATACCAAATTTTAATGGACACACGCACAGCGCGCATCGCCCATGTTGATATTATTATACCAGCATTTTCCGTGCCGGTCAAGATAATTCTGAAAAGATTGTTTGAAGTTCTTTGTAATCAATGACTTATGACGATAGCATCGGAACTGCGCCCCTCAGACGACTGTTGCAAAATAATACAACTAGCGTTTTGTTTGGCGACAGATGTATCATTTTGCAGCATTTTGTCCTTTTCCGTCATTGGGGTGCGTTTCATTCCGGCTTGTGTTTTTGAGTATGGCATAGGTTGCCCCATTTGCCTAAATAGAACACCCACACGCAAACGGACAGAATTTTTTTGCCAAAATTGAGTTTTTGGACACTCTGACCGCTCTTCATAGGGTACACTGTACTATAAACGGGGTCAAAAAGGACAATTTGGTGCCGTTTATGGTATATCGCAATGCGTTTTTCCATAACTGCGTCCGAGAAAAACCTCTGGACACACTTTGAGGAATTCGTTATGGTTCGTTTTGATGTTTTTGATTACTTTCCCGATATGATGTTTCACAAGTTTTCGGCATTGCTGGTCTCGTTTTCGTTCGTCGTTTTGACGGCGGGTTGTAATTGTTTCAATGACCAAGCGAAGCCGACGAATCCGTTTGCGCAAAATGTGCAAACCGTTCCGCCGTTGGCAACTTTTTCCAGTCAGGATTCGTACCTCGGTCAAACACCGGGAACGTTCGTGCCGCAGACACCGGCAACGACCTTTCCATCGGGATCGGTCTCGCCCGCTCAACCGGCGGGAACTCCATCGGACATCTCTTTGTCCGATGCTGTGAACAGTGGAGAGAAAGCAACGCTGTTTACGCCGGCAGGAAATGAGTCCGGCTGGACTGCCGTCGAAGTGGCGGCAACGAGTCAGACAGCATTTCAAGCAATGGAGGCAAAGGTCAAATCGGCATCGCTCTTGGGCAGTTCGGCGGACGCTGACGAATCATTGGTTGTAGGAGCCTCACACATCGTTACAACGATAATGGACGAATCGCAATCGGCAACGGCTCTGCCTGAGCCGCAACTTCTCTACACGGGACAGTATGCGGAATAACTGCTTTCCTCCGGCTTTCGCCGGGGGGCATGGACATTACACCCCATTGGGGCACTAAAGTTGGACACACCCGGGACGACTGCAAATTTTCTAGATAGGCATCCGCCCGACAATCAGCAACCTACCTTTCGAGCGTTTACTGTTAAATTTGTCGATGGACTGAATAACAGGGTGCAGTATAACAAAAAAATTGGCTTGACTCTTTTGAAAAATTCTGTTTACTTATGGGCAACGATCACCGAGTCACTCCCGGCGTGCCTGATTTTGAAATACTCTACGAAGTAGGACCTTGCTTAGCCATCAACAAACCAGCCGGATTGCTGACGCAAGCCCCGCGCTGGATTGATTCCCTCGAACGCCGAGTTAAACAGTATCTCTGCGAAACCGAAGGACGACCGGAAAACGGTTATCTCGGAATTCCACACCGCTTGGATCGTCCAGTGTCGGGAGTCATTCTGTTCGGCAAACATTCAAGAGCAGCACATCGGCTTGCCAAACAATTTGAAAAACGGGAAATCAAAAAGCGGTACTGGACAGTCGTTGCCGGGACAGTCAAGCCGCCAACCGGTACTTGGATCAACTTCATGAGAAAAATTCCCGATGTACCGCAAGGGGAAATCGTATCCGAAGACCATCCTGATGCTCGAAAAGGAGTTCTGCATTACACGGTATTACAGTCGGTGATGTTCCAAAATGCACCGGCAACGCTCTTGGAAATCGAATTGGAAACGGGACGGATGCACCAGATTCGCTTGCAAACCTCGGTTCGCGGCTATCCCATTCTCGGCGATGCGATGTACGGTTCGACCGTTCCGTTCGATGAATATTTTGAGGAAGAACGTTGCCGATCAATTGCTCTCCATGCGTTGTCGATTTCCTTTTGTGATCCGATGACTCGGCAACTGGTTACGCTTGAAGCGCCGTTGCCGGAGACATGGAACCATTTCACGCCCAGCATCCCGTCCCTATTCAATGCAGGGATGAGCGAGTGAGCAGAACTTTCTGGTATAATAGCGGTTTTCCAATTTTATCCGATGTTTCACACATTTTCCGTTGCGTTGGCAGCGATTCTTGCGGTTTTTTGTATCGTTACTGTCGGTATCTTTTTCCGGCGTACCGGTCAGATTACACGCGAAACTGAACGACCACTGTTCCGCCTTACTGTCGATCTGCTACTCCCTTGTTTGATTTTTGACAGGGTATTAAGGACCGACGCTTTTTCCGATCCGCAGAATCTTTGGCTGCCGCCCCTATTGGGGTTCGGTCTCACCGCCGTCGGCATCCTCTTTGGATTGTGTATCGCTTTTCTGCCGTCCCGACAAAATGGTATGGAAACGTGGGAACAACGGCGAACTTTTTCAGGATGCGTCGGTCTGCTTAACTACGGTTTCGTGCCGATTCCGCTCGTCATCGCCCTGTTTCCTAACGACAGCCGAATGCTCGGTGTGTTGTTCGTGCAGAATCTCGGAGTCGAATTGGCATGCTGGACTATCGTCCTCTTTACATTGATGGGCAGAATTGACGGAAAGTCCCTGCGGCACGTCATCAACGCACCGAGTATTGCCATTGTTCTTTCGGTGTCGCTAAACCTACTCGGCAACAGCCGGCTCGTACCCGACGCATTTCATGAACACGTTGCTCCCTGTTTTGACTTTTTGCTCATGGCGATTCATCTTTTGGGCGCAGCCGGCATTCCGCTTTCGATAGTGTTGATCGGTACAATTTTTGCGGAGCACTTTCACCGTGAGGAGATCAAGGAGCGGTTGCCTTCTACATTAAAAATTGCTTTTTGGTCAGCCTTGCTTCGTCTGTTTGTCATGCCGGCGATTTTCGTGGCTCTTGCCGTTGCGTTGCCTTGTACGGTGGAAATCAAGCAAGTTCTGATTGTTCACGGAGCGATGGGCTCTGCCATTTTGCCGATGGCTCTTACTACGCATTACGCTGGCGATCCGAAGACGGCGTTTGACACGATTGTGAGTAATGCGTCCCTTTCCGTTTTGACGTTGCCGATCTGGATCGCTGTAGGTTTGCGGCTTGTACAGTAAACGACGTTAGGCTTTCGCCGGAAAATTTCATACCAAATTCCGTCATTTCGCTGCGCTCCATTCCGGCTTTTGCTAACACGAAACAAAAGACGGAATGGAGCGCAATGACGGCAGGACTGTTTTATGGGCATGTTATTTTCTGGCAGAAGCCTGAACAATACCCTTAATCCTTTTTTCCTTCAGACCCATTTGACCCCATTTACGGTATACTACGGTATAGCCAATACACTCTTCACCGGATAGAATCCCGTTATGCGCTATCTTGTTCCTTTTCATCCGAAGCGGCATCCGCACTTTTTTACCGACATTCTCGTCATCGGCGGAGGACTGGCAGGACTCCGCGCCGCCCTCGCCGTTGATCCGCAGTTCCAAGTCGTACTCCTCTGCAAAAGCGGACTCGAAAACTCAAACAGCGTCCACGCCCAAGGCGGAATCGCTGCTGTCTGGGACGAAAAGGATTCCATGGAAGCACATATCAAAGACACCCTCACAGCAGGCGGCACTCTGTGTGATCGAAACGTCGTCGAACATGTCGTGCATCGAGGTCCCCAAGAAATCCAAAAGTTGATCGAATTCGGTACGCAATTCGATAAAACCCCAGAAGGCGAAATGCAACTCGGTCGGGAAGGAGGACATCAAAGCGACCGAATTCTGCACGCGCACGGCGACTCTACCGGTCGGGAATTGATCCGTTCTCTCATCGCCGAAGTCAAACGCCGACCGAATATCCGAATCTGGGAAAATACCTTTGCCCTCGATCTATTAACGCACCAAGACCGCTGTTGCGGAGCAATCGTTTATTGGAAAAAGCATGACGAAAAGGAACTCATCTGGGCAAAGCAAACGGTGCTCGCCAGCGGCGGTATCGGACAAGTCTATCGGGAAACAACCAATCCCGAAGTCGCCACTGGCGATGGCGTGGCAATGGCATGCCGTGCCGGTGCGGTCATTCGGGACATGGAATTCGTTCAATTTCATCCGACGGTCTTGTACATCGCCGGTAGCAACCGCAGTTTGATTTCCGAAGCGACGCGCGGCGAAGGCGCACTCCTTGTCGACCGCAAGGGATACCGCTTTATGCCCGACTACGATAGCCGGGCAGAACTCGCTCCGCGGGATATTGTCAGCCGAAGTATTGTCCAGCACATGGAACAAACGAATTCGTCCAATGTGTTTCTGGATTTAACGCATAAACCGGCAGAGTGGCTCTACAACAGATTTCCCGGCATTGCGGCAACGTGCCGGCAGTTCGGCATCGACATTGCGAAAGACCGGATACCAGTACGTCCCGGAGCGCATTATGTTATGGGGGGCGTTGCCGTTGACAAGAACGGTCAAAGTTCACTTTCCGGTCTTTGGGCGGTCGGTGAAGTTTCCTGCACCGGCTTGCACGGTGCTAACAGGTTAGCATCGAACAGTCTATTGGAGGCGGTCGTGTTCGGCGAATCGGCGGGACGTTTGGCATCAGAACTTGCCCAAAGCATGCCGGAGGAGTACCGGATCATTCCGATTGAAAATCGACCATTGTTGCCGATAGACTCTTCCCCTATGTTGCTCACGGCGGCGACGTTGCTTGACATCCCGGATCTTCGGAACGCTCTAAAAAGTTTGCTCTGGCGGCAGGCGGGAGTGATCCGCCGCGAAGAGGGGTTACGCCATGCCTTGGAAGATATAACCCGCTGGTCGAGTTACGTTTTTGCCCGGCAATTCCAGATAACGGAGGGCTGGGAACTGCAAAACATGTTGACGGTTGCCCGATTGATTTTGGAAGCCGCCCTGGAACGCCGCGAAACCTGCGGAACGCATACCCGATGCAGTTAGGGTTTTGCCAGAAAATGACACACCATTTTTCGTCATTCCGGCGCAAGCCGGAATGACGGTTTCGGGCAAGTCTATTATCGGGAACGACTTATCGGTGCCATTGGCAAACCTTGTTCCGGTCTGCCGGGAGCATTCGCCTGTCGAACCCCCGATGTTCGATCCGCCGCCGGTTGAACCACTGTATCCAACAAACTTTCCAGAAGTTTCAACTCGTCGTTCGTGTGCGCACTGCGGATGAGTTCCGACAGCAGGGTAATCTGCGCTGCTGGGGAAATCTTCTTTACACACTCCACAAAATTATCGAGAATCTTTTCCCGATCGCTCTTCTCCGGCTCCGATTCGTCCTCTTCCGGGACCATCACTACTTCTTGAATCACTCTTTCAACCTCTTCCCCCTCTTCATTTATATCGATGACATTGCGAGTAACAACAAACTCATTGGCGGCGGCTTGGGACGGGTCTGAGACTGCAACCGGAGTACTGGCGAACACGAAGAAATACTGTCGGGCAAGTTCGATATAGGCTCTCTCTCTTTCGGCATTCAATGCGGCATTCAGGGATGTTCTCACGACAGGCGGGGCGGGGGGCGGAGTCTGCGTCAATGCCGTCCGTGTTGCCCGTTGCAGTTCCTGCATCGCATTTTGGAGTTCCCGGGCGAGCGGATTTCCGGTACGCTGTGCTTCTTGGGCGATTCGTTGAAGAGTTTGTACGGCTCTTTGGTGTTCGGACTCCGGTGTCCGCTGTCCCGGTCGGGTTGGAAACTCTGGTGTCCGGCGTTCGGGGGGTGCTTCCGGTCGCGCCACGGGATTCTCTCTCAACGGGTCAGTGACCCGCCGCGCAACGGTCGGGTCAAACGTTTCCAGTAGCGGAGCAAGGGGGGATGGACTCGGCTTATCCTCCGTTGCCATCAGCGAAAGGGGGAGACCGAACAGCAATAAAACGAAGAGGACACTCAAGATGTTTTTCATAACAAAAATTCCTTGGGGTACGATTATTTGGTTCATCTAAACTTCAGCAAACTCACCGTCGTCATTGTACAATGGGCGTTATCGACAGTCAAGAGGTTAAAGAAAATTTTTCGATCCCATGATTGGAAGCCGGTGATATCAATCCACAATTTTAGGTTTAACGAGGTACTGCCTGAATGGCGCAATTTTTAAGCGGACCGGCTGGATATACTGCCAACTTATCTCAGTTTGTTCCCATCAGTTCTTCATAATCTTCGACGGTGCCATTGGAGAGACAGCAGTCGATAATGCGTCGTCCCAAAGTATCGAGTTCCGGCTTGAGATACTGCTCAAGTTCTCTGTGGAAAAATTCGGCAAGGATTTGTGCACCCGCATCGTAACCCTCACGCCGGACTTCAGGCTGCTCTTCCACACGGAGCAGGTACGTCGGAAGCGTTACACCTTCAACTTGCATCGTCTTCAATGTATAACCGAGCAAAGGGCAACGCGATACCTTGAGCCGGTCAGCAGGAAGTTCCGCCGTGCCGCGCCGTCCAAGATATTCACGGGCGATCCACTGCGGCATAAAACTGACCTTCCACGCACCAACATGCTGATTCGGTGTCAGAGTGTAACGCACCTTCGGTGTGTTACGCATCTGACGCAACAGCAAATTGGCATGATCGACCATACAACCGGTCGCAAAGGGCCAATACGATCCCACTCCTTCGCTGGTAAGTCCTTTTGTGTCCGTAATGCTCGGATTGGCATGTCCCCGCGGCGCAACAAGCCGCCAAATCCACGCCAAAGCAGGGGGCAAAAAGTGCAAATAACCGACAATGCCGTAAGTCGGATTCTCCGCCGTACAGGGGGGCGTGCGAATTCCAAAATTCCGAATCATCACGTTCACCGGTTTGTTCACGACTCTTGGAATCAAACGCCTCGGCAGAACAACACGGGGATTCGGACAACGCACACCGGGAGCATCCTCGGTGTGTTCCCAAATCAAGCAGGTCGAACCCGGCACGGCATCAAGACTCAAAAACAAGAGCGGCTCATTGGGATGAGTCGTCAATGCTTCCATGTGAGGATCGGTGCCGTAGTGGGTGATATGATCGACACGGACGAACCACGCCTGCTCCGCATCCTGAATCGTCAGGTACCCCCCGGAATTCGGATCGTTGAGGGACATCGCCATGTCGTCCGTAACCGGATTCAAGATACACGTCTGATTGAGCGACAAGCGGCGTTTTTCTCCCGTTACAACATTTTGTCCGAGTTGGATTCGTCCATCTGCCTGCCGGTGAGGGTATTCGAGCATTTCGCTCTTGCCTGACCCGCTTGCCCCTTCGTGCATGATGGTCGTTACATTGTCATACGGCGTAACCACTTGCACCGTTGCCCCATGGAGCGTCGCTTGCGATTGCTCGTCGTCCTCGTCAATGTTGAGCAGAACCCCGTACACCCCTTTTTTCGCACTGGGACCGGGATACAGATTGTAGGAGAAAATCTCGTGAATTCCTTCCATTCGGTTATGGACGACGACTTGCTGACCGTCGAAGTGGGTGTGCCGGAACGGCGGAGCAAGGTAAATGATGGCGTTGACAAGGAAATTATGCGGGATCGCCTCCGGGGACAGCACTCCTTGCAAATCGGCGAGGGCACCGAGAAAAAAACCGGCATTGGCGGGGGCGATCAACATTCCGCCGTAGCCGCTTTCTTCGGCATGTCCGCCGAGAATAAATGTCGTAACCGCGAGGTCTTGCTGTTTGAGCCAATCGAATGTTTCTACCCGCAAGGGATCGAACGGAAAGCCGAATCGGTCAACGAAAGTACGTTTATCGGTCGGGAGTTGATCGCCGATGACCATACAATCCGGGTCTCGCCGCCGCATAATTGGTTCGGTGTAATTGACGGAAAGACCGTTTTTGCACCGGACAACTGTTGCTTCTGTTACCACTCCTTTACCGGGAACGTCGTAGAGGACTTCAAATGTGTCGGCATCGGTATCTCCCATTGCTTTTCGGAGGATTTCGCTTCGGTCTCGGGGGAAGCAGACGGATTTCGCCTGTTCGAGCACGGAAAGAACTTCAGAGGGGAGCCGTAAATTGTTATAATCATCAACAATGTTGATCGTTCGCATGGGCGAATAAAATGCTTTCGGGATTAATTTATAAGGTGATTATACTCTAACTCCCCATTTTAACAATGCCGACACAACGTTTAGTTGTTTCTCCGCCGATTGCCGGCGATTTCGTCCAGCGTTTTCGTCTCTTTGGTGTTTTCCTTTTCCAGATACCTTTCGTAACGCTTCTCTTTTAGTTTTTCAACGATTTTGAGTTCCTTATGGGCGGCAACCACGGCGGTGCGGCGGCGTTCGATTTCCTTATCGACCATCTGCATTTTTTGCTTGACATCATCCTGCTGGGCACGCAGAAACATTTCCTGACGGCGAATACCGAGCAGGTACTCCACGTTGACTTTCTGTCCTTTCTGCATAGCACTTCGAGCAGCCGACGTGCCTTCCGCAAGTTGTTTTTCCACCGTTTGCAGAGCCTCTTCCAGAATACGCCGCGCATTGTAAGCCTTTGCCAGTTCCGACTGACAGTCTTTCAACACGTTGTCCCGAATGGTGATCAAAGGATCAAGACGGAATGTGAACATAGTGGACGGAGTACACCGTAAACGGCATGAAATTGTACTTTGTGTCTTTGCATACTTTGAGGTTACTGCCCCGGCGGAAAAAGTTTAACGCTGAACAAACAGAGCCCGTATCGGTAGATACGGCTCCGGTGCTTCCTCACCGGGCTCTGTGAACTTTTATCCGTCGGCAATAAACAGCACTTGCGTTTCACTCACTTCCGAGGGTAATGGTCTCCCTGTTGATCCGTTCCAGCGATGCCGCCGGTACTTTCAGAATGTTGCGATTGTACGTTGTCAAACCATTGCACTCCGATTCGATGTCCGCCAACTGGTGAAAAAACGCTCCTGTAAGCCCTTGCGTCTGAATCAACCGCCGTAGTTCCTCGTGCATCTGCTCGTAACGTTCGACGAGTCTGTCCGAATCCGAAACATGTTGATAGCCCCAGATCTTTTGTTCCGGCAACCACAGATGTTCCGCCGGAGGAACCAACGTTAATCCGCCGAATAAACCGATGATCGCCGCCCGATTGATATCCGGCGACGGCATTTCGGGACCCGGAAATCTGTGGGAAACGTTGAAATCTCCCAGTCTGCTGTCCGCCCAGCCGCTCGTTCCATTGATAAGCCGAGTCGGATCAAGACGGCGCACCATGTCGATATATTCAGCGGCTTGGTGCTGTCCTGCCCCTTCATTGAAAATACTCCAGGCGATGATCGCTGGATGTTGCGACCGGGACTGGATCATTTGCCGCAATTCGGTGCGGAACTGCTGCTGCGCTGCGGATTGTCTGTTTTCTCCGCTCGGCATATCCTGCCACACGAGAATACCGAATTGATCGCACCAAAAGTACCAGCGTTCCGGCTCAATTTTTTGAAACTTTCGGATCACGTTAAATCCCATCGACTTGGCGATCCGAATGTCCGTCAGCCGCGCACTGTCCGACGGTGCCGTGTACAATCCGTCGGGCCAATATCCTTGATCGGTAACGCCCATCAGAAAGAGACGCTTGCCGTTCAGACGTACCGCCGGATAACCGTCTTGGTCTCTCACGATTTCGATTCTTCGGAAGGCAAAATAACTGCCCACCGTATCGACGACGGTGCCCCTGCGGCGTAACTGGACTTGAATGGTATAGAGGTGCGGCGAATCCGGCGACCACGTTTTTATATTAGATCTGTCGAACCGCATCTGTAGCGGCGAACCGTCGCTCCCTCCGTAACAAATTGCGACGCTGTCTTTGCCGACAAAGACTTCCGCTGTAATCGTTAAATCTTTGTGAGCGGCATGAACAGTCGGCAGAACGGTTACGAGACCGGTACTGTGATCGGCATGAACTTGAACCGTCTTAATGTGTTGCGGAGGCACCGGTTCCAACCAGACGGTTTGCCAAATGCCGGTCGAAGAAGTGTACCAGATTCCAGAAGGGGACGTGGATTGTTTGCCTCGAGGCTGTTCGCCCCGCTGGGAAGGATCGAACACGTGCACAACGAGTTCGTTCGGTTCATTGCGGCGAATGAATGGGGTAATGTCGAAGGAGAAGGGATCGTAACCGCCGCGATGCGTACCGGCTTGCTGTCCATTGATAAAAACACCCGCTTCCCAATCGACGGCACCGAAGTGCAGGATGATGTGATCTTCGCCTGACCAATGTTGCGGAATGGTGAATGTTCTCCGATAGGTACATCGTTCTGTATGCTGGGTGACTCCCGAAAGCACCGATTCGACGGGAAAGGGGACAAGGATTTGCCGGGAAAAACCTTCTTGGCGTTCGCTGTTGTCTTTCCAGTCCCAATATCCGTTGAGGTTGAGCCATTCGGAGCGTACGAGGCTGGGTCTGGGATATTCCGAGTGGACGTTATCGGGGGTAACTTCTGTTCCCCAAGAGGTGAATAGGGGCGTAGATCGCGGCGGGGCATCGGAATGTGCAACGGCAACGGATCCGAGGACGGCGAACAGAACAATCAGGACAAATCGCGGCATAATCAGAGTGCGTCAAGCGGCAGAACTTCTATGACTCCGGCGGCATGGTAACAATTTGTCCGGTTTTAGTCAAACCCAAAATCGGCGGACTTGCGGCGGCGCAGTCGTCGGCTCTCGTAACTCCTTAAAAGGCGCACACACCCTTTCGTTCGCTTTATTTGACTTTTCCGATTATGTAATCTATACTAGCGGACGCTGGAGTACCGGCTAAACACCGGGATGCCAGCTCAATCATTATTGGGGAAGTCCGTCATGAACCTTGATCTCGTCGCCTTCGTCTTCGTCATCCTCTTTTGCGTGATCTTTATCGTTCTCATGGTCGGCGGACCAGGAGCGTTTTACTGGCTCTTCCACATGAGAAAACGAATCGATGAAATGGCAGAACAAAATGCCAAACTCGAAGCGACACTGCGGCGGCTCCAACAAGATATTCACACAAATAGAACCGGTACGCCTCCATCAGGGATCATCACGCTCGAACCGGACGAGTCCCCCTTCCAAGAACCTCCGCCGGAACCAAAGGCACCGGTGCAGCCCGTCCAAATACGTCCTGCCGTGCCCGTCGTCCCCTTTGCGGTTGCACCTAAGCCCGTTACGCCTCCCTCTAAACCCATCGTCGAAAAAAACGAAAAGAGCGACGCACAAAGCGCGTCGGCTAAAACCAACCGCTTCGGTGACTCCGGTGTGGTACCGCCGTCGCAAATCATTACGCCCCCGACTTCGCTGGCTAAAAAGGCAGTACCGCCGGTTAACGACGACTCCGGTGCCGCCCTCGAACTTTTTATCGGGCAAAAACTCTTCGGCTGGGTCGCCGTCGGACTGGTCATCATCGCCGCCGCTCTGTTTATCAAAATGGCTATCGACTATGGCTGGATTACCGACACGCTCAAAGTTGCCGGTCTGACCGTCTTCGGTGCCGCCCTGCTCGGCATCGGATTCTATGCCCGGCGTACCGGTCTGCGAAGGTTTTCGACCATGATGTCCAGTGCCGGGATCATCGTCATTTATCAAGCCGGGTATGCTTCCTACGCTTTTTACCATTTGATTTCCTCGACAACGGCTGGCGTAGTGATGCCAGTGATCGTTGCCGGCGGATTTCTCCTTGCTTGGTTTTACCGTTCCAAACTGCTCGGCACCGTTGCCATCGTCGGCGGACTTGCCGTGCCGATACTCGTTTCGACCAGCACGGACAAGCACATCGAACTCTTCATTTACCTGATGTCGCTGAACGTCGGTACGCTCATTCTCGTCAATCTGCTCCGCCGTGCGCCGATTGCATGGATCGCCTTTTTCGGTACGCAAGCGTTGTTCTGGATGTGGTACCCCAGTTATCAAGCGGATAATCTTACAGCGGTGTTGTTGTTCCAGTCGGCATTTTACATTGTATTCCTTGCCGATACCGCGATTGCCGCTTTGCGTCCGATTGGAAAAAAGTTGATTCCCACTTGGGACGACGCGATGCGTGCGGTGCTCGCACCGATTATTTTTTTCGGTGCGATTTTTATTATCGGAGAGCATACATGGCATTTGTCCACGGAGTCGCCGAAGGTCAAACCTTTTTTCTATGAACATATCGGCATCGTTGCCTTCATCATGGCAGGTTGGTATGTGGTACTTGCCCTGTTGTATTCTCGATTGTACCATTTAGCTGGTACTCCGGCGGAAAAGCCGGAATACCGACTAAATAGGGCGGTCTATTGGCAAGCCGCTCCCAGTGCCGCTACGGTCATCGCTTTCGGTTTCGTTGCCATTGGCATTCCGCTGCAATTTTCGGCAATGTGGATCACCCTCGGTTGGCTCACCGTCTTTGCCGGATTGTGGTACTTCGGACATCGGCAGGCAAACAAAGCGTTCGTCGTCATGGCGTACATTTTTTTCGGACTGGGCATCACTCGTTTCCTTATAGAAATTGCCGACCAACTGAGCGGCGTACAGAATTACTTTACGCCCCTGTTTAACAGCACTGCGTTGCCGATGCTTGCTTCGGCGAGTATGCTGATTGTCGCCGCCGTATTAACGAGTCGGTTTGTTAATGAAAGCCGGGAGCGCAGCAACGCGCAGCGACCGGATCAACCGGTAACCAATCCGGTCGCTCCACTTCGTTACGCTCCCGGCTTTCATGATTCCCGACTTTCATTCAACCACATATTTGGACACCTCGGCTACTTCCTGCTCGGCGTAATCCTCTCCGGCGAAGCGGCGCGCTATCTTTATGGACATCCAGAAATATGGCAACCGTACAGCGTCCAATATCTCCTCTCGGCATTTCTGCTAGGCTTTTGGTTCGCACTGGCAGTACTCCTGCTGGAAATCGGTGCCGTCTTCCGTAGCAAAACGGTGATGAGCGTTGCTTTCTGTGGACTCGTCTTGATGGTAACGGCAATGGTGTTCGTCGGTTTTCCCCAGCGGTCGGAATATCAGGAAGCATTCAACAATCCGTTTAGCATCATTTTGATTGCCGGTAGTCTCATTCTACTCCTTCTGGGTTATCAGAGTTCGTTTTTTACCGAGCGGAAGAGTTCACAGCAAGAAAAAAACATATTCGGCGGTTTCGGTGTCGCCGGACTCTTTATGCTCATTGCGATTCTGACCGTTGAGTGGGTTCATTACTTTGAACCCTCGGCGGGAAGCCATCCGACTGCCCGCTCAATCACACTGCTTTGGACTCTCTATGCTCTCTATTGGATCGGACTCGGTTTCATCGCACGCAATCTGCCGATTCGAATCTGCGGTTTGATCGTGTTGTTCCTTGCGCTGGCGAAAACAACGTTTATCGATTCCAGTGCTTCCTTCGGGTACTGTTCATGGCAGCGTGGTGTAGAGTACAGCCTCGAAAATTGGACGCTGTTGATAAACCCCTATTTCCTAACCATGCTCTGTCCGGTGATTCCTACGTTGCTCTTTGCCGCTGTAACGAATCGCGGCAAAACGATTGTTGAGTCCGGCGAACGCATCGCTTGGAAAGTTGCGGGCATCCTCGGATTGATCGCTCTGCTGATTTACCTGTCCGTCGAGTGTTATCAATTTTTCGATGCTGTACAAGCGAAATACTGGGTACAGTATAAGTCCTTCCTCGGAGTGGCGGCACTGACGGTACAGTGGACGGTTTTTGCCCTGATATTGACGTTCTTGGCGTTGTATTTCCGATCCAAGACATTGCGGATCATTTCGATGCTGATCCTTGTGATCGCCGTGCTGTTTGTGTTGCTCGGTTTGGACTACCGACCAGCATTTACGGTGCCGTTCTGGAATCCCTACGCCGCTCCGATGTATCTCCTTGCGGCAATGGTACTTGCATTGGGATACTTTTGGGCAAGCCGATTGGGGGAGGAAGATACGACAGAGCGGAATTTCTATCGTTTCTTTGCCTTTTTCGGTGTATTTTTTCTTTGGCTCACGATGTCGGTGGAGTGTTTCCGGTCGGTCAGATTGCTGGCGGGGGCGGCGGACGAAGCGTGGCGGGCGCAGATGGCGTTGTCGATTCTTTGGTCGGTCTTTGCAGGTGTGTTGATTGCCGTCGGCTTCATTTGGCGGTCATCCATTTTGCGTTGGATGGCGATCCTATTGTTCGGTACGACGTTGTTAAAGATTTTCCTAGTGGACATGTCTGGGGTGCATGACTTGTACCGTTTTGGAGCGGTCTTTGCGTTGGCGTGTCTCCTTGCCGCGGCGGCTGGGGCGTATCAGCGGTTCAAACCGGGGTAAAAGTTCACAGAGCCCGGAGTGGAAACTCCGGTGCGAGACCGAAAACGCCGTATCTATACTGCGACACGTCAATAATTTCACATTTTTTCTTCGTGAATTCTTTGTGTTCTTTGAGCCTTTGTGGTTAAAAGAGGATTAACCACAAGGAACACAAAGGATTCACAAAGTCCGCCGGGGACCAATTTTGGCAAGAATCGATTGCAACTGCCGTTCGGGAAGCCGTCGCACGGAAATTCAACATCGACTTCCACACGGTTCTCCGCGGCAACGATGCACAATCGCCGTTTTTTATCTTTACGAGTGCTCCGCTTGACAATTTCTTTTTTTTTCGGTTACGATGGAGGGCAGTTTCCCGTTCGGAGACTGTTGAATTGTGTCCAATCCTTGTACCTTTGGAGGTTGCTATGTTCACCCGTCGTACTGCCGTTGCGTTTATGCTTTTTGCGTTTTCAGGTTGTTATGCCGTTTTTGCTGATGAAGGCTTTGACTTTTTCGTGGAGGCATGTCGTCACTCCGGTTACAATCCAGGCGAGATTGCGACATTTCAGGCAACGATAAAAGAGTCGGTATGGACAACATTGCCTGAATCGACCCTTGAAGAATGGGTTGAACAATATGCTGGTGCTAGAGAAAGAACTTTAAATGATTTGAAAGCGGCAGGATTGACCAGAGAGAATGCAGAACAAAAAATGGCAACAGAATACAAAATGGAAAGTGTCGAAGCATACCAACGTAGATTTTCCGGTGTGGATGCAACGATAACGTCTGTAAAGGTATTTATGAAAAATTCGGTTGCCGTACTTGGTTTGGATGATGTGCCCGTTCAAGTGAAAAAGGAGTTTCTGGACAACAAGGAATTCGCTTTGCTTACTGGCAACACACTGCTATTTCCACCCGATACGCATCCACCGAAGGAAAAGCCAGTGCGTGCTTTTCAATCTGAGCGTGATACGATGATAACTAGATCGGGTGCAGGTGGTGATGCGAGATATCATTTGGCAGGGCGTATTCGAACATCAGAAACAGTTTCTGCTCTGAACTCGTTATTGTCTCGCGATGACAGCGGCAATTATTCAATTTCTGATATGGGAATTGCCCAATATAGGGAAAATTGCATAGCCAACGAACGGGTATTTACCCTATCGAAAGAAAGAACGAAATATGAAGGTAACTACTCCGCATATATTTTGGACATATACGAGGGGAAGCAACTGCGTGAACAGGTTTGGATTGATCCTGATCGCGGTTATATCTGCCCAAGAGCAATATCATTCAATCCTCTTAGTGGGAGTATCATGTCTGAGACCATTTCGGAAGATTTTGTTTTTGACAAACATTCGCAAAAATGGTTCCCACGTAGATCCATTCACTTCTTTTGGAATTCGAGAACAGTTATTACGGAGTTTCGTGTTGAACCTGAATCGTTGATTCTCAATCAACCGATTCCCGATTCTCTATTCGCTCTGACAATTCCAAAAGGTATGCGGATAGATGATGTCCGTCGTGATGATAACGATAAGACCACATTTATTGCGAACCAGACAGGCGAATTGGATTTGCAAACTATCGAGCAGAAAAGTTTAGATGACATCGAGTGGCTCACACCGAGAGAAGTTGCGCAACCTTACGAGCCTTACGTCATTAAGAAGGCGGGGTGGAGTTGGTTACAAATCGTGCTAATGTCGTTGAG
>Ga0099364_10004815_pt1 | contig 20311 bp, 19 predicted proteins | sample TergutTh196P3_FD_73070 | JGI IMG/M metagenome (GOLD analysis project Ga0099364, IMG submission 73070) | Microcerotermes parvus P3 segment gut microbial communities from Pointe-Noire, Republic of the Congo - Th196 P3 | ecosystem: Host-associated > Arthropoda: Insects > Digestive system > Gut ... | reverse complement strand
CAAGCCCCCACCCCTGCTATAACAGGGGCCGTTTGTTTTTGCTGATGACATACCGGTCTTGTGTAGCCATCCTCCTTCGCCACTGTCTCGAACAGCTATTTTAATGGTGGTGCGCATGACCAGTCCATCTTAGCGGATCAGTGGGGCTCGGGTGTCGAATCTGTGACTACCAGCAGCCGACTGCTCTTACAGAGTACTAGGGTTGGCCTGACTGACATGGGCAACAAGGTTAGTGGTCGTATCCTCCGCTGTGTCTACCCGTAGGGGGTGGGGAGGGGCTGTGAGTGATAACGAACGCCGAAGCCTTTAGCGTAGGCATAAAGCAAATCAAGATGACATTTTGTCTGCTTTATTGCGAGCTTTAGCGAGCTAGATAAAAGGCGTGTCAAGGTACAATTCCTCTGCAACGTCCCGCAGGTTGGCAAACCGAGGGGGAAGAAAAATCCACCCATGGCGATGGGATGGATTTATTCTGTTTGTGGGCAAATTCTGTGCCTGATGAGGCTTTTGCGCTAGGCTTACCTAATAATTATTTTGATTCTATCTCCACCACATTCATCGGCAACTCATGCAACCTCGCCCCCTTATGCAACTGCCCGGTCGTCGCGCCAAAGTACTTCACCACGTTATTCCCATTCGCCGACCCCCACTTCACCGCCTCCATCAAATCCCCTTTCCTGATGTAACTCGCCAAAAACCCAGCACTAAACCCATCCCCCGCCCCAGTTCGATCTACGATTTTCGCGTCCTCATACTCCAGCGCCCGCACCTCATATTTCTTATCCCGCGCCAGCACCCCATTCCGACCGTCGGTCACCACCACTGCTCCCCCACCCGGGATAGCTCGCGCAAGCTGCGACAAAGTTCGCCCCTCGACCATCATCCGCGCCTCTTCCTTGTTCACAATCAACACGTCCGTCAAAGGCACCAAATCCTTCAGCTCATTCCAATGCCCCAGCTCCCTCACCCCCGGATTCCACGATATTTTCACCCCCGCCTTCGCCAGCTTCTTAAACAACGCCGGCAAAATCTTATAATTCTTCCCCATCGTCGTCACATGTATAACATCCGCCCCAAGTTCTGTCAATCTATCCAAATCCGTCCAATTATAGCTATCAATCACCCCGCGATGCGTCAAAATAGTCCGCTCGCCAAACTGATCAATCAAAATCAAAGAAGTCGATGTCGGATACCGCTCCGACCAACGCACCTCCGAAGTATCCACATCCTCTGCTTCCATCGCCGCCGATAGGGCCAGCCCGGCCGCGTCCTTCCCCAGCGCCCCGCAAAACGAAACTTCATACCCCAACTTCGACAGTCCCACCGCCACATTCAGCGCCCCACCGCCGGTCAGATTATGGAACTCCTCGACGTTATGCTTCTGCCCCAACTCCAGTCGGTCAAAAATCCGTCGCCCATCCCTAGAAGCACTGTGTAAAGCCGATCCAGCCACAAAAATATCCTGCACCGCGTCGCCGAGAGTAATCGCCCGTAGCATCAGATCGCCCCTTCCCGATTCGCCTCTTTGCCCAGCGCCTTAAACGTCGCCGCCGGGTCTTCCGTCCGGAGCGCCCCGCCAACGCTTATCACGTTCACCCCCGCCTTCGTCAACATAAACACGTTATCCATCCTCGCCCCCCCATCCCAGCCAACCTCCAGCTTAGTGTTCAGGTTCTTGATCATATGCACCTTCTCCGCCTGCAGCATATTCGCCGTCCCGCCGTTCTCCCCCAGCTTCCCGGCAAAAATCAACGCATGCTCCGCCGCGTCCAAATACGGCCGATAATTCCCAGGAAAAGTCGGCCCCAGGAACGCCACCCCGCTTCGAATCCCCGCCGTTTTCAGCTCGGCAAAACTCGGCAACAGATCCTCGTCACTCTCCGCGTGAAAAATCACCAAACTCGGCCGCCGCTCAATTATCAACTCCAAATACGCACTCGGTCGCCGCACCATCATATGCAAATCCACGTCAATGTTACTCGGCCAACCAATCTGCTCCAGCGTCACCGTCGCGTTCGGCGCAAAACTCGCGTCCGTTATGTCGATCTGAATCCGGCTCGTAAACGTCGCGTAAAGCTGCATCAACGCCTGATATTCCTGCACGTTATCGGTCAGCACCGTCGGCACAATCACACTCATCTACAGCTCGTCCACTTCTCTGTTCCGCCGCACATATCGCGCCAGCCGCGCGAACGGCGTGTCGATGAAAGTATCCACAATCACCTCCCACTCCTTACTCTTCGGATCCAGCATGCTCGCCGGCAGGCAAAGCACATTAATATCATCATCATTCCTACTCAAGGCAGTGATCTCCTTATTCCAACACACTGCCGCCCGGATTCCCTTGTGCCGATTTGCCATAATACACATGCCCTGCCCGCTTCCACAGAGGAAAATCCCCCGCGGATCCGGGTCGTCGCTCCCTAGCACCTCCAAGGTCCCCAGTCGCGCCCAATACGTCCAATCATCCGCTTTTTCCAGCTCCTTGTTGCCGAGATCCACGAAATCGACCTTTCGCTTCGCCAGATATTCGACCAACTTCTCTCGGAAGTGAAATCCGTTATGATCGGACGCTACGTAGATTTTCAAGCCAGTTCCCCGACCTTTTTCGCCAGCTCAACCAACCGATTCGCGTAACCCCACTCATTGTCATACCAGGCCACCACTTTTATCAAGTTCCCACCAATCACGTCCGTCAGCTGCATATCGACAATCGCGCTATGGCTCGACCCCTTGAAGTCATTGCTCACCAGCTCTTCTTCCGTCACCGCCAAAATCCCACTAAATCGCTCCTCTTCCGCCGCCTCCCGCATGATGTCGTTAATCTCGTCCTTACTCGTATCGCGCTTCACCACCGCTGTGATGTCAGCCAAGCTCACCACTGGAGTCGGCACTCGCACACTTAGCCCCGCAAATCGATCTTTCAGAGCCGGCACCACCAGCGCCGCCGCTTTGGAAGCGCCCGTCGTCGTCGGCACGATATTCTCCGCCGCCGCCCGTGCCTCACGCAGATCCTTTGCCGGCGCGTCTTGCAGTCGTTGCGACGCCGTGTAGCTATGCACGGTCGTCATCATCGCCTTCTCGACCCCGAGACTCTCCTCCAACACTTTCATCACCGGCGCGATACAGTTAGTCGTACAAGAAGCGTTTGAAACCACCTCATCATCCACCGTCAATTCCTCACCGTTCACGCCCAGCACGATCGTCTTCGCGTCGCCCTTCGCCGGCGCCGAAATAATCACTCTTTTCGCCCCAGCCTCAATATGCGCCCGCGCTCGCTCAACCTCAGTAAAGAACCCAGTGCACTCAAGCGTCACGTCAATGTTCAGTTCGTCCCACGGCAACTTCGACGGCTCACCTTCTGCCACTACCCGCACCCGGTGACCGTCCACCGTGATGCTCTCGTCATCCGCCTCAACCTCTCTCGGATACCAACCATACGAGCTGTCATGCTTCAGCAAATGCGCCAGCGTGTAGGTGTCAGTCAGGTCATTAACCGCCACCACCTCCACTCCCGGCATGTCCATCGCGATTTTCAGCGCGTTTCGCCCAATTCGTCCAAACCCATTTATCGCAAGTCTAATCATCTCACCCCTCTTCCGTTTACCTCATACATTATTATCTACAATTATAGCATATCCACTTTGCACAAAAAGCCTAAAAAATCATTCACTTGACGAAATAGCGTTCGCCGTGCTACAATAGAGCTACGAAATAACTCTTACAGATAGTAATAGGAAGGGATCAGTGAACAAAGACCATGAGCGGCAACGCAAGCTTTTAAAATTGCGCGAGGAGCGCATGCGACAGATGAAAGAGCGCAACGCCAACCGAAACGCCGGCAATAATTCAGGCAATCGCCGCGGCAAAAACAACAGCCAGCAGGCCAATAAAAAGCAGGGCAATAATAGTAATAACGGCAAGAGCGGCCGTGGGCGCGGCAATAACAGCAACGAGCCGGCGCAAAGCAAATCCGCCGCCGATCGCGCCCGCCTGGCGGTTACGACTCGCCACGGCGAAGTCGTCCACGCTCAGCGTCTCAAGTTCCAGGATGTCAACCAACAAGCCAGCCAGCACGTCGTCGGCATCCCGGTCAACAAATCCCGCTTCAACGGCAACAAAGGACGTCAAATCACCGACATCGATCTCAAACGAATGCGCCCTGATCCAAACTCCGTCCGCGTCATCGCTCTCGGAGGTCTCGGCGAAATCGGCATCGGCAAAAACATGACCCTCATCGAATACAAGGACGAAATCATCCTCATCGACATGGGCACGCTCTTTGCCACTCCCGACTACCCAGGCATTAATTATATGATCGCCAACCTCGGCTACCTCGAGGACAAAATGCACAGGGTTAAAGCTATCTGTTTTACTCACTCTCACCTCGACCACATCGGTGCTACCCGCCACCTCCTTCCGCGTTTTTCGACCACCACCCCCATCTACGCAACCGAGTTCACCATCAACATGGTCAAGAAGCAAATGAACGAGCTGGCCGACCCACCGGAGATGAACTACATTTCTGTCGACCCGTTCAAGCACGAAAAGATTCAGGTCTCCGAACACCTCTCGATCGAGTTGGTTCACGTTCTCCACTCCGTGCCCGGCAGTGTCGCCATCGTCATCCGCACACCCAACGGCAACATCGTCCACATGGGCGACTGGCGCTTCGAAAACAACCCGCTTCTACCCAAGTTCGACATGCCTCGTCTCACTGAAATCGCCGCCAAGGAGCACATCGACCTCCTCCTCAACGAATCCACCAATATCGATTCCCCCGGCCACCACCCTCACAGCGAATACACCGTCGGCGAGAATTTCGGTCGCGTCATGGACGAGCGTGGTCACGGCCGCATCATTATTTCCTGCTTCTCCAGTCAGATCATGCGCATGCAGCTGGTTCTCGAAGAGGCAGCCAAGCGTGGCCGCAAGGTCGCCTTCGCCGGCTTCTCGATGATTACCAACCTCGAAGTCGCGCTCAAGTCCCAGCAAATCAAAGTCCCAAAAGACGTCGTCATGAAAATGGAAGACATCGTCAAGCTTCCTGACGACAAAGTCACCATCGTCTGTACCGGTTCTCAGGGCGAGCTCAACGCCGTCCTAAACCGCATGGTCACCGGCGCTCACAAATATATTAAGATCAAAGCCACCGACACCATCGTCTTCTCCTCTAGTCCGATCCCCGGCAACGAGCCCCACGTCGTTTCAACCGTCGACGGTCTCCTCCGCGAAGGCGCCCACGTCATCCAGCACGGCAAGACCCATATCCACGGCCTCGGCCCGCTTCACCTTTCCGGCCACGCTTACTACGACGATCACGTCGAGCTAGTCCAAACCCTCAACCCGACTAACTACCTCCCTATCCACGGTGAGTTCTACATGCTCGAGCACAACGCCGAAATGGCCGAAAACGTCTGCGGCATCAAACGCGAAAACATCCTCGTCGGCGACTGCGGCGACATCATCGAGCTCACCCCGGAAAAGAAAATCAGGAAAGCCGGCAGTGTTCGGGTTGGCTCCGATCTCTACGACGACAATGGCGCTCAAGTCAACGAAGCCGTCGTCAAAGACCGCATCCACATCTCGACCGAAGGCATCTTCATGGTTGTCTTGACTATCAGCCGCAAGACCGGCCGCCTGTTGAAAGTCCCCGACATCATCTCTCGCGCCTTCATCTACATCGACGAAAGCGAAGAGTTGATCGGCAAAGTCCGTTTCTACCTCCGCAACAAAACCGACTACAACGTCCGCGACGACAAGTCCCTAAAGGCCCTCAAAGAAAGCCTAAGAGACGACATCGCCCACATCCTCTACGACGCCACCGGCAACACCCCAGTCATCATCCCGGTCTTGAACTTGATTTAGCAGTAACCCGGATATTAAAAAGACCCCGAACTTAATCGGGGCTTTTTATACCTTACGGTATGTTCTTTTGTCTGCTCACGCTTCTTTAATTCCAAAGATGTCCATCCAAAGTCGTGCCGCCGGCGCTGCTTCCAGCCCACGCAGATTATACCAGCTTTGTATGTTCTCAAACATAGCTGCATACTTTACGCGTATCGCCTGAAAAATCATCAAAGCGAAGAAGATGTCTTGCTCGGCGCTGGCGCCGGAGAAAGCTATGCGAATCTTACCCTTTCGGGTGTTGTGATTGCTGCCTCCTATCACCAAATCTTCAAAGCCGATTTCAATACCGCCATGGAACGCCGTCAGGCCAAACTTGTCGCGGATTTCTTCTGCTATTTTTCTGGTGATTAACGTCGTGTCTTCCGGAAAATCGTAGTCGAAAGCTTCTCCTCTTTCCAAGCTGATAGACTGAGCTGCCTCCTTCAGCTGAGCGATGGTAATTTCTCCGCTCGCCGTCAAATTCGGAATCATACACAAAGTGTTCATCTTGGCCTCGGCAAAACTGCCTCCGCCCTTGTTGCCTTGCACGTCCAAAGTGTAATTCTGCCCTTCGTCGTCGTCGATGCACGCCACGATCGCCCGCCAGCCTCTCGGTACCAAATACTCGTACTGGCATACTAATCGTTCAATTTCCCGCAGAATCGCCGCCGTCATGACGCCACCTGTGCTTTCATCTTTCAGTTTCAGGATTTTCATATGAATTACCTCCGTATAATAAGATTTGCCGGGACATCCTTCGCTTTTAAGCAAACAAAACCATTAAATGTCCCTCCTCACAATTTGCGAGGTAGCTACCACCATTGTATCACACTTGTGACTAAAAGTCAATACTCCTTACGCTTATCTTTGGTCTTAACAGAGGTGTAAAACCACCAAAAACATGTTCAAAAACTTGCTTTTTAGCCAGCTCTCCCCCTATCCTCCCCACCCCCTATGGGTAGACACAGCGGAGGGTAAAGCCAGATTGCCGGTGTATTGCCTGTCCACCTGGCACTAGCATATTTCCGCCCCAGATATTAGTAGCGATGGCACCAGTGTCTGATCCGAGAGTAGAACTCCATAGAAGTATCCAGGTCGACGGAGCGTGTAAGCCGTCGCTGGGGTTTAACCAGCCCATGGAGACAGTGGCGAAGGGAACTTTATAAAGTTTCCCACCCCTGTTATAGGGCTGGCTTTATAAAGTTCCGACTCTCCTTCGCCACTGTTACATCGGGTAGTAGTTCGTCAAAAAGGTCAGGATTCACTCCTGCCTTTTTGACTTTAGCTAAAAGGGAAGAGGAAGAGAAACCGCTAGGTGTCTCTTAGCTGGACACTGTGTCTACCCATAGGGGGTGGGGAGATTAAAAGCGACTGTCGAGGGTGGGGATGTCGTCGTCGAGGTTGACGAGGGTGCCGATGGTGGAAATTTGCCCGAGCGAGAGGGTGCGTTCGGGGGCATCGCCGCTTAGGGTGTGGTTGAGGAGGCGGCGGAGATTGCTGATGGCGCCGGCGCGGACACGGTCGATGCGGGTGGTCGGTGCGGCGGAAGGGGCGATCATGGCCTCGAGTTCGCGGCGGAGTGAAAAGAACGCATCATCGACACTGAGAGTCTCTAGCGGGAGCGTGCTTGTGGGCGCGTTGATTACTTGCACCTCGCGTTCCTCGAGACGCTGACGGGAAGTAGCCATAAGCTTTATAACATTAACCATATTTCTGCAACTATTGTAGCATCTGCCGCTGGGTTGTCAAAGCATGGGCGGGATGAGTGTCCGCGCATTTTGGTCGGCGCGCTTAATAGGAATGATTCTTCTGTTTTTGCAGTTTTCCTTCTCTGAGCCCTCAGAGACAAAATGCTACAAGGGTTATGCTTGTATTGGTTTTAGGGATTTGGTAAGATTCTCCTTGGGTTTTGGACTGGTTTAGGAGGTTACCGTTGAGTTTCCACGCGGGCTTCTTAGACTATCCTAGTTGAACTTTAAGAAGTCCATATTTCGTCAGCTGGAGGACTTATTCTTCAGCAGGAAGGAGTAGCCTATGTTTGAGTTTAAACTCTTTCGACGTCTAGTCATCATACTAGACATCAAGGTGAAACGTCTGAAAAGGCGTAGATAGCTAAACTCACGTCTTACGACGTGAGCTAAGCAAACCCAGAAAAGAGTACTAGGCTCTTTTCAATGATTATATTTTAACAAACATTAGCGCTAGACGCAAGCTCCCCACCCCCTACGGGTAGACACAGCGGAGGGACATGCCTAAATGCTTGCCAGACACAACTGTGGCCAGATAGACGTTGGTGGGTGTCACGTTCATATACAGCGTGTTGGTTGAGTGTAAAGAAGCCGGATACCACGCCGCGCGAATGTCATGTGCGTAGACACCACTATCGGGAGCAATATACCCCATGTTGACAGTGGCGAAATTGGTCTGGCTCGCCAAAGCTCGCAATAAAGCAGACAAAATGTCATTTTGATCTGCTTTATGCCTAACGGCGTTCGCTAGCGCTCACGAGGAGAGAAGCTTTATAAAGTCTCTCCTCCTTCGCCACTGTCGCGGATAGCTATTTTGGTCGAGGTCAAGGGCTAGTCGAGCAGTCTTTATTCGCGCGCATATGGGCTGCTTCGCTACAGTCTAATATCCTAGCTGCACACACCATTATCGAGCGTACATACGCGAACCCCGGCTGGGGCACGCAACCGCAAAAACATCAGGGGCGTTCCCTCCGCTGTGTCTACCCGTAGGGGGTGGGGAGCTCCTCACGAGAGCCTAGCTAGACACCAAGGACTATGCTACCCTATTATCAGGGTGAGCGTACCTATAATTTTTGGAGGTGTTATTATGAAGCATGTTCTATTAAAAATCAGCGGCGAACAGCTGGGTAATGGCGATCATGGCTTTAGCGTTAGCTATGCCGAGTGGTTAGCCCGCGAGATTCAAAAGGCGCAACTTGCGGCAGACCGGGCCGGCCAGCGCACAGGCATCGCCATCATGGTCGGTGGCGGTAACTTTATGCGTGGCGCCCAGCTCGGGTCCAAGCTTGTCCAGCGCGTCACGGCCGACAACGCCGGTATGCTGGCGACAATCATGAACGCCATTATGCTGCGCGATGTCTTTGTCTCGCTCGAGATGCCCGTCCGCGTCTACTCTAAGAAAGGCGTCGACGGCATGGTTGATTATCTCGACCCGCTCCGAGCGCAAAGCAAGCTGGCCGAAGGCGGCGTCGTCATTCTTGGCGGTGGCACAGGCAACCCATTCGTCACCACCGACTCCGGCGCGGTTCAATTAGCCCTTGAGCTGGGCTGCTCGAAAGTCCTCAAAGCAACCAAGGTCGACGGCGTCTTCACCGACGACCCCGAGACCAACCCCGACGCCAAGAAGCTCGACTACGTTACCTATCAAGAAGCCGTCAACAACCCCAAGCTCCGTGTTATGGATAAAGCGGCCCTTGGCGCTGCTGGCGACGCCGAGCTTCCCATCATTATCTTCAAGCTAGAAGAGGGCAGCATCACGCGCGCTGTTCTCGGCGACAGCCTAGGCACCACCGTCGGCCCATAAGCCAAGACAAACTTTATGGCCATAAAGGAGAGGATTACATCCTCTCCTTCTCTTATTCTTAGAAATTATTTCCTTTTCGTATAGATATACCGCACAAACTCCGTCCCGTCATCATACTCCCCCCGCCCCACTTCCTCTCTGCTATACAACCTCTCATCCAACTCCGGGAAAAACACATCAGCCTCCTCATTCTTCGCCTGAACCTCCGTCAAATACAGCTTATCACAGTCCGCCAGTGTCTGTCGGTACAAACTCGCCCCGCCAAACACAAAAATCTCCTCGGAAGCCGCCAGAACCGCCTTCCCCGGCTCCCCTGCCCGCACCACGTCGATTTCGCCACCGTATTTCGCCGCTTTTACAAACTCCGCCAAATCCGTCACCACATTCACCCACTCCGGCGCCAAAAACGCCTCAAAATCCAGCACAAAGTACTCACGCCCCACCAGCCGCTTCGGCAGCGACTCATAAGTAGCCCGCCCCATCAAGAGCTTCCGCCCCATCGTCGTTTCTTTCACGTACGGCAACTCCCCCCGCCCCTTAAAAGCCAATTCCTTACCCACCCCAATCTCTCGGTTCTCACCCATCGAAGCTATTATGCTCAACATCTTACAGTGGTGCTTCTACTGCGGCCCACGAAGCGTCTTCGTCGTCGCTCGGCACTGATACAGACACTTGATCGCCCTCTTTTAGGCGGAAGAACGTCACACTCGCCAACAAAATCCGGTATTCTTTACCGTTCACCTCGACGTAATACATGCCATCATGCGACGTCAGCGTCCCAACCACCTGCTTGCGTGGCGCTGGGCTAATCTGCTTATAAACAAACCCACCATCTGCCGTAATCGTCAACTTCATGATGTCACCCTCAACCAGCTTCGACTTTGAAGCGTAGTTCGCCGGCACCGGGTAGTTTTTGCCATCGGGGCCGACCATCACCTGCCCGTCAAAAATCCCCTCAATCACCTTGCCTTCCGCCGGAACCGCCGGTGAAGTCACGCGGGGTAGCACCACCTGGCCGTCCTCGCCAACTACGCTACTAAGTAGCTCTCTGGCGGTGGCTAGATTCACTTCTGCTTCATGCAGCAAGTTTTTGAGTCGTTTTAGTTGTTTTTCAGGCAATTCTGCCATAGACCTACCTCTCGCTTTCTACCCTTAGACTACCAAAAAACTGCCTGCTTGTCAATACTAAAGTCAAGTTTTCCACAGATTTCGCCCGTCTTTACCTAGGTTTTCTTATTCTCCTGCCCGATACCCCACGTCTCGAAGCGCATTCATGATGTAAATAAACGCGTCATAAGGCGTGTCATACGCCGACATCTTGATTACCCCGTCATCGTCATTAAAGTCCTTCGTCGACAAAAAGTACAGATTTTCTACACATTGCAACCGTCGCCAGTCACTCGCCAGCTCCTTATCTTTCCTAAGCAGCACCGCCTCTTCCAGCGCGTAAATCTTCTCGATAATCTCATGTTGCATCGCATTCTCCAGCCAGCCCGACAAATCCCGCTCCCCGTCCGCCCCCGTCACCGTCTCCTGGCACGTTAGTTCTGCCGTCGCCCGCTTCTTCGTCGCGTCCTCCACTGTCAAGAACCTGTTCCCCGCCGCCTGCCACTGCTCCACAAAATGCCTAAAGAACTCAAAAATCCCCGTTTCCGCCCCATTATGCTCACCAAACACCTCCATATCCAGCCCGATCTGCACTACCTCGTCCGCCTCCCCCGCCGCCTCGCAAAATTCCACGTATTTCTCCGCCGTCAGTGGCCAGCCATCCCAAGACTGATCAGAAAATCGCTTCGAAACATCCTCACTCAGTCGATAATCCCGCATCAGAAGCTTCACTCGCTTCGCTTTCGGCGGTTTATAAACATACCCACCCCGTCGCCAGCCCAGCACGTTCTCGCAACCTTCCGCCATCACCCCCGCATACCCCTTACGATCCGCCCAAAGACCTAAGCGGTCATTATAAGCCAACCCGGTATTACAAAACACTCTCGGCTTCGCGCCAAATAACTTCTTCATAGCTTCCGCGTGCATCTTCACCTGCCGGTCAAACTCCAAGCTAGAGTACAAAAACGCCAAACTATGATAATACGTCTCTCCGAGTAGCGCCACCCGCCGTGTCTTCATCGCCCGTTGCAACAGCTCAATCAAATCCGGCCGCCAAGCCATCGCCTGCTCCAGCCACACTCCACTCACCCCCAAGCTCACCCGAAAATCCGTCGTTTCCAGCAGCTCCACCAACATTTCCAGCATCGGCCGATACGACCGCTCCGCCACTTTCTCAAAAATATACTTGTTTTGCGTCCGCTGAAACGCCGGCGAGTCAAAATAGTCACTCTTCTGCCCAATATCAAACATCGAATAATGCCGCACTCGCCACGGCTGATGCATATGCAAGCTTAGCGCCACAGTTTTCATCGCGCCCACCTCCAGTAACTGTTCAAAATCAAATCCGCCACCTTATCCCATGGCAACTTGGTGTATTCTCGCCCGATGCTCCGCCGCATATCTCTCTGTAGCCCCGGCGACGACGCGATATTATATAGCGTATCCGCCAGCCGATGCGTATCCCAATAGTCATATTTCAGCGCGTTATGTAGCACCTCCCCCGCCCCCGATTGCCGCGTCAAAATCAGCGCCGCGTCATGGTGCGCCGCCTCAAACGCCGTCAAACCAAACGGCTCACTACACGACGACATCACAAACACATCACAAACGCTATAAATATCCCGAAGCTCCCGTCCCCGAATAAATCCGGTAAACAGCACATCCTCACTCACGCCTTTTTCCGCGCTAATGCGTAGCAATTCATCTCGCTGCTCGCCATCCCCAGCAATCACCAGAGTCATCTCCGGATGCCTCTCCCTCGCCACCGCGAACCCGTCTATCAGATATCCAATCCCCTTCTGCACCGTCAACCTTGCCGTCGTCGCGACAATCGTCCGCCCCTGTCTTCTCAGGCTCTCCAAATACTTGTACCGGCTCGGATCGTAATCGTGCACCCCCCAATCATTCGCGTTAAATCCATTGTGCGCCACCCGAATCTTATCTCCCGGGATCCCATATCGCTCCTCAATGATCCGCTTCGTCAGTCCGCTCACCGCCAAAACCTCATCCGCCATCATCAGCCCCTCGCGCTCAATTTCATGAATCAGCGGGTTTCCGAGCCCACCACCCGCCCGATCAAACTCCGTCGCGTGCACATGTGCAATCAGCGGCACGCCATATTCCTTCCGCGCTATCACTCCCGCCTCAAGCGTCAGCCAGTCGTGCGCATGTACCGCGTCCACTTCCTCTCTCTCTAAATATTCCCGAATAAACTCGCCATACAGCCGCTGAATCTCCCGCATCGACAGCCCAAACTCACCCTTTTCATCCACAGTCCTCGAATCATACGAGCCAAACTTCATCGCCGCCGGCCCTAAAGTCGTCGCCGGCACCACCTCCATAAAATCCACATCATGATCCGCGTCATAGGGCAAGACAAAACTGATATTCGCGCCCTTTTTCGCCAAACTCTCCGCCAGATGATAACAGGCCACTCCCAGACCGCCACTGTTGTGCGGCGGTAACTCCCACCCTAGCATCAGGATCCTCACTGCTTACCTCTCATTAATCCTCAGTATAGCAGGGTTTTCTGAGAAGTGCTAGTGCTTTAAGTCAGGTTTTTCGAGCTTATCTGTATAACAGATAGAGCCATAAAAGCGGCTATTCCTCCTCTCGACGGGCTCCGTAAACTAGGGTCGTGCCGTTGGTGGGTTGCTTGTTCCAGATATTCAGTTGATCTTTCGTGACCTCGACATCAAAATGGTCGCCCGAAACAGTCGGGTCATACTCAATTTTGCCATCTTCTTTAGCGTGCTTTCGACCTACAGCATGCCTGCCTTCGTCCAGTTCTTCATAACCAGTCGTGCCCAAGGAGTTGAAGAAATCATCCGTAGTCAATAGGTATTTCCCGTTATAGTGGCGCATGATGACCGTTGGTGTGTCATCGTTATCAATGATGAATGCAACTCGTTTAGACGGGTCAGAATCCTCAGCTGATTTCTTAGCTTTATTCATATTTTCCGGCTCAGGCAGTTCGATAAGGTAAAAATTTTGCCGACCAGCCTGGATTTCGGCCATAACACCGATGTCATAAAGCCTATGCTCTTTAGCCCATTCAGAATTAGCAGCATGTAGCGGGTCGCGCGTAAATCGGGCATCATCTTTTAAGCTAGCACCTTGCCCAGGCTCCATGGCAAGTTCTCTGGGCGGTGGAGTGTTTTCTTTGGCTTCTGTACCGACCGCGACACCATCCATATTCCATTCACTACCTTGATCCGAGTTTTGCTCTCCGGAACTCTGTTTATTCTTATTGCCAAACCCAAACACAAAACCTCCTCTTCGTTAACTTCTATAGGATTAAAGTATAGCACCAAATAAGAAAACATTATACTGACGACAATTCCTCCCCACCCGGCTCCGTGAGCGTCTCAGACTAAGGAGATGATATACTGTTATCAATGAGAGCGTTATATAGGAAGTACAGGAGCCTGTCGCTTGACCGCGTCGTCGGCCAAGACCACATCACCGTCCCCCTCGCCGCCTCTATCAAATCCGGCAAGCTTTCCCACGCCTACCTCCTCACCGGCCCCCGCGGCGTCGGCAAAACCTCCGTCGCCCGCATCATAGCCCACGAAATCAACCGCTTCCCCTACCAGCTCGAAGACCACTATGTCGACATCATCGAAATCGACGCCGCCTCCCACACCGGCGTCGACAACATCCGCGACCTCCTCGAGCGCGCCGAGCTCGCCCCCACCGCCGGCACCCACAAAGTCTACATCATCGACGAAGTCCACATGCTCTCTAAATCCGCCTTCAACGCCCTCCTCAAGACCCTCGAAGAACCCCCCGCCCACGTCATTTTCCTCCTCGCCACCACCGACGTCGACAAAGTCCCCGTCACCATCCTCTCCCGCGCCCAGCAGCTCAAATTCCGCCTCGCTAGCGAGGACACTCTCGCTAAGCACCTCACCGAAATCGCCGCCGCCGAAAAAATCAAAATCACGGAGGGAGCTCTCGCCCTCATCGCCCGCCTCGGCCGCGGCAGTTTCCGCGACGCTTTAAGCCTCCTCGACCAAGCTTCATCCCTTCCCGGCGAGATTACCGAATCCGCCCTAGAAGAGGCCTTTGGACTCGCCGATGAAGGCCTAATTAACCGCATTTTAACAGAGGTCAAATCCCAAAACCCCCATAATGCTATTGCTATTTTGGATGAAGTGTGCTATAATGGTACAGTAGGAGAAATTTCTCCCGATCTTATCGAGCGCCTCATCGCGCTTATTTTAGACCAAAAAATCACCCCCGCCTACCCCCTTGCCACCCGCCTCGCCCGCTGCCTTTCCGACCCCTCCCCCCTCCCCCTCTCCCTCAAAACCAAACTCGCCTTCCTCGAAACCCCAGCCAAGCCTTCCTCCGGCGCTTCTTCGCCGGATCTAGCTGCGTCAGAAAACCTCGTTTTTAGGGCCCCTACCCCAAAAACTTCGACAAATCTTCCTTCGTTAGACCGCAGCGCTTCAGCAACCGGCAAGACTGTCGAAAGAAGTGTGTCGATGAGCGAGGCGCAATCGACTAGCGCCTCTAAAGGCAGCGTGCCCGACCAACGGGGAAGGGTTGAGCAAGCGAACCCCGTAACGACGGGCGTGAGTGCAGCGTCTGCCGTAGAGGCGGCTAACGATAGCGCTCGTGTCACCGAAGGAAGTGTATCCGAACGGACTGGCGCAAGCGTGAAGAGTGAATCCATATCAGAGGGTGATTTGATTTCCGAAGACTCTTGGAAGCAAGCCGTCGAAACCCTGAAAAAGCCCAAACCCGGTATTTACGCCATCATCAAAGACAAACCCATCGACATCAACGGCCAAAAAATCACCGTTTTCGCAGGCAGCCCCTTCTTCCAGAAGAAAATCGACGTCGCCGACGTCAAACACCTCCTCACGGCCACCCTCCCCGGCGCCGAAATCATCATCTCCAGCAAAAAATCCTCTAAACCCCCTGCCCCCGCCTCCATATCTGATATAATCGAGATAGGAGAGGAGGTTACACTAGATGTCGAATTCTGACGCTACCCCGGCCGGCAAAGTCCTGCCGCAAAATCTTGACGCGGAGAAGTCGCTGCTTGGCGCCATCCTCGTCAGCCCCGACGCCCTCGACGACGCCACCGAGCACGTCGTCGCCACCGATTTTTACGATCCTCGCCACCAGGGTATCTTCGCCGCCATGATTGACCTCTTCAACCGCCATCAACCCGTCGACCTCCTCACCGTCACCAACGAACTCCGCGGCCTAAAAACTCTCGCCAAAGTTGGTGGCGCCGCCTATCTTTCCGAACTCACCACTCACGTCCCCACCGCCGCCCACGCCGCCGCCTACGCCAAAATCGTCGCCGACACCGCCGTCCGCCGCCGCCTCATCAAGGCCAGCGCCGACATTTCCGCCCTCAGCTTCGACGAAAGCGCTGGGGTCGAAGAGCTCCTCGGCCAAGCCGAAAAGCAACTCTTCTCCGTCAGCGATCAAAACCAGCAAACCGACATGGTTCTCCTCGAGCACATCCTCGCAGAAAGTTTCGACCGCATCGAAAACCTCCACAAAAACAAAGGCGCCCTCCGCGGCCTCAAGACCGGCTTCCACGACCTCGACCGCATGACCGCTGGCCTCCAAAAGTCTGACCTCATCATCATCGCCGCCCGCCCCGCCATGGGTAAAACCACCCTCGCCACCAACCTCGCCTTCAACGTCGCCACCATCAACAGAAAAGGCGTCCTAGTCTTCAGCCAAGAGATGAGCAAAGAGCAAATCGTCGACCGTATGCTCGCCGACGCTTCTGGCATCGACAGCTGGAACATCCGCACCGGCAACCTCGGCGCCGACGATTTCACCCGCCTCACCGAAGCCATGGGCGAAATGTCCGAAGCCCCGATTTACATCGACGACACCCCCGGCATGAGCGTCCTCCAAATGCGCACCAAAGCCCGCCGCGCCGCCCACCAGCACGGCATCGGCCTCATCGTCATCGACTACCTCCAGCTCATGAGCGGCAACTCCCTCCGCGCCGACAACAACCGCGTCCAAGAAGTCTCCGAAATCTCCCGTGGCCTCAAGCTCATGGCCCGCGAACTCGACGTCCCAGTTATCGCCCTCTCGCAGCTCTCCCGCGCCGTCGAATCCCGCACCCCGCCCATCCCCATGCTCTCCGACCTCCGCGAATCCGGCTCCATCGAGCAGGACGCCGACATCGTCATGTTTATCTACCGCGAAGATTACTACAACCCCGAAACCGAACGCCAACGCATCACCGATCTCATTATCGCCAAGCACCGAAACGGCCCCGTCGGCAAAGTCGAACTCTACTTCGACCCCGAACGCCTCCGTTTCGTCAGCCTCAAACGAGACCAATCTTAATCCCGCACCGCTACCAAAATAATCCGCCCCGGCGAGGTTCGCTCGTGACGCTGCGAGGTCGTGCCGTTCTGCCGAGCTACCACCTCCCCATAAAAATCCTCCAATCGCTCCGATGTACAAGTCATAATCGTAATCGTCTTCCGCCCATACCCCTGCGATCCAATGATATCACCCATCCGCATCACCTGCGGACAATTCGCCTCTCGCCAGCTCAAGTTTCCATGTCGCGCCCGCACAAAATCATCCGTATTCCCTCCCGCTATACAGAGGTAAGGTAGTTGTTGCGCCTTCGTCACGGTATAGCTATGCGTCTGACCGTGCAGTGTCACCGAAATCCGCTGCCCTACCCGCACTCCACTCAAGCCGCCCAAGATATTACTGCTGTTGTGACCATAAATAAAAGTATTATTCGAGCCATTACTAAACCACGCCGCCCGCCCGCTAGCTCTGGTCGGCACCCAAGACGTGCTCACGCTATTATCCATGCAAACATTAATCCCCGCACTACCGATTACTATACGGTGAGCACAGGTCGTGGCGGGAGGATTTACGGTCGTCGAAGGTTGGTTCAAGGTCGTCGGGCGATTCACGGCTATCGTCGCCAAATCAACTGGCTCTTCCTTCTCAATCTTTGCCGGGCAACCCGGCAAAGTCAACCCTTCCGGGCAAACCAAATCACCGACCTCATCAGTCGGTATTAAACCTACCTCCGTTAGTGGCTGGTGCCAATCGAACGTCGGCCCTTCGTCTATTTTCGCCCCAAGCTCATGCGTCATCAGTTCGCTTGCCGTGTTTGATAGCGCCATTAAAGGCGTAAAGGCCATCGTTAGCGACACTAGCGTAACCACCAATTTCCACATAATAATACGACTTTAGCATACTTACGCCAAAAAGTCAACGCTCGCGTACTAGTCCACTACCTTCGCAACCATCTCGGCCTTACCTCGGCCCACATCAAGGCCGATGCTTCCTCAGCGCTGTCTGATGCGTCTTGTAGTGCGGATCGTACTTCGCCAATTCGCTATAAAACGCCTTCGAATGATTCATATGTCGAATATGCGTGAGCTCATGCAGGATCACATAATCAATCAGCGGCTGCGGCAACCCTACCAGCCCGATATTCAGCGAAATCGTATTATTACTGCTACGACTCCCCCATCGCGTCCGCATATTCCCTAACCGAATCTTCTGCTCCGGGAATCCATGTAGCTTGGCCAACTCTCGACACCGCTCCGCCAGCACTTCCTCCGCTTTCTTGCGCTTCGCCTTTTTCTTCTCCAGCGCTAGCCGCTCTTGCATCGACGGCTCTTTTTTCGGCCTCGACCCCTTTGGCTTCGGCTCTTTCGCCGCCGTCAAATCCGACTTTCGCCTCCAAAACATCGCCCCAGCTCCGCCCCTACAGCGAAAGCTTTTCGAGCACGCCTCGCACCTGCGTATTGAATGTGTGCTTCCCAGAAATCATAATCGGTCGCTCGCTATCTACCGGCAACTCAGTATTCGCCATCGCCGCCGCCACAATCTCCTTAGTCGTCTCGCCAGCCTTGATTTTCTCTAGTGCTCGTCGCCTCATCACCGGCGCGTCCACCTGTAGCCACACCAGCCGCGCGTTGTAACCCGCCTGGCTCGCCAGCGTTCGGAACCGTTGCCGATTCGCCTTTTTCGCTAGGCCCCCGCTAATTACAATCGGCTGTCGCGAATCCAACAAATGCCGCACGATAATCAGCCCGATTTTGTTAATCATCGCCGTTTCTTCATCTGAGAAGTTTGGTTTGGCTTTTAGCTCGAAGCGCAACGCGTCAAAATCCACGCATGGCGCCGAAAACAGCCGCGCAAACTGCTCAGCGAACGTGGTCTTGCCACTTCCCGCATTCCCGCCCACCATTAGCAACAATGGTTTCGCCATCTTCCTCCTCTGTTAATCTGATTGTAGCACATACGATACAGATTTGCTATATTTTACTCCTAAGCCGCCTCGTCATCATCAAAAAAATCGTTCAAGAGACTGTCCATGCGAGTCTTGACTAGATTCTCCACAAAGCCAACAAAGCCTTGCGTCGTCTGACTGTCTTTGGCTAATTCCACGGTCGCTCCCTCCCCAAGAGCGGCCTCTAACAGGCTTTTCATCATTTCCCAGTCACCGGTAATCTGCGCCCTAGTAAACACTTCAAAGATCTCTTCGGTGGAACCTTCACGACCGGCCATGTAGGTAATCATCCGCTCGAGCGCCATACGCTCCTCAGCCCTTGCAAACTCTAACGACCACACTTTATCGCCGTCCCACCTTGCGCTAACCTTATCATCTGCGTCCATGAAGTGCTCCGCATACTTATCGAGCGCCGCTCTCTCCTCTGCAAACTCCGGGTTGGTGCGTATTTGCTCCTGCACAAACCGTTTCGCTCGCTCTTCCTCCATCGCCTCGTTGACCGCCCACATCAATTGCTGGCCACCATCCCCTTCCGACGTCATGCGCAGTCCCGATGTTGAATCTACCAACTTCCCTTCCGATGACACTATCACTTTGTTAGCGTCGTTAGCGTGGCCTAATTCGTGATACAAGTGCGATAGCATCTGCGCCTTGCTGCGAGTCGGGTTATCTTGGATGAAAATCGCGTTTTGGAACTGAGCGCTAAACCCACCCGTGCCATTGTCACCGTAGTGTTGCTCCCAAGCTTCCTGCGGCACTATATAGACGTTCGGAAGGTGCAGTTCTGTATCCAGCCCCAATTTCTCTCTTTCTTGCTGTAGCCCTTCTTGCGCCAGCGAGAACATTTTCTTCTCCTGTTCCGTCATCTCCCTTGACGCCTCAATCATTCTCTTGAATTTATCGGGCATGTTGGCCTCTTGCCCCATGCGGTCGAGCTCCTCCCACGTTTGCTGGAACGAATCCTGCCCGCTATCCCCATTTCCACCAACGTCTATCCTTAAGGCATCCCAGTCTGTCGCCCCCTCCTCACCACGTATCAAGGAGTCCCAATCAGCGGGCTCTTCTTTATCACGTCTTAGATCGTCCCACCCCACCGCGCCCTCTCGTTCGACATGGCTGATCGTAGTTTTTGTGTTCTTCGGGCGCTCCATGTCTCATTCTACGGGGGGGGGGCTTATATGTCAACTCCTCCCAACCCCCTAGCCCGAGGTCAGGCTCTGCCTGCCTCGGGCGTCCTGTCCGAGCGCGTATGCGCGAGTAGACGGAGGATATGGGTGGGGCGTTGCAGAAAGCTAGTAACTTTGTTAAAATATAATCATTGAAAAGAGCCTAGTACTCTTTTCTGTTTGGTTGTTTAGTTGGTCGTTAGACCAACTAAACTATTTCTCCTGAACCTCAACGGTGTAGGTAATTAACCCGAACAATACACTAAGAATGGTTTTCTTTCGCATATCACACCTCCTTTCTTGAAAAAACAATGGACTTCTTAAAGTTCAACTAGGA
>Ga0099364_10004814_pt1 | contig 20312 bp, 13 predicted proteins | sample TergutTh196P3_FD_73070 | JGI IMG/M metagenome (GOLD analysis project Ga0099364, IMG submission 73070) | Microcerotermes parvus P3 segment gut microbial communities from Pointe-Noire, Republic of the Congo - Th196 P3 | ecosystem: Host-associated > Arthropoda: Insects > Digestive system > Gut ... | reverse complement strand
AGCAGGGATTACTATAATTTTCCGATGCGTCCGCTTAATTGGAAATCTCCGAGAGAGGTTTTGAACGCTTTTCTTAAAACGGGAGAAGTTTTTTGAAATAATGTGTAACACATCATTGACAAACTTACAAAAAAAATGTCATATTTCAGGGATGATGCTTACATCGTCCCTGACTCTTTTTGGTATGACTATATAACCACATACGAAACCTCTGCATATAATGGTCATTAAGTTATCTTACAGAAAACGGAGTGAGGTCATGGGGTCTGTATCGGTTATACTGCTCGAAGCCGCCATACTCGCCGCATCGGTATCAATAGACGCCTTTGCGGCGGCGTTTGCCTATGGGTGCAAGAAAATAAAAATCTCCGTAGCGTCAATAAATATAATTAACCTTATCTGCACCTGTATTATAGGGTTATCTTTCTTTTTCGGCTCGTTGCTTACGCGGTATATACCCCCGCAGTTTGCTTTGTGGCTGTCGTTTTCTATTCTTTTTGTTATCGGTCTTACTAAATTATTTGACAGTATCACAAAATCATTTATACGAAGGCACACGCAGTTTAATAAAGAGATTAAGCTATCTGTATTTAATTTTAAATTGGCTATGCGGGTATACGCCGACCCGGAAGAAGCGGACGCAGATGTTTCAAAAAGCATTTCCCCGCGTGAAGCGGCAGTTTTGGCGGTATCGTTGTCATTGGACGGGATAGCGGTTGGCTTCGGGGCGGCAATTATAGGGATAAACGCTCCTGCGGTTATTTTGTTTTCGCTCGTTATGGGCTTTGCGGCTCTGTTATCGGGCGGACAGCTCGGCAATAGAGCCGCAGAAAAAATAAAATTTAATATCTCGTGGCTCGGCGGTGTTATGCTTATCGGTCTGGCTGTCGGGAAGTTTTTTTGAAAAAACCGTCTGCTTTTGGCAGACGGCGGTGGGGGTTATGGTTGTAGGCGAAGTTTTTCGATTTCATCACGAGGTTGACCCGTGAGATTAAATATTGTGTCGGTATCCATGCCCATGAGTATGGCATTGCGGACAATCTCATCGTCCCTTTTTCGTATTGCCCCACGAATAAACATATTGCGGTCACGCCGCGCCTTTTCCCTGCGTTCGTATAAATCGCGGGCTTTTTCGTCTGCGGACAACTCACGCAGTTTGACTATCGTTGGTTGAAACTGTGGATTTCTTTCAGCTAACATATCTAACTCCTCCTCCGTTTCGGCGTTGATAAACTTTGCCCAATCGTACAACTCTGTACCGTCTGCGGTGAGCGGTAATTTGTTTAATTCAAGCGTATGAATTTCCAACAAATCGGAGAACTCAATCCCCGCTTCTTGGTCGTACATAACAAAGCGGTGATGATACTTCGGACTGTCGGCGATTAGCGGTTCTTCCGTGATTACTATGCTTATAACTTTTTTGATTGTATCGTAATCGTTGCCCTTGCCCAATTGCTCCGTTATCAGCTTTGAGCCGTAATAAACTATACGCTCTTTGAGTTCGGGGGTCACTCGTAGCTGTATTTCGATGTGGATTGTCTTTTTGCTTTTCGTGTGAAGTTTTACGTCTATGATTGCTAATTTATCGCCGTCAAACTCACGCAACAAATGCGGGTCGGCAATTTCAATTTCGTTATAATCGTCCTCCGGCAACCGCACAACGGCTTTAAGAAACTTTACTAAGTCGTTAGTGTCACGCTCGTCTGCGAAGAAGAGCCGAAACACGACATCACTTTTAACGGGCAGGATTACCCTTATTTTATCACTCAAATCAGACCCCCCTTACTCTACTAACTCTATTTTACCACAGTATCAATCAAAAGTCAAGCGGTGTTTTACTTTTAAATAAATCAACCGAATACTATAGATGACATTTTTAATGCACATTATGCACAAAAGTAATTGTGCATAATGGAGAATCAGCTTAAAATATCTGTAAAGTATTTACAATAGTGTCAAATCATGTTATAATCAACTAAAATGTATAGGAATATATATAAAGCAAAAAAGTTCTGACGTTTATGGAGGATACCATGAAAAAAACCGCATTATTTCTTTTATCGGTAGCGTTGCTGATTACTCTTTGTGCTTGCGCGGCGGAAGATAAACCGCCGGCTTCTGTCCCTGTAGACGAAAGCACGGAAAACTTCGCGATTTCGGAAGATGTTTCCTTGTCCGGCGAACTCCGCAATACTGAACCCGATGACGGCGACACGCAAACCCCGCTCGAAATCGGCGATATACCCGCCCCGTTCGGTAACCAAGGCGGAGGAGACGGGAACAAATATTTTATTCAACGCGGTGTTGATAAGTTCGACGATGTCAATCAATTCTTTTGGGACAGTTACGCAAAATATTATCTCGGCTATTCGGCAATAGACGATGAGGGGTACACAATAGCCGTTTCAGATGAACTTTCTCTCCCGGAATGGTATGAAACCGACAAGTGGGTTGATTATATCTCGTATTCAACGGGCTTATTAACTTACCCGAATATTTACTCCTTGGCTGCCGTTAACAATATTCCTATGGAAGTTGTAGTTGAAGCAATAAACAACTATAACGAGTATTATGCGGATTTATTTGCGAGGAATGTGGAACAAGGGTTTTTGCCATCCGATGACAAGTATTCTCCGCTGTATTCCGATGAAGATATAGCCGTTATTTTAACTCGCAACGAAGCTGAGATTTTAGCGCATTTTGCTTCGCCTTATGCAATCGTAATCGGCGAAAAAGTCTACACCCCCGCTTGGCTCTATTACCATGCCCCCGAAGATTACGAAGCGGCAGGCATAACCCCCGAAATGATAGAAAGAAAACTCCCGCTTTACAACGAATTTACTTTAACCGATGAAGCGAGGACGGCTTTTGAGGAAAAACTTTCAGAATTTATAGGACAAGATGTAAGGCTTAACAGCGCGGAAGGTAATCTTTCATAAAAATGCGGGGTAAATTATATAATGAAAATAAAAATAATACTTATTGTTGTTATTGCCATTATAATGCTTTTATCATTAAATGGATGTAACAATGAAAATTCAACTGAAAAAGAGCATCATGAATTTGACTCTTCTGACTTTTCTGACAATGAAAAAATTGAAGATGAGGTTTTTGAAATTTATGAAGCTGAATTTTTATCATTGGTCATACGTGATACTGGAGATAAGAATTTTAAAGAGGCTCTTGTCTTAGAAATTCATAACTCAAAAATTGCAAATCGAGGAGATGATAAATTCGATATTTATTCGAGAAATGAAGTATCGAACATAGAAAAATTTTATTTTCCTGTATCGGAGATTGACGGGTTTTATTTACATAGTATTGAGATATTAAATGACTTTTTAATCTTTTATTATGCTCCCCAAAATCCGAATAACGAAGATTTAGACAGAAACGGTGAATATCAGTTTAGCTATAATTCAGGGATTGAAATAATAATGTCAAGATTGGATAAACCATCCCTCTCCGTAACCGATGAAGACTTGCAAGGTAAAACACTTTTATATAATGAGAGTCTAAGAGACATTCAGGGAAGAATCGAGAATACTTGGTTTAGAATAAAAGTTCCGCACCATGTAAATAATTATGAGTTTCTATATGATACAGCTATGAAATTAACAGAAACTGCGGAATTAATAGATGTACAAGCTGAAATAGATGCAATCGAGCGAAACGAGAGCTATAGATGACATATGTAATGTACATTATGCACAAAGGTAATTGTGCATAATGGAGAATTATCTTAAATTATCTGTAAAGTATTTACAATAGTGTCAATTCATGTTATAATTGATTTAAATGTATAGGTTTATATATACAGTAAAGAAAGTTCTGACATTATGGAGGATTACAGCAATGAAAAAACGATTAATGGGATTTGTATTGGCACTTATAGTACTGACAACTGCGGTTATACCCCAAACAACAGTTTTGGCGTCAGCGTCAACAACAATTGACACTTTTGCTCTGGATGAAATTCTTGTTATTGCCAAAGCGATACCAAACAATGGATATACTACAGCAAGTTGGATTTATCTTCAAAGTGCAATCGGGCTTGCCGAACATAATATGGCGGTAAGTGGCGTAACACAAGCAGAAATAGATACTGATTATGAGAATATAAAAACTGCTGTAAGGCAATTAGAATTAATACCGACACCATCGCAATGGTCTGATAATGTCGGTATTAAGGATTATACAGTAGGGTATTCTCACGTAGTGGTAGTTAAAAACGACGGTACTTTATGGGCGTGGGGTCGGAACTCTTTCATGGAACTCGGCGATGGTACAACCGTCAACAGAAACGCACCTGTGCAAATCGGGACGGATACAAACTGGTTGCGTGTATCGGCGGGTGTCACCCATACTTTAGCTATTAAAACCGATGGTTCTCTGTGGGCGTGGGGAAGCAACGATTACGGGCAACTCGGTGACGGCACATTTATCGACAAAGCTTATCCTGTGCGAATCGGCACGGCTAATAATTGGGTTGATATATCGGCAGGGGCGTATCACAGCCTTGCTCGTAATTCTTCCACTATTTTTGCATGGGGGCAGAACAATTACGGTCAGGTGGGGGATGGAACAACTAATAACAGGTCTATACCTGTCTCAATTACCGCCCCCGGAACAAATGTAAGGAGTATGTCGGCGGGACGTAGTCACAGTTTAGTTGTAGATAATAACGGTTTTCGTTTTAGTTGGGGACGTAATAATAGGGGGCAACTCGGAAACGGTTCAGCTAATTCTACCCTTACTACTATTCCCACCCGTTTTCCACCCGTGTCAGGTGAAATGCTTTGGTCTTCGGCAAAAGCAGGATGGGATTTTTCTTTGTCTATAGCTGTAGCCGGTCAAACATATGGGTGGGGTGAAAATGACTTAAACAAATATAGAACTGACGGAACCACGACTTTTTACACAAATCCGATGCCATTACTCGGTCCAACTGTTGTTTCGTTTTCACCCGGGGTTAATGGTACAACAATGATACAAAATGGTCGCATAAATTATATAGGTTCGGTCGGCGTTACTTCTTATAACCAATGGAGACAGGTGGGGACAGATAACGACTGGGCAAATATAGAAACAGGGAACAATTTTTCTTTAGCAAAGAAAACCGATGGTAGCTTGTGGGCATTTGGGAGCAATAACTTTGGTCAAATCGGTGACGGGACAAACACGAACAGAACTTCTCCCGTGAAAATATGGGGTGCACCAATAGTTCCGATTGTAGATACATCTGTATTACAAGCACTCATCAATCAAGCGGAAGCTCTAAATGGTGACGATTACACCTCGGAGAGTTGGGTTATTTTACAAAACGCGCTTGTCTCTGCGAAGGCTCTTATGAATAATCCGAATAAAACACAAATAGATGTTGACATAGAATGTATAGATATGAAAATCGCTTTAAAGAGATTGGTTTATATAGGGGATTTAAAAGCTCTTATCGCTGATGCAATTCTTAAGAGAAACGATACATATAATTATACCAAAGGAAGCAGAGATATTCTTCAAGACGCAATTGACGATGCAGAAATGTTCCTCACAGGAACCGGTATAACACGGGAGCAGGTAGAATATGAAATAGAAAAACTACAAGAGGAAATAAATAAATTAGTCTTTGTAGGAGATTTAAGGGATTTAATAACCCTTGTAGTGGATACATTCAGCCCTTTTATTCCTAATCCCGAAATCTATGTTCCGCTTGTTTATGCTGACGGTTTAGTGACATGGAATCATAATGCAACGCAAAAACAAGTAGATGATGCGTATGACGATTTACTAAATGCTTTTAATGCTTTTATAAATCCTCCGGTCGATACAAGCGCGTTAGAGGAGCTTATTGCTTTGGCAAAAGCGATAATAAATGACAACTATACATCGGTAAGTTGGGATATTCTTCAAAACGCCATCAGTGCCGCTGAGTCGCTTATTGCAAATCCGAATAAAACTCAGACAGAGGTAGATACAGAATATGCAAATCTGCAAGCTGCCATAAATCAATTGGAAGAGGAAGAAACAATGAAAACTGTTTGGGTTAACGATGACGACCCAAGAATTAATATGGTCGGTGGTTGGTGGGTTAATGATGAAAGTGTTCCGGATGCGTATATGGGAGACCAAAGCGTTGCATATCAAATGGGGCAATACGCCGAATTTACATTCATCGGAGAGAGTGCGACGATAATCGCTACAACTTCAAACAACCTCGGTTATATGGACGTTTACATTAACGATATCTTTAACACTTCGCTTAACTTATATTCACCGAGCCTTACAGCACAAGCAGAATTTGAATTGAATAATATAACAGCAGGGTTGAACACAATCAAAATCGTTTACACAGGGGAAAAACATGCAGATTCTTCCGGCTTCTATATAACATTAGATGCTATTAAGTACGTGGGGATAGAAGATGACGGGACGGGAGGAAATGATGACGGCAGTTGGGTTAACGACAGCGATGTCGATATAATAAACAATTTTGATTATGCCAATATTCAGTATAACGGCTCGTGGCTTCCGGACAGTACCAACAATCAGCATGTCACAAATCAAGCGGGAGCTTTTGCTGAGTTCACATTTACCGGAACGAATATTGCCGTAGTTGGCGCAACAGCACCGAATCTCGGAAAGATGGACGTTTTCATTAATGGAAACTTTATTAAAAATGTTGATTTGTACTCACCGACTACTAATTTTAACGAAATTTTATTTGCTGTATCAGACCTTTCCGCGGGGATAAACGAGATTAAAATCGTCCATAGCGGTACAAAAAGTCCTTTATCGTCAGATTCTTGGATAACATTAAACTCATTTGTGTATAAATAGTCAGCGGTCTTCCCTTCCTCTCGCTTATAGGGGAGGAAGGGAAGATTTTTACAATCAACAAAGAAAAATTAACAAAAATATACTACTGTAACATTATGAGGGAGCTTTATTATGATAATTCAAAACAATCTAAACGCTGTTAACACCTATAACAAATTAGATTATAATATTGTCGGCGTAGAAAAATCGAGCGAAAAGCTTTCGTCCGGCTTACGTGTAAATCGTGCGGGTGACGATGCGGCGGGCTTGGCAATTTCCGAAAAAATGCGTTCTCAAGTCCGCGGCTTAGGTCAAGCAATCCGCAACGCCAACGACGGCATAAGCCTTATTCAGACGGCTGAAGGCGGTTTAAATGAGATTCATGCAGTTCTTCAGCGTATGCGCGAGCTTGCGGCGCAATCGGCAAATGGTACATATAACAATGAACTCGACCGTGAAGCTATTCAAAAAGAAGTTAACGCACTGAAAAGTGAAATCGACAGAATAGCAGAGTCTACAGAGTATAATAAAATAAAGCTTCTTAATGGCGAGACGGGAGGAAATACAGCGAACAGTGTTGAATATGGCTCAAATTATGGAATTCGTGAGTACAGTGACGCTTTCGGACAGTTTGTGAATATTTCCTCAAGTATAGAGGGTGCGACTATTGAATTTACGACAAAAGCAAGCGGAAAAGGCGGTGAAAACGCTTTTTTTGGTGCGGATGGTAAGAGCTTAACAATTAATCTTGCGGCAGGTGTATCGTATACAGACGCTCAAATTAACGACTTGATTAGAAATGCAAATGTGGCTAAAACCGGACAACTTGCGCCTGTAGAAATTAAGTGGAAAAGCGATTCCGGATATATAACGGCGGCGAGCTTTACAACCGCTCCGACAGCCGCGGGAACACGGCAAACATTGGAAGTAGATTTAACGCCGCTTATGTTATCGGGCAGTAGAATAGACGATTACGCAAATAAAATGCGTTTAACGGCTAATCAATATGGCTCACATCGGGTCACTGAAGGAATATTTTCTTCTGTCAGAATAGTTACAGATGCAGGAGAAGGAGAGGAAAACATAACGGTTAATACTCCGGCGAATCCCGGCGTTTCGGGCGCGGAAATCACGCTTCATCTTTCTACGGGAAAAGAGTATACAAGCGGCGATATTGAAAATCTGTTACGTGAAGCAGGGTTTGATTATTCTGTTGAAATGTGGACGAGCGGCGCACCCGATGGGTTCAGCACCGCTTTTTTTACTAACGCAAATACAGAAATCAAGTCGTATAGCGTAGGTTCGGGAGGAAGCGGGAATCTCTCGCCGCCTCCCGAAATAAGAAATATCGACATAATCGGTTGGACTAATATAACTCCAACATTAGTGACCGAGGGAGTAGATGCAGATGAAAACGGAGTAGGCGGAGTAGCCGCTGTATACAAATTTGAAAACGCAGTGTCAATCATAAGCAGTTATGCCGGTACGGGTGTCACAACTAACGTAGAACGAAGTTTTACTATGGGCGGAGAAATCGTTAAAATCGTATCAGGTTCCGTAGGAGGCGTACCCTCTACGTTCTTTACGTCCAATTTCCTCGTTTCTACTTTGTTTATCGGGGTGATTGACCGTGTTAATACTCCTCATCAGGATTGGGTATTTTCATATTCCGGCGATGATGTAATAGCTACCGCAAAACGTGTAGGCGCGGTGGGCGGCGGCGATGGTCAGGGACTCGGAAGAGACGCTTTTAATGACGGTATAGGGGTAATTTTACAAATCGGTGCAAATGGCGTAGCAGACCAAAGAATGGGTGTATCTGTCGGCGATATGAGTTCCTCCGCTCTTGGCGTAGCCAATATTGGCGTTTCAACGCAAGCTGCGGCAAGTTCCGCGATTGGTTCCGTTGACGCCGCGAATACTATTGTTTCATGGCAGAGAGCCGCACTCGGCGCTTTGCAGAACCGCCTTGAATATACCGTTAATAACTTAGTAAATACAAAAGAGAATTTAACTGCCGCCGAAAGTCAAATACGAGACGCAGATATTGCGCTTGAAATGTTAAAATATAACAAGTATAGTATCCTCGTTCAAACCGCGCAGACTATGTTAACGCAAAGTAAGGACGCACCGCAGGAGATTTTACAATTATTGCAATAAGAAAAGTTAATATAAAACAAAGCCGTAAAATTAAAGCCGTAAAAATTTTACGGCTTTAAACTGAAAAATGAAGTTCCAAAATCAAATTTTAAAAAATACCTCTTATAAAAACTTCGATTTTGTCAATATTATTGATATGCAAATGCTTTGACGGGCTTGCATATTTCAAGATAACTAATGGAAATCGGAGTTAAATTTATGAGTAAAATTTTTAAAGCGGTATATGGCGCATTCTCATTTAGTTTTTTACTATTATGCGTAATATTCTGTTTCTATTACACAAAATTACCTGACAAATTTTACCTTTCCGTATCTGCACCTTTAGAGATAAGAAGTTTTTTTAATATAACAGTCGATTACAACAGGGAAGAAACCGTCGCACTACAAGCCATCACGAGTGCGGACGTTAGCGTAGACGAAGAGTTGGTCATTTTAAAGCTGTTCGGTATAATACCCATAAAAGAAGTAAAATTGGAAAGAATTGACCGTCCTGTGCTTGTACCCTGCGGCAGTCCGTTCGGAATAAAAATGAAAACAGACGGGGCGGTCGTCACGGGACTCGGAGATATTGACGGTACTCCTTCACCTGCGAGATTGGCGGGTGTAAAGCAGGGCGATATAATAAAATCCGTTAACGGCATTTTTATAGAAAAGGGGAGCGACATAACAGAAGCCGTACAGTTCGCAACAGAACCGACGGTTGTTGTGTTAATTCGGGACGGCGTAGAGATGTCATTTGATATAACACCCGTTGAATCGAGCAGGGATAATCTGTTCAGACTCGGAATATGGGTCAGAGCCAGTTCAGCGGGGATTGGCACACTCACATTTTACGACCCTCAGGGTGGTACGTTCGGCGGTCTGGGACACGGGGTCTGCGATATTGATACAGGGAAAATATTACCGCTTCTCAGCGGCGATGTGGTTTCTGTGATTATAAACGATGTGGTAAAGGGGTTCCCCGGCGACCCGGGCGAGTTGTCGGGTTCGTTTTTATCGAATGTGCCTATAGGAATGATTGAGTTTAATACGGAACTCGGATTATTCGGGACGATGAGCTACGCGCCTTCGCTCGATTCGGGAATTCCGATGGCATTTAAGCAGGAGGTAACGACCGGTCCCGCTAAAATTTTCGCAACAATAAACGGAAACAGCCCTGCGGAATATGACATTTATATAGAAAAATTAGATTACAGCGACAGTAACTTGACTAAAAATATGGTCATAAGAATAACCGATGGCGAGCTTTTAGGTAAAACAGGCGGAATAGTGCAGGGTATGAGCGGTAGCCCCATTATTCAAAACGGTATGCTTGCGGGTGCGGTGACACATGTGTTCGTAAATGACACGACACGCGGCTACGCTATATTTGCAGAAAACATGTACAGAAAAAAGAACGAACTAATGCCGCAAACGGTATGGTGGGAAAATGAGGAGGGTATCGGCGAACCGATACCCTCTTTTTTAATGCAGGCACTTAATCAATGATTAAAGTATTACTTAAATTCTTTCGACGCCGCGTTCAGAAGCGATGAACGGAAGGTGATTTTCTTAATCGGCATCTTATCTTTAAGAAGCTCATAGAAGAGTTCACAAAGGTTTTCACATGTGGAAACTTTTTTAGTAACGACAATTCTGTATTCCGGATATGACCATGCAAGGGGGTGGTCTATCTTTTTCAGAGGGATACAGTTTTCGGGGTCGTTATTAATACCTTCTTTTTCGTATACGGCAATAACCGCGTCAAGTAGCGGGTCGCCTTCCTGGAACAGTGTCGCATGGTGGAAATGGTCGCAAACCTCCCACGCCTTTTTTAGTCCTTCTTTACACGGATGCGCGAATCCGGTTACAGGGTCTACAACGTCCTCAAGCTCAATCGTTAAAAGCCCCGAATGTCCGTGAAGGTGTTTCGCCTCTCTCGGCCAGTTCATAAATCTGTGTGCATATTGAAAATCAAGATTTACTATAGATGTATACTTGTTATCTGACATAATAATGTCCTCCTTATAAATAGTTTAAAATAATGTATTTAATTTATTTTTGAAAGTATGATATTTCTTTCAAATGCCGTTTCCGATTTTTTTGTTTTTCCTGCCACCTCCTTTTATTTTTTATTACAACCCCTGTACTTTCCGCCTGTCCGCCCAAAACATGGCGGAGAATACAGTAAAAATAACCCTAAAATTATTATAATTTTTGAGCGTGTTGGTTTTACGGGTGTTTTACGTTTATTTTACGTTTTTTTTATGTTTTTTTTGTGTGTAGCCGAATATTCGCTCTCTGCGCCGTAGAGATTGACAAAATCGGACAGGTGGGGTATAATGAGGACAGGGTACTAATTCATGAAAAGGGTTGTGATTATTTTTGAAGCTTAACCGACTTCTCGAAATTACCACGATTTTACTTAATAAAAAAACCGTCACCGCCGCCGAACTTTCTCAGCGGTTCGGTGTTTCGACGAGGACGATTTACCGCGATATTGACGTACTTTCTGCGTCGGGCGTACCGGTCTATTGCTCACAGGGAGCGAACGGCGGTATATCTATACTTGAGGATTATACAGTAAACAGGGCAGTATTGTCGGGGAGCGAGCGAGATGTTATAGACAGCGTTTTGCTCGGATTACAAGCTTTGGAGGCTACGCGCTATCCGGGAATAGATACTGTTTTAGAGAAACTCGGCGGTATTTTCAACAGTGCGAAAAATGCGGAGTCTGACTGGATTTCGGTGGATTTTTCACCATGGGGGAGTAATCCGAACGCCGGAAATAAATTCTCGGATATAAAAGAGGCTATTCTGCAATGCCGAATTATTGAAATTGATTATATAAACGCTCAGAATGAGAAAAGCCGTCGGGAAATTGAACCGCTTCGCTTGATTTTTAAGGCGCAGGCTTGGTATCTGTGGGGTTTTTGCCTTGCGAGGCAAGACTACAGAACCTTTCGTATTTCGCGCATAAAGGGCGTGCGGATAACAAAGCGGGGATTCGACCGCACGCATGTTCACGTTGTTGAAAACTGCGACAATAACGAAACCCGTGAGAAATCGGGAAACGAAAAGCCCCAAGTAAAGTTAGTCCTCGAATTTACGAGCGACGCACTCTTTAGGCTCTGCGACGACTATGATGATGAAATGCTGACGGATAACGGAAATGGCACATATACAATTGAGGCATATTTCCCTGAAGAAGAGTGGGTATACAACTATATTTTATCATTTGGAGATATGGTTAAGGTAATTGCTCCGGAGCGGATTGGACGGCTTATAAAAAAACGCGCCCTCAGAATTGCGGGGTATTACTGAGGACGGCGTTTCGTACCGGTGCGAATTTGCGGGACGCCGTGGGCGGCGTCCCCTACATGATTGCGGCGTCCCCTACGAAATCGAACAATAAAACAACCACAAAGCCGTCTGCACAAAAAGCAGACGGCTTTTTAATTTAATTTTTAAATCCTATCGAGCATTCCCGCTACGAATTTTAATATATTCAATGCGTCTGTCGCTGTGTATTTGCTGTCGCTTCTTGAGCTTGTAAGGAATTTTTGAAGCGGGTTGAGTTCGGCGTTTCCTGCCAAAGCTTGAAGCAGTAATAGCGCATCAGCCGCTGTAACATTTCCTGTTCCCGTGAGGTCGCCTGTTTGAGCTACGACTACGATATAGTCACCCGCGCCGGGTATGTTTACTGTCGCCGTTCCGTCTGCGCCGACTGTCGCCGCCGAAACTACTTCAAACTCGCCTGTTTCGTCATTGAAAACTAAGAGTACTGCATTTTGCCCTGCGTTCGCTCTCGCTGTAGTGATTGTTTGACTTCCTGCCGCGGTCGCCGCGATTTGGGTTGTGGGAAGGTTTCCGGCGATTTCCTGAATCACGGTTACGGGTACATCAATTATTATTTCTTCTGTACCGGTTACTGATTCGTTTTCCCCGGAAGTAGTTGTAGTTGTGGTTGTTGTAGATGTGGGTCTTCTTCCGCTGTTTATCGGGTTGTTAGAACCACCGCCTCCGTTATCAGGGTCGGGTTCCGGTTCTTCGGGGTCGGGGTCGGGGTCAGGCTGTGATGCGTGGAATGTGCAGGGGCTTTCTGTTGAGCAGGTTCTCGAAAGTCCCGTTGTTGTACAGACTGAACATTCTGTGCAGTTTTCGGTTTTAGGTGTGTGCGGCAACATAGAGTCGATTTCCATTATCGAATTAGTATCACCGCAACGTACACAAGTCCCCGTCTCCGTGCCGTGTGCCGTACAGGTCGCGTTATTGTCGGAAACGTAGTTTTGATAATCATGGTCTAACGGCGAAGTCGGGCGGGTATTTTCTTCGGCGCAGTTTTCACGGCTACAAGTCCCTGTCTCCGTTCCGCCTACTGTACAAGTCGCGGTATCGCCTGTGTAATTCGCGAAGCTGTGACCGAGGGCATCAATTTCCTGTGTTTCTTCATGGGTACAACCGCCGCGCTGACACGCCTTGTATTCTAAGCCGTCATCTTCGCAAGTCGGCGCATCTCTTTCCGTCCAATCTTCGGGTAAGTCGTGACCTAAAGCCGTTCTTGAAGCCGTTGTCGTGGCTATACAGTTTTCTGTTGAACATCTCATTGTATCAAGCCCTGCGGCTTCGCAAGTCGCTGTAGTGCTGACGAAAACTGTGTAACTATGACCGGGACGGGTTGTAATAGTTTCTGTTCGAGTTTCGCCGCAATCGCGGGTACAGCTTCTTTCGCGTTCGCCGTTCGCTATGCAGGTCGGCGCAAGGGTTATTTCCCAGTTGTCAATGAAATTGTGACCGAGTGCATCAACCGTCCGTGTGTCTGTTCCTGCTCCGCAACGTGTACAGGTCGCGGTTTTCAAGCCCTCTAACATACAAGTCGGTTCTTCGGTGACTTCCGCATTGTCCCAATCGAAATTACATGATAATGTAGCAGTTGAGCGGGTGTCAAGTTCAAAGTTACAACGGGTGCAAATTTCTCTTTCCGTTCCCGGCTGACCGCAAACGCCCTCGTCCGGCTCCCAATTATCCCTTACATGACCGAGTGCCGAAGCGGGGTTCGGGTTAGTTTGAGTATAGTCGCAGTCTGTACGTTGACAAGTTCGTGTTTCTACTGCCGCATTTGTACAGTCGGCGGGGGTGTCGGTGGTGTATGCTGTCGGCATATCGTGACCTTTTGCGGCTGTGGGGTCTGTCGCTATGGTGTGGGTGCAGTTTTCTCTCGTGCAAGTTTCTATTTGTGTGCTTGAAGTTTCACAAGTTGCGGCTGTTCCGCTCGTCCAAACGCCCGTTACTTCGGTATGCCCTAACTCCGCTTGACTTTCACTTTCCACGATATAGCCACATTCTGTACACCTTTTAATCCGTGTACTTGCTTCGGTGCAAGTTGCCGCCGTCCCGTCCGTCCAGTCGGCGGGAGCGGTACAACCGTCTATACAAGCGGCGGTTATGGTGATTTTTATTGTTGTCGTTTCGGGTTCGTCATTGTCGGTGTCGTCAATATAAGTTTCACCGAGCGGATTCCATTCTACTATAAAAGTGTATTCTTTATCCGAGTCGTCAATTCCGAGGGTGAGGGTTTCCATAAACTCTTTCTTGAATGTGATTGTGTTCGTGCCTGTTGTGTAATCTGTGTTTAAAGTGAGTGCATTGTCGCTTTCGTCTGTGATTGACTTAACCGTGTTATTGTACATGGTGACATTTACTGTTAAATCTACATCTGAATCAATAGCATACCGAGCATTTACCTCTGCTGTGCTGTCGGCGTAAACTATAATACCACCTTCAAGTAAAATCACCGAATTTCCCGCTTTATCCGCCACACGAACATAGAGGATAAACTTTTCACCCGCTTCGGCTGTAAATGACGTACCTGTCAACCAACTTGTTATTGTTGTAGTGTCGGCTATTTCGCTTGCCGCTTTGTAATACTGTACCGTATCAACGTCCGAACCGCTATCAGCCGCAAAGATTGTTACAGTAATCGTATCTTTGAAGAACAGCCCGAAAGTAATTACATTCAAGAATGAACGCAGAGAGTTAGTTCTGTATTGTATTTGCGCTGTGGGCGGGGTCGTGTCTACGTTGTAGTTTAACGTCATTTCGCCTGTTACCGCTCCGTTTGTATCGCCTGTTGTACTCCGAAGAAAATATTTTGCTTCTTTATCTGTTCCGTCTGCACTGCCGCCGGAAGCCACGGTTTCAATAGTTATTGAACTGCTCCATGCGCCGCTGTTTGCCGCGCTGATTTGATAGCCTGTCGGTGGGTTTAAGGTCACAACATCACCGGAAACAAACCAGTCGTTTTGTCCGCTTATGCCGCTTAGTGTTGCTTTTGCGGTTGTTGTAAATTCTCGTATTTCAAAATTGACAGTTGTTGCCGATAATACAAGGGTATAATTGTCGGCGAAAAACGCGCCGTTATCTGTTAAGCCCAAATCGCCTGTTGTAATTGCATAATCGTCAATCGCTTCACCGCTTGCGCGGGAAAGTGTACCGTTAAAGTCGGGTGTTTCTCCGCTTATGTTACCGCTGTAGGTGAAGTTAAATAATGTGGGGTCTGTCTGCCCGAAATACTTCCATTGTCCGCTGTTTGGTGTGACGGTGAGGGTTTTGGGGGCAACGCTGACCGTAACGCTTTGCTCTACGGCGTTGTAATTTGCGGAATTAACCCAAGTCAGTTGCATATCATGCGAGTTATTCCCTGCGTTTCCGACAGAAGCGGTAGGAATTATCCACTCAAACTCACCGTAAGGAGCGAGAGCCGACAAGTCTATCGCTGATAGGATTTGCCCGTAAGTCGCCGTTAAGCCGGTCGGGAAAGTAACGCCTGTAAGGTTAGCTTTGTTTGCGCCTGTGACTGTGCTTGAAATATTCCCCGTTGAACAGTTGAGCGTTCCATTGTTTGTTATGCCGCCGCTTCCTGTGATTGTTCCGTTGTTTGTAATTAAGCCGGAGTTTGTCAGCGTTATATCTTCGGGTAGGGTCAAGGTTGCGCCTGTGTTGACGGTTAGGGTTTGGGTCTCCGTGCCGACTGTCAAATCTTTCGTAAGGCTAACATTTCCGTATACTGTGCCGTTTACGCCATTGAATAATATACCCTTAGTTACGGCGATTATATCTGTCAAAATGCCGCTACTGCCATTCACTAAAGACGAAGCGAATACAACACCGTTACCGCTCATTTTTAAGGTTGCGCTTTTAGCTGTAGTGCCACTACCGCTTCCGACACCTGCGCCGCCTGCCCCTCCTGTAGCTGTTACAACGCCGCCGTCTATGGTTATATCGCCGCCGCCGTAAAGACCGCCGCCGATACCCGCGCCGCTACTGCCGCCTTCGGCTGTGACTGTGCCGCCCTCGATGATGATTGTACCGCCGTCACCGCCGCTTATACCGCCGTCACCTCCGCCGATGCCCGCGCCGTTATTACCGCCTGTGGCAGTAACTGTTCCTGCTTTAATAGTTATTTCGCCGCCGTTACCATTAAAGCCGCCGCCGATACCTGCGCCGATACTGCCGCCTTCGGCTGTGACTGTGCCGCCCTCGATGATGATTTTACCGCCGTTGCCGAAATAACCGCCGCCGATACCTGCGCCGCTACTGCCGCCTTTGGCTTCTATTTCGCCGCCTTTTATGGTTATAGTACCGCCGTCACCGCGGTCACCTCCGCCGATACCTGCGCCATTAGTACCGCCTGTGGCTGTCAAACTGCCTGCACCGTTGATAGTCAATTCTGTACCTGCGGGGGCTTGTATGCCCGCACGGCTAATACCCGCTGTAAGCTCATTCGTTTCCGTAAGGGTCAACGTAAGCTTCGCACCGCTGTTTAAGAGTAGCGGGGATTTGTTTTCGCCAAGCCCTGAAATGGAAACATTTTTCAGCGTTATTCTTGCCGTCGCGTCTGCGGCGACTTCAATACGCCGCTCGTCCGCACTTGTTCCCGTAAAGGTTATGTTCGCGCCGTTCGCTACTGTGTAAATGTTGTTTGCATAAGTCCACCCCGTACCGCTCGTGGACGGGTCGGAATCGCTAAGGTCTATTTCGTCTATAAGAGCATCGACTACAGAAATATTGAAATCCTGCGTATAATCTGATGTTTCGGTTAAGCCGTTTTCTATTGTCGCCCTTATTGTGACAATACCCGTCCCCGTTGTGTTGAGGGTGTTGCCTGTGATTGTCGCGCCTGTTGTTCCGGCGTTTTCTACGCTCCATGTTATAGTTTTGGTTGTAGCATCTGACGGTGTTACCGTACCCGTAAGAGTAAGAGGTGTTCCCGTAACAGTTGCTGTGGGTAGGTTTGTAATATTTATTACGGGAACAAAATCGGACGTTTCGTATGGGTTGTCCTCCCATTCTCCGTAAGGACTGCCGCTGTTTATTGTTCCGGCATTATTGACCGTGCCGAGGTTGCTTACTTTTTTTCCGAGCGGTATAGTTAATGTAGAGCCTGTGGATATTGTCAATGTGTGGGTAGCGGGGATTGTTAAATCTTCCGCAAGGGTAACATCACCGTAGAGCGTGCCTAAAAGACCGCCAAACAATATACCGCCGGTTACTGCGGATATATCTGTCAAAATGCCGTTACTGCCATTCACTAAAGACGAAGCGAACACAACGCCGTTACCGCTCATTTTTAAGGTTGCTATTTCGGCTGTAGTACCGGCACCGCTTCCGACACCTGCGCCGCCTGCCCCTCCTGTAGCTGTTACAACGCCGCCGTCTATGGTTATATCACCGCCGCCGAAAAGACCGCCGCCGATACCCGCGCCGCTAAAACCGCCCGTGGCTGTTACAGTACCGCCCTCGATGATGATTGTACCGCCGTCACCGCCTCTTATACTGCCGTTACCGCCACCGATACCTGCGCTGTTATTACCGCCTGTGGCAGTAACTGTTCCTGCTTTAATAGTTATTTCGCCGCCGTCGCCGACTTCACCGCCGCCGATTCCCGAAGCACCTCCGCCGCCTTCGGCTGTGACTGTGCCGTTTTCGATGAGAATTGTACCGCCGTCGCCGACTTCACCGCCGCCGATTCCCGCGCCGCCACTGCCGCCTTTGGCTTCTATTTCGCCGCCTTTTATGGTTATCGTGCCGCCGTCGCCATATCTGCCGCCGCCGATTCCCGCGCTGTTATTGCCGCCTGTAGCTGTGACTTTACCGCCCTCTATAGTTATTTCGCCGCCGTCATAGCCCATACTGGGAACGTTAGAGCCACCGCCGCCGATTCCGGCGGCATTATCGCCGCCGTTAGCTGTAATCGTACCGCTTTCAATGGTTATTTTACCGCCGACTTCGCCAAAGCCGCCGCCGATTCCCGAAGCACCATAGCTACCGTCAGCTGTCAAACTACCTGTGCCGTTTACAGTCAATTCTGTATCTGCGGGGGCTTGAATAGCGGCGGCATCGTATACTTCCGCTGTGAGTGTGTTTGTCCCCACAATGGTCAGCGTAAGATTTGCTCCGCTGTTTAATTTGAGTGGTGGTTGCGAACCGCTTGGAATAGTGATACTCGCATTATTCAGCGTTATACTTGCTGTCGCATCTGCGGCGACCACAATCCGCCGCCCGTCGTCAACCGTGCCTGTTATTTCTATATTCGCACCGTCATTTACGGTTAAGACGGGGTCGTTCCATGTTGCTTTATTGCTTGCATCGTCGCCTGTTGACCAAAGACCGCTCGACAGGTCGAATGTGGCTGTCGGCGGGTCTGCCGCCTGTACCATGTTCGGTATGGCGGGGAAGATTGCGAGAGCAAGGGCAAAGGTAACTACCCATGCAATAGATTTTGTGAAAGTTTTCTTGTTCATGTTGTATGCTCCTTTAATTTTGATTATGTTTAAATTTAGGTTGACTTTTGAGGCGTGGGGGGGTATAATAGGGGTAGAGAAATTGAGAAAGGGTGATTTTTTATGTCAAGCAAACAGGCTTTATTCAATGAAATTGAGACGTTGCCTAAAAACATAGTTGATGATGTGTTTCAATATGTGTTGTTTTTGAAACAAAGGTCAGTTATGGCGAACGATATAACGCTTGCAAGCGAGGTTTCTCTTGCGAAAGATTGGCAGAAGCCGGAGGAAGATTCAGCATGGGCAGATTTGTAAAGGGCGATGTTGTGGTTATTCCGTTCCCGTTTTCGGATTTAAGCTCTTCAAAAAGAAGACCTGCGTTTGTTCTCGCCGAGTCGGGCGGTGATGATGTAATTCTTTGCCAAATCACAAGCCAAAGCGTTAAAGATAATCAAGCGATTACTATTGAATTGACAGATATTAAAAACGGTTCGTTAAATACTGTCAGCAACATTAGACCGAATAAACTTTTTACTGCTGATGAGCGGATTATTGCTTATAAAGTCGGAGAGCTGTGTGCCGGAAAGATTAACGATGTAGTGCAGGCTGTTACCAAGATAATCGAAAAATAATGTAAATAAGCTAAAACACGAAAAGGCGGCTACCCTCACGTTTGTGGGGCAGTCGCCTTGAAAAAATAATATGTAAATTCGGCGCAGGGGAATAAAGCGGTGTTAAACCGCGAAGCGATTGATTGATTGATTGATTGATTGATTGATTGATTGATTGATTGATTGATTGCTATTTTTCATTATACCATATTTTTGCATAAAAGTCAATCCTTTTTAATGTTTACGCTGATTTTACGTTGATTTTACTTACATAGTAATTATACCATAGTTTTAAGGGGTTGTCAAGAAATTTTTTTAGGGCGTGGGGTGCGAATTTGCGGGACGCCGTGGACGGCGTCCCCTACGAAATGGGGGTTGACTTTTGGGGCGTGTGGGGGTATAATAAAAATAGGAAATGAAAAAGAGGAAAACAATGTGTTAAAGACAGAAAGAGGGGCACGAGACGTAAGCGGATATAGGCAACCGCCTCATTATTTGCTTACTGAAGAAGATATACGGCATTTAAAGGACGAAATAGAGGCTATAGGGGCTGTTCCGGATGTTTTCCGTTTTAATTTCGGTAACAGAACGGCATTTGACGATTTGAGGGGACTAATTAACGTTAAAGGTGATGTAATCCCCGACAAAGATTCAACTCACCCACGGGATTTAATGTCCGAAAGAGCGGTTTTAGCGCATGAATACTATGGTCATTACAAGTTTTTTCCGTCAAAGTTCGATTATGGAGATTGGCGCGATGAGATGAGAGCAAGCTACATAGCCGCGATTAAGACGCCGAATTTATCGGACAAAGACCGAGCATACTTAATGTTAGATGCCTATGAACGTGCGAAGGAAGCAGGACACTTTTTTGAGTATTCAAGGAAAGCGAGGGAGATTATTTATGGCTACAGCGGAAGCGAGAATTAGGGATTACACACAAGTCGAAATAGAGGCTTTAAGC
>Ga0099364_10004813_pt1 | contig 20314 bp, 14 predicted proteins | sample TergutTh196P3_FD_73070 | JGI IMG/M metagenome (GOLD analysis project Ga0099364, IMG submission 73070) | Microcerotermes parvus P3 segment gut microbial communities from Pointe-Noire, Republic of the Congo - Th196 P3 | ecosystem: Host-associated > Arthropoda: Insects > Digestive system > Gut ... | reverse complement strand
CGGTTTTTGGATTGTTTTATCCAAAAATGGGGTAGCCAATTGCGCCGGAAAATTGTTCCTTCATGCTAGAAGGACTTTTTATGACTCGACTAGATACACAACTATCCCGTGCAGGTAGGTTGCCGACCGCCGGGCGGCAACGTGCGGTAGTCCGCACTGGAACCGTGAGTCGTTTGGTTATTCTCTGTCGGCTATCGCCGACGCAACCGCCCGGCGGTCGGTTGACTACCTTTCAGCCCCAATGACACCCAAAGATATTGACCAAATTAGCAAACACGAATACGGGAACGCTTGGAAACTTTGACACGCCTTACATCGATGCTTTCAACAGATGTCCGACCACATCGGAAGCAGTAACGGCATCGCCAACTGCCCGGTGATTGACAACGATCCGATGCCGCAACACAGCAGATGCAACGGCACAGATGTCATCCTGAATCGGAGCGGTACGCCCCAGCAATAATGCTCGCGCCTTGGCAGCCATCACAAGATTTTGCGAACCACGCGGTCCAGCACCCCAAGCAACATAATCCTGAACATATTGAGACGTTGATCCCGCATCAGGACGGCTGGAAGTACAAATCCGAACAGCAGCGGACGCAACATTTTCCGCCACCGGCACAGCAAGTACAAGATCACGCAGTTGCAAAAACTCCTCTTTCGTGAGCGACGCTTTCGGTAACTCCGGCAGAGTAGAGGTCGTTTTCATCACGATCTCCTGCTCCTGTTCCGGCGTAGGATAGCCGATGCGGATCTCCATCATAAAGCGATCCAACTGGGCTTCCGGCAACGGATAGGTGCCTTCCTGCTCAATGGGATTCTGCGTAGCGGCAACTAGGAACGGCTCTTCCAGCGGATAAGTTCGTCCGCCGACCGTAACATGTTTTTCCGCCATCGATTCCAAGAGCGCCGACTGCGTTTTCGGTGCCGCCCGATTGATCTCGTCCGCCAACACAAGATTGGCAAAAATCGGACCGTGGCGAAAGACCATTTGCGGTCCTTCGTCTCCTTGACTGCGTCCCAGCAATTCGTAACCGGTGATGTCCGCCGGCATCAAGTCGGGCGTGAATTGAATTCGGGCAAACTTCCAATCGAATGCCGACGCTAACGCTTTGACCATCAAAGTCTTAGCGAGTCCCGGAACGCCGACCAAAAGAGCGTGCGAACCGGTCAAGGCGCATATCAGTAACTGGTCGATGACTTCATCTTGTCCGACGACGACTTGATGCAGACTTTCTCTAATGGTTCGGACGCGGTCGGCAAATTGTTCGATTTGCTGCCGTGTAACTTCTGCCGGTGTTGTTTCGCTCATATAACGTTTGCTTATCGCCTCGAGCGGTTCATTCTGACACATCGAACACGAAATGTCAAGAGAGTCAAAATCTTTTCACAGAAAATTTGAAAATTGCCTAGCCGTCGTGGACTCTCTTGCCGAAGCCCCAAAATATGATAGAATCTCCATCACTTGCCTAGGAAGCCCTCTCGAAACAAGGAGTAACAACATGTCCCGACTCATTCTCATCCTGCTCACCACAGCACTATTCTGTATGTCCGCAATCGCCAACACCCCAGCCGATAAAATCTTTCCCGACGCAACAAAAGGGTTCGTCTCCATCAAAAACCTCAAAGAATTCGGAGAACAATGGAAACAAACACAATTCGGAAAACTACTCGACGACCCACTCATGCAAGACTTCAAAAATGAAGTCCAAAAACAAATTACCGAACGAATGGAAAGAAGTTTTGGACTCACACTCGATGCCATCTCCTCACTCCCCTCCGGCGAAGTTGCATTCGGTATGATCGCCATCCCCAGCCAAATTCCCGGCTACGTACTCACAATGGATGTCACCGGACAACGCGCCGAAACCGATAAATACCTCGCCGACCTAACACAAAAACTCATCAGCACCGGTACCAGAAGAACAACCGAAACCTACAAAGGGCAACAAATTACAATCCTAACCTTTCCGCCGGCAGAACCAATAGTGCCCCGCGCTCGTGGAGGAGCAGCAAGACCTGAACCCGCCATCGAACCCGTCGAAAGAAAAGCACACTATATGTTCTTTCAAGACATTCTCATCGCCGCCGATCAAATGCACCTGCTCAAACTGATTGCCGACCGCATTGCCGACCAAACCGGCAGATCACTCGCCGATGTCGAAGCCTATCAAGTCGTCATGAAACGCTGCATCGACGATATATCAACCCCGGCACCGCCGATCATCCGTTGGTACATCGAACCGCTCGACTACGGCGAGTCAATTCGAGTGTTGTTGCGAGGTCCCATCGCTCAAGGCCGCCGGGAAAAACCGTCGATATTTACAATCTTGAAGCAGCACGGCTTCGATGCCATTCAAGGTATCGGCGGAGTCGTTACCGTGAAAACCGAAGCACAGGAAACCGTCTATCGAACTTTTGTTTATACGAAAAAGCCTTACCGATTGGCAATGCGGATGCTGGAATTCCCGGAGAGTACGAACTTCGCCCCGCCGGCTTGGATGCCTGACGACTTGGCACGTTGCACGATGCTCTACGTTGATCCGCTGGCGATTTTCGATAACGTCGGCGTGTTGTTCGATGCCTTTCTAGGGGAAGAGGGCGTTTGGAAAGATATTTTGGATGGACTCCGAAATGATCCTGACGGTCCGAAAATTGATGTTCGCGAAGAGTTGGTCGTCAACTTGGGCAACCGTGTTATGGGGATGTCTCGTTACGAAAAGCCGATAACGGCGAAGAGTGAGAGTCTTGTAGTGGCGGTGGAATTGAAGCCGGGGCGCGAGCCTGCGATGCTGGCGGGCATGGAAAAGTTTTTCGGTACGGATCCTGAAATGGATTTTATACAGTATAAGTCGTACAAGATTTGGCATCGCAAGCCGATGGATGATACTGGTTTTTCGCCGGACATTCAGATAGAAGGTATGCCGCCGGATATTTTCAATGTGAATGGAGTGGATTTTCCTCCTTCTCTTGTGGATGTGGCGGTCGTTCCTGTGGCGCAGCGGAATTTGTTGTTAGAAGAGGATGACACTCCTCCGCCGGTTTTTCCTGATGGGGGCGTGGTGGTGGCGAAGGGTTGTCTCTTTTTGGCGACGAACATAGATTATTTGAAGGTGATATTGGATCGTTTGGATTCACCGGCGGAGTCGGCGCGTTCAACGATTGCTAATGAGTTGGAGTATCGTGAGGTGGATCGTATTTTTGCGAGTTTGGGATTGACGGACAAGCCTCATTTTTTTCAATTTTTTGCGCGGACTCATGAGACGATGCGTCCGACGTATGAGATGCTTCGTCGGAATGAGATGGCGCAGTCTCAGGCGGTGGTGGCGCGGGTGGTGAATGCGTTGTTAACGCCGGAGGGTGTTTCGGATGCTCGCGAGCAGATTCTTGATGGTTCGACGTTACCGGAGTTTGATAGGGTTCAGCATTACTTTGGCAAGGTCGGCATTTTTGGTGTTACCGAAGAGAACGGGTATTTCATTAAAGGGTTTATGGTGGAACGGGAGTAGAGGGGGAATATACCGTAAACGGATAGAAAGATGCATAAGTATCTACACAACAGCCCCATGAGGTAGGTTGCTGACCGCTGGGCGGCAACGTGCGCCGGTAGGCGACAGAAGGGGCGTATTCGATAAAACAAGCGTTTTCCGGTTCCGGTCGGCTATCGCCGACGCAACCGCCCGGCGGTCGGTTGCCTACCTTTGTCGCCAAAAGAAAAACTTGCACGCCTACTGAACGTGCTATTCTCTTGACATATATCATTTTTTTGGGAAAATGGGTGCCGTCGTAGATGAGTGTTCCCCCTGCCTATCCCCTGATTGAAGGATTTTGGATCAGAAACTACAAAGCATTTCGACAGATTGCCGTTGGTTCCAGTTTTCAGCAATCTGTCGTGATGGACTTTGCAGGGGACGTTGTGCCTTATGAGTTAACGCCGCTCACACTCTTCGTCGGCGACGGCGGAACCGGAAAAAGTACCATACTCGACGCGTTCGCCTTTCTGGCTGATTGTATCAATCACGGTGTCCAAACAGCACTGGCTCATCGCGGCGGTTTCAAGTCAGTCTATCATTTCGGCGGTACCGGTCCCATTTCCCTCGGAATCGTCTATCGACCTTGTGCCGAAGAACGTACGCTCTCTTACATACTCAATATCGATCAGGATCAACGAACGCGTATCCCCTTTGTCGAAATGGAGGCTATCGTTTATCGTGATTTGCAACCGGGAAGTCAACCGCGTCCGGTTTTGCTCTTTCAGAACGGCGAAAAGCATACTCGACTCGTGCAAGCATGGGTGGGGGCAAGCGGATTCGACCTCGAACAAGTGAAAAAAACAAAGGGGCAATTTTTGGGATTGACCGCCCTTTCGCAATTTGAAGACTTACCAGACATTCCACTGTTCAAACGTTATCTGGGGCAGTTTTTTATTTCCTCTTATGTTTCGAGCAACGCTTCCAAACTCTCCCCCCCGGACTTCAAGACCGCCGCAGGCGGAAACCTCGCTCTCGACCTAAAAAAAGTCAAAGACAAACATCAAGCCGAGTTAACAAATATTCTAGATGTAATCGCGACGAGATTGCCGGGAGTAGAAAAGATTAATTATTTCGCAAGTGAGTCGGGACGATCCCTCTTATCGTTCAACATAGCCGGACACGATGATGTCATCTACCCTACACAACTCGGAGAAGGAACGTTGCGGCTATTAGCGCATTTGCTTTCGCTGGAAGACCCCGTTCCTACGCCGCTGATGGGAATCGAAGAACCCGCCGGATACATGGGACAATCCCAAATTATGGCGTTTTCTAAAATGATTCGACACCATATCCGGGAGTTGGGCGGAACTCAGTTTTTCACAACGACAAACAACAATATCCTGATTGACCAAATGGATCCCACCGAAGTTTGGTTTTTAACACGGGACAACAGTGGGGCTATTCAAGCAACAAGAGGGCTCGATGAATTGCAATTTTTCGACATCGACCTCAATTCAGTGGGTCCGTACTGGTACTCGGCGTATCTCTACCGCGACCGAGTCCCGCACGAATCAGTGTAACGAAAAACAGAGTCTGCCACGTTGCATGTGCTTACCCGCCTGCGGCGGCGACGTTGGCAACGAACTCGGTAATATGTTCCTTTTCGGTGAAGCCGACGATCATCGCATCTACGCTACCGAGGTCCATTACGAACTTCGTTGACTTTTTTCGCGTTTCGGGACTGTTCGGCATCTCCCCCTCCCCCTGCCCAAGAACTTTCATGGCAATGACTCCCTTGCCTGCATCGTGGGCTTTCTTGGTTGTACGCACCGCTTCTGCCACCGTTTGGGCATTTCCCCGTTGTCCATCCATTGCCAGTCCTTCGCTGTTTATGCGGACGTGAACGACATCGCACCATTCCGTTTCGGCAGCCAATTCCGTTGCCGCATTGGAGTGTGAACTGATACCGTGTGCGCGGATCAACCCCGCCTTTTTCGCCTTGTCCAGACTTTCCATCGAGTCCGAAAACTGCTGTGTCCAATTATTGCTGTCCATGCAGTGTATCTGCACGACATCAATGTATTCGGTGCCTCTGCCGAATTCCTGAATAAACCGTTTGATACTCTCTTCCGGCGGAAGCCTCTCTCTCTCCGGTATTCCGCCTGGGCGCATCCAACATTTTGTAACGAGAACGTAACTATCTCTCGGCTTTCCACTCAAGGCTTGAGCGACGACATCATGGGTGCCGTACATGTCAGCGCAGTCGAAGAGTCGGATTCCCATGTCGTAGGCGTACCGAAGCAATTCAATGGCTTTGGGATAGCCCATGCGGGTGAGGTCGGCACGCCGCTGTCCGCCTCGCATGCCGGTGCCGAAGCCGATGCGGGTGGTTTTGACCTCTTTGGTGAGCGGCACCCAGACCGGCTCGATGGGAGCCGAAGGTGTTGCCGTTTGTGCGACTCCGGTGAAGGGAGTCAGTGCTGCCGCTCCGGCGGCGAGCGTTGTCAAACTGAGAAAATCGCGTCGTTTCATCGCAGGTCTCCAAAATGTCCAAAATAACCGATGTGGACGCGAGGCATTGTAACATAGCCGCTTTCTGTTTGCAAGTATGTTCACGTAAACTACAGTAGGTGTGCAAGTTTGTTCAACACAGGTAGGTTGCCGACCGCCGGGCGACAACGTGCGCCATGAAAATTACTTGGCCGCACTGGAACCGAGAGTCGTTTGGTTATTCTCTGTCGGCTATCGCCGAGGCAACCGCCCAGCGGTCGGTTGCCTACCTTGGTCGCCAAAAGAAAAACTTGCACGCCTACTGACGCAAACTGTAAAACAGTCCGTTGACAGGTTTGCAAAAACGCCGTCATCGGTGGTAAGCGCACGGGGCTTCGGGTGTGCCGGTCTTGCAGCGTCGTCTGCTGTCCGTCTGCAAGTTTTTTTTGATTTTTCGTCCGACAGTCGCTCCTTTAGATCAGTTTCATATACCCCCGTTTTCGATGGTTTCAAGGGGCTTTAGCCCCTTGTTTATCCCTTTTAGGCTTTCGCTGGAAAGTTTCCTACCCGTTGCCGTCATTACATGTTCCAAAAAATTATTAAAGCATTCCGGCTTTTGTTACCGGGCTGGCGGGGAAAAATTATCAAAGAACAAACAGAGCCCGCAGCGGAAGCTGCGGGAGTCTAACGTTGGGGGGCCGGAGCGTCCGCTCCGGGCTCTGTGAACTTTTTACCCGCCAGAGCAGTAACGTTGAACAAAAGACGGAATGGAGCGCAGCGCAATGACGGAGATCGTTTGCCTTTTATAGGCGTTTCACTCGGCATTCCTATTCGACGCAGACCTTTGTTTTACAATGCTTTGCCATCTTCCCGACTTATAAAAACAACGCAATACCAATTCCATACCGTTTACGGTGCATTTCAAGTCTCTTTCAACCGGAAGAATTGATTGACGGCAAGGGGAACGAAAATCATCATCGGCAGCCACGCTCCCAACACGGGCATGCCGATGTTCGCTCCGGCAAATTGGCTGACATAACAAACTAAAAGGAACGAAAACAAAAGAAGACTGCTCAACCCTATCGCTTTGAAAACATTCCGCCCTCCACGCACCAACAGTACGGGCAAACCAAGAAAGAGGAGTGTCATATCCAAAACCGGCTGCGTCAGTCGGGAATGAATCGTCGCATGCATCGAATTTCCGACATCCAAACTTTTGTTCCGTGCCGCCGAAATGAGCGACACTACGGAGGCGTACTGCCACGCATCTCGTGAAGCCAAACTCTCGAAGGGAACATTGGTAACAACGAAACACTGATCCGGCTCAAGAAAGTTTGCATCCACCGGCGTAATGAGAATCGGTCGCTCTCCCCACATAATCGTGGGCGATTGGAGAATGTGCCTGTCTTGCGCCCCTGTCAGCAAATAACCGGCGGGACGCGATTTCGTTGCCGGTTTGTGAAAAGCCGATTCACCGGAAAGACGAAGTTGTTGTCTCGTAATCGCTCGCGGCAAAACAAACTCCGGCTCGCTGATTCGCTTTTCCGACCAGAAAACCCTGTCGCCATGTATGGTGATGTCCGTTTCTTTGTCTCTGGCAACGTTGAGGGGCATTCCTCTGTTTTCGGCAAAGTCGGCGGCTTCCATCACGACTCGGTCTTGGATATTCGGCAGAAGTCCTTCCCGCATAACGCAGAACAGGGCGGTTGTACAAAAGACGGCAATGATCAGCGGTTGGACAACACGTTGGGTCGAGATGCCGGCGGCTTGCATCGGTACGAACTCATTATTCCGCATCAGCATAGCAACCGTTACCATTGCGGCAACAAGGCTCAAAACGGAACCGAGCAGCATGACGATGGGGATCGACTTGAAAAAGTAGTAGAGAAAAATGACTTTGGGCACACTTCCCGCCGCTTTTCCCGCCTGCATCAGCGAATCAAAGTTTGTGAAAAGGTCGAAGACCACGAAGATTCCGACGAAACAAAAGTTCCAACCGACAAAGTTGAACAAAAAACTCCGCAAAATGTATCGATCTAAAATGCTCATCAGAAGTCCGCATGCATAACCGAGCGGCGAATTATGCAGAACTTTGCGGTTTTAGTCAAGAGGAATCGCCTCTTGACATCGGTGCCGTTTAGGGGGACAATGACCATCTAGCCTTTTGGCAAATCATCCCTATCCCCAATCGGAGGTATTTCATGAAAAAAACACTGATTGCATTTTGCAGTTTCTGCCTGTTGGCATTTTTCCCGTCCGTCACGCTTGCCCAAATTACCGAGGAGGAAAAAGCGGAAGGCTTCGTTGCGATTTTTAACGGACAAGATCTGACCGGTTGGGAAGGCAATCCCGCCATTTGGAAAGTCGAAAATGGTGCTATTGTCGGTCAAACAACGGCGGAAGGACCAGCGAGGCTTACATACAATCAGTTCATTGTTTGGAAAGGCGGCGAAGTCGGCGACTTCGTACTGCGATTCGACATCAAACTCTCGAATCCCGGAAACTCAGGAATGCAATACCGCAGTTGGATGAACCCTGACGTTAACAGACCGTACAGCGTGTTCGGTTATCAGGCAGACTTCGACGGTGCACACACATACTCTGGAATTCTTTATGGGGAAGGTTTTCGCGACATCCTTTGCCACAGAGGACAAGAAACCGTCATCGGAGACGATTCCAAGCCGAGAGAAGTCCGCCGATTCGCTGAAAACGAAGAACTCAAAAAAGAACTCAAAACAAACGACTGGAACTCTTACGAAGTAACGGCAAAAGGCTTCACCTTTACGAACAAGATCAATGGTCATGTGATGAGCATCTGTACTGACGAAGACAAAGCCAAGCGTAGAGCGTCGGGAATTCTTGCGATTCAAGCACACACGGGACCGCCGATGAAAGTCGAGGTTAAGAATATCCGAATCAAGAGAGAAAACGAGCCAGCGAAATAAACGAATGACGGCGGCGGATATGTCTAGGAGAAAGGGAACTTTTATAGGGTTGGCGGGAAAAATTAGCAGAGAACAAACAGAGCCCGGTGCGGCAGCACCGGAGCTTCCGCACCGGGCTCTGAGAATTTTTTATCCGCCGGGGCTGTAAGGCAAACGGCACCTACTTCTTAACTTTCGCCGGACTGATTTGACTGATGTCGGCACTGCATTTTCTGCAAACGCGGTACTTCGCTCCATCATCGGCGAAGCGTGCTCCGACTCGGGTCGGACGATTACATTTGGGACAAACGACCTGCACGTTGGAAATCGCTACCGGCATTTCCATCGACAGCATTCCGCCGCGAGGATTCCGCCGACTGCGGCGTACCGCCTTTTGAACGACATTCACCCCTTCGACCGTTACTTTTCCGTTCACTTTATCGACAGTCAAGACGCGATACCGCTTATCGCGGGTCGCCGCCTTGTTCCGGCTCGCTCCCGAAAGAATTACCACTTGATCATCTTTATTGACACGCATGATTGTTCTATTTGTTACCACTCGCAAACGAGAGGGCTAACTATACTAAACGACTTCGCTGGCGAGGCTTATAATTTTGACGAAACCTTCTTCGCCGCGAGCCTTTCCTTTTCCCTTTTTCTTTTGGTCTTTGCCCCGCAATTCCCTAGCGACCGCCCCGAAAACACGGGTCCCAATCGGATTTCTGTTGTTGTCGATCAACACAGCCGCATTGGAATCGAATTTGACGTAACTTCCGTCTTCCCGGCGGGCTGATTTTTTCGTGCGGACGATAACTGCCTTGACAACGGATCCTTTTTTGACGTTACTGCCGGGTATGACTGACTTTACGGAGCAAACAACGACATCGCCGAGTCCGGCGAACCGCCTTCGGGTTCCGCCGAGAACCTTGACGCACATCAGTTCTTTTGCGCCTGTGTTGTCCGCAACATCTAATCTGGTCTGCATCTGTATCATGACTACTCTACTACAACGTCCGCCTTATTGAAATCCTCCGTAATTATAATGGTATCGCTCGATTCGTCAACCCCCCGCCAGTAGGCGTGCAATATCTGCTTTTGGCGACCAAGGTAGGCAACCGACCGCCGGGCGGTTGCGTCGGCGATAGCCGACAGAGAATAACCAAACGACTCTCGGTTCCAGTGCGGCAAGTAATTTTCATGGCGCACGTTGCCGCCCGGCGGGCGGCATCCTACCTGCGTTGAACAAACTTGCACGCCCACTGCACACCTACTGGGCACAACGCCGGATTTTTTGCTACAATGACACAATGGGTTTTTTCGGCGATTTGCGGATTATCTACCACATGGCACTGCGACCGATTCGCGGAAAAAGCCATGCGGAAAGAATGGATAACTTTTACAGCGGACAGGCAACGGACTACGACGACTTCCGACGACGGCTCCTGCGCGGACGAGAAGAACTTTGGCAAAAAATGCTCGAAACCGCTCCTTACGAAGACACCGTTTGGATGGACATGGGAGGCGGTACCGGTTCGAACCTCCATTTTTTCGGCAATGCCATCGACAAACTCCGCAAAGTTTACGTCGTCGATTTGGCAGGTTCGCTCCTCGAAGTTGCTGACCGGCGCATTCACGACAGCGGTTGGAAAAATATCGAAACGGCAGAAGCCGACGCGACAACATTCAGACCGGAAGAAGGCTCGGTGGATGCGATTACCTTTTCGTATTCGCTGACGATGATTCCCGACTGGTTCGCCGCGATTGATCATGCGTGGGATGTTTTGAAACCGGGCGGCAGAATCGGTGTGGTCGATTTTTATCTTTCGCGTAAATATCCGGCGGAAGGACATGTCAAGCACAGTTGGATGAAGCGGACATTTTGGGCTCCGTGGTTTGCTTACGATAATGTTTTTCCGTCGCCGGATCATGTTCCGTATTTGCATCGCAAGTTTAAGCCGGTGCTTTTCGAGGAGCGGTTGACGCGGCTTCCGTGGTTTCCGAATCCTTTTTTCAAAATGCCGTACTATCTTTTCATTGGGCAAAAGTGAGAATGTGTAGTAACAAAGTTTCCGGTATTAAACGTAACGTGTTTTGTTTCAAAGCATTGTGTCGTTTCGTTTTTGTTCTTTCACGCAGGGTCACAAAGGTGAGAACCCTGTTCCCTGTTTCTTTTCTTTGTGCCTCCGTGCCTCTGTGTGAGAAAAACATCAAATTTCATGATACAGTGTCAAAATTGTTCAATAAAAAATGATAGATTATTCCTGCCTACAATCGGCAAACGCTCCCGAAATAACCTCCCCTTGAAATTTAGCCTGATTTTTGTTAGAATCCTTTCATGACTCGTGTTTCGTGGCATCCGGCACTGCAAACATAAAGGCGATGGAGGAACTATCTATGCAAAGAAAAAAAAGTGTCATATTGTCGGAAAAATTAGACGCATACTTTACAGAAAAGTATGGCAGCCCTTGGATAGACAAGGGCATTGCAATCGGTGTAACCAAAGGAAAAGCCGAAGGAAAAGCCGAATCGGTGTTGACGGTTCTTCGGACAAGATTTGAGAAGGTTCCTAGGGGAGTCGAACAGTCTATAATTAACCACTTTTTGAAAACAATAAGGAGAAATCATGATTGACTTAAAAGGACGCGTTGCCCTTGTTACCGGTGCCTCGCGCGGTATCGGAAAAGCGACTGCCATCCGCCTTGCGGAGTGCGGTGCCGATGTCGTTGTAAACTACGTCAGTTCGGCGGCAGCAGCAAGAGAAACGGCTGAAGAAATCATTGCCAGAGGACGCAACGCCTATGTTGTCAAAGCCGACGTGCAGGAACGAACAGATGTACAGAGCATGCTGGAATTCGTAACCTCGGAAATCGGACAACTCGACATCGTCGTCAGTAATGCGGCTTCCGGCGGCTTTCGCGCCTTGCTAGCCTCCACGGAAAAGAACTTCGCGGCAGCGATGAACATCAACGTGCTTGCCTTGATTTCGCTCGTACAGGCTTCGGTTCCGCTGCTCAAAAAATCGAAACAGCGTGCGAAAATCATCGCCATTTCGAGTCACGGTTCAACGATAGCAATCCCCTGGTACGGCTTGATTGGTGCCTCCAAAGCGGCTCTGGAAAGCGTCGCTCGGCACTTGACCCTTGAAGTCGGTGATTTTGCTAATGTCAATGTCATCAAGGCGGGGCTGGTCGAAACGGACTCCACAAAAAAAATACCCGGCGCAGAACAAAGGTTTGCCGGAAGAACAGAAAAAACAATGGTCGGCAACCGCTATCTCATGCCGGAAGACGTTGCCGATGCCGTCTGCTTCCTGTCCAGTTCAATGAGCGACATGATACAAGGTGCCGTACTGACCGTCGATGGAGGGTCTGAAATTCACATTTAACCGACAAAATGGCTAACAAATATATTGGTCTCACCGGTGCGACGGGGTTGCTCGGTTCATATCTGCTGAAAGACCTCCTCGCTGCCGGGCAAAATGTCGTTGCCTTCGTCCGAGGAAGTATCATGGAGAGTGCGCGCAGCCGTATCGAAACGGTTTTGCAACACTTTGAAAAATCGACCGGTCATTCCCTGCCGCGACCGATTGTCATTGAAAGCGACCTGGGCAAAGAAAACCTCGGAATTGATACCGAATGGAGCGGTTGGATCAAGCAACACGTTGATTCCATGCTGCACAACGCCGCCAGTTTGGAGTTCTTGCACGACGAAAAAACGAATGAACCCTATCGGAGCAACGTCGAAGGTACAAATCATGTTCTCGAATTATGCCGGACACATTCTATCAAGCAATTTCATCATGTTTCGACGGCATACGTTTGCGGATTGCGGGAAGGCACGGTCTATGAAACCGAATTAGAGTGCGGACAGGAATTCGGCAACGCTTACGAGGCGAGCAAGGCGACTTCCGAACGAGCCGTCAGGGACGCACCTTTTTTAGATCAAGTTACCGTCTATCGACCTGCGATTATCGTCGGCGATTCGATAACCGGTTATACGCCGACCTTTCATGGATTCTATACTCCGTTGAAGATATTGTATCCGATCATCAATCCCGAAGATGTTAGTGTACAGGGCGTAAAAGAGTTAATTGCCGCATTGGGAATGAACGGCAGCGATGAGAAAAATTTCGTTCCGGTCGATTGGATTTCCCGCGTGATGACTTATATTCTTCTTCGACCGAACTATCATGGCAGTTGCTATCATCTCACGCCGGGAAACCGCACGAGAATCGACACGATGAGCGAAGTATTGGCGAAAACCCTTTTAGTACCCAAAAAAAGCAGCACCAATGCGGCGCAAACTCAATCAGCACCGTCGTTGGATGTTATCGAGACGTTTCTTTCGCAGATGAATGTTTATAGGGCATACTGGCGTAATGATCCGACATTTGACATGGCTAACACGTTATCGGCGGCGGGGCATCTGCCTTGTCCGGCGATGGATAAGGCACAAATGCAAACGTTGACCAACTATGCGGTACGTGCAAATTTTGGCTGGCCTCGTCCCAAACCTGCTGTGCTTGATTTCGATACCGATTCGGTCTTGCAAACATTTGTTGCCGAATCGGCTTGTTTCCCGGAACTCGCCGAAGAATTTCACGTCGGAATGCGAATCGTCGGAGCCGGTGGAGGAGATTGGACAATTCACTTATCCGCTCTATCTGGCGGTCAAAGGAAAATTTGTACCGAAAGAGGAATACCGACGGCGGAATCTCCCGTCGCCAGAATGAATGTCGTCCTCTTCAAAAAAATCATGGAGGGGACGCTTGACCTGCACACGTTGCCTTGCGGCGATGTCGCTTGGGAAAACGCAACAGACGCTTGGATACAACAATACGGAAACGAACTGCTTAATACAATCATTACATATATTCTGCAAATCCCTCCACTGGTGCGTCAAAATCGTCAGCCTCTTCCGTAAGGGGCAGTGCCTTCACGTAAGAAATGTGTTGCAAAACGTCCAAGAGTGTAGCGGCTTTCTGGTCAGGGATGTCAAGTAAAACCTTCATGGCGTTCATTGTACCACCACTACCCCCCGGAGCGGCAATCGCCCCCGATTGACATCCGCCTATTTCGTGTTATACTGCACACACTGTGATGGACAAGGGCGTTTATCGGCGCAATTATCAAAAGTAATTGTACCGGTGAACGCCCTTTTTTGTCCCTGTCCCCCTAATAAAGGAGTATTAACCATGAGTACATTAGTGGTCCCCAAGAGTTATCGGTCAGCCTTGACTGTCTATGAAACCCAAGTCGCCATCGGCAGCATCAAAAGGACATTCGAAGACAATCTGTCCCGCTCCCTCAATCTCAAACGAGTCTCCGCACCGCTCTTCGTCGATTCGAAAACCGGACTGAACGACGACCTCAACGGTGTGGAACGTGCCGTCGAATTCGATATCAAGGAGACCAAAACTAACGCCCAGATCGTTCACTCTCTGGCGAAATGGAAACGCATGGCACTGCACAAGTACGGCTTTCCCGTCGGCGAAGGAATCTATACCGATATGAATGCTGTACGCCGGGACGAAGACATGGACAACCTCCATTCCATCTACGTCGACCAATGGGACTGGGAAAAAGTCATCGACAAAGCAACCCGAAACGAAGACTTTCTGAAGAAGACAGCCCTTGCCATCGTGAATGCGATGTGCGACACCGCCGACGCTATCAAAAAGCAATTTCCGGCATTGAGTATCAACCTTTCGCGGGATGTCAAGTTCATCACAACGCAGGAATTGGAAGACCTCTATCCGAAGTTGTCGCCGAAAGACCGGGAAAACGAATACACAAAGGAGCATAAAACTGTATTCTTCATGCGGATCGGCGACACATTGAAGTCGGGTATCAAGCATGACGGTCGCGCACCGGACTACGATGACTGGGCATTAAACGGCGACATCGTTTTTTGGAACGACCTGCTGGGCATTGCATTCGAGATTTCTTCGATGGGCATCCGTGTTGATGAAAAGTCGTTGGACTCGCAACTGACGAAGTCGGGTTGCGACAATCGGCGAAAGTTGCCGTTTCATGAAATGCTCCTCGCGGGAAAACTTCCGTTGACAATCGGCGGCGGAATCGGGCAGTCCCGGTTGTGTATGCTCCTGTTGCAAAAGGCGCACATCGGCGAAGTGCAGGTTTCCGTCTGGGACGAAAAGACGCTCGCCGGTTGTACCGACGCGGGGATTCATTTACTTTGAAGCCAAAACATCCACAGAGCCCGTATCGGGAGATACGGAATCAAAAAACCCGGTGCTACCGCACCGGGCTCTGTTGAATCTGCCCGCTACCGCACCTCAACAGGGTCTGGAATGACCGTTGAGGCACCAACTAATAAGTTTGTACCGCCGGCAAAGCCGGAAGAAGGGACAAAAAAAGAGACGACGAAAGTTCACTTTATATCTCGCAAAATTCTTCAGATTTTGTTCTTGCCTTGATTCGGAAAAATCGCTATCATTCGTCCGTGAAAGATTGCCGAACCGATTGACTTCGGCTCGTACAAGACATTTAGAGGAATACGGAGCATGAAAAAACTCCTCCCCAGAACGCATCGCCAGCATTTCGCTCACGCCGGAACTTTAAGCATTTCGGACGAATCCGTACAGGACGAAGACATTGACCAACTGTGGGCGGTCTATAAGAAAAATCCGACGATTCCGTTGCGCAACCGCCTGATTGAGCGGTACATTCCTATCGTGTACAGCCGGGCGGAGCGGCTCTGGGCAAGACTGCCCGAAGGTATCGAATTGGACGATCTCATCCAAGTCGGAACCTGCGGACTCATGGATGCGATATCCTCATTCGATCCCAGCCGGGGAATACGGTTTGAAGCATTTTGTCTCACCCGAATTCAGGGGGCAATGCAGGACGAACTTCGGGCTCTGGATTGGGCTCCGAGACCTATCCGGTCGAAATCGACTAAATTGAACGAGGCGTACAAAACATTGGAACAGCAATACGGGCGCAAGCCGACGGATCAGGAAATTGCCGACGCAATGGGAGTTTCCGGCGAGGAACTGCATCAGATTTACGCCGAGACCCACAGTATTAAGGTTACGAGTTTGGACAGAACCTTTTCGGATCAGGACGGCTCCAAAGAGGTACGTGAAATTGACATGGTGGCGGACCGCCGCAGTGAAGACCCGACGGAGCGGCTTGCGAAGATCGACATGATCCGAACCTTTACGAAGGGATTGAGCAAGAATGAGCGGCTGATCGTCATTATGTACTATTACGAAGAATTGACGATGAAAGAAATCGGGCTGGCACTCGGCACCTCCGAAAGCCGAGTCAGTCAAATGCACAGTGCCATTGTCGAACGGATGAAAAAGACTTGTGGGAATATGTGATAACGGGCGGCACTCTTGTTAACCTTTTTTCATTTTTTCCGTTAAAATTGGCGATACAGTCGTTGTCAAAATTGGGACTATGCACCACCGAATCCTCTTCTCTTGTCTGACATTGTTGCTCCTCATCAGCAATGCAGCACACGCCGACGATAATCCAAAGGAAAACCTCAAAAAAGATGTTCACGAATTCATCGAACACTTCGTCAAAAATAACGACGCAAATACAAAAGAATATCTCAACTCACAAGGACTCCGTAAATTCAACCTCTGGAAAAACGCCGCCGAAGAAGGAACACCCGAAGCACAACTACTCTACGGCGAATGTCTTTTCTTCGGCATAAACACCCCCGAAAACAGAACCGAAGCAGTCCAATGGTTTCGCAAAGCCGCCGAACAAGAACTCGCCGAAGCACAATGGCGACTCGGTACATGCTATTTCCTCGGTAGAGGCACCAACCAAGATACCGCCGAAGCCGCACACTGGTTTCGCAAAGCCGCCGAACAAGGATTCGTACACGGACAAGACCGAATCGCCCGACTACTCCTCGACGGAAGAGGAGTACCGCAAGACATTAACGCCGGAATACAATGGCTCACCAAAGCCGCCGAACAAGGATACGTCGAAAGTCAACATACCCTCGGAACCATCTACTATCACGGACGCGAAGTCCCCAAAGACGGAGAAAAAGCCGTTAAATGGTTAACCCTCGCCGCCGAAAATGAACGCGCCGATGTCTCGAAATATCTACTCGCCATGTGCTATCACACCGGCTTCGGCGTACCCGAAAACAAAGAAACCGCCATCGAATGGTTCCGCAAGGCTTCCGACGGAGGAAATCGAAACGCACAGAAACTACTCTTCGAACTCTCACTCGACGGCAACGTTACGCCCAGAAATGATGCAGAAGCGTACCGATGGATCGTTCCTGCGTCCGATGACGGAAATGCCGAAGCACAATATCAACGCGCCATGGCATTCCGCTCCGGCAAAGGCGTTGCCGCCAGCGTGCCGTCTGCAACACGTTGGTTTCGACAGGCTGCCGACCAAGGACATGCCGAAGCGCAATATCAACTCGGTATGATGAACTTCAACGGAACAGGAGGGATTGTCCGAGATGAGACGGAAGCGTTAAATTGGTTCCGCAAGTCCGCCGAGCAAGGAAACATCGGAGCGGAATACCAAATCGGCTTGGCATACTTTTTCGGACGAGGAATTACCAAAGATGAGGCAGAAGGAATGAAACATTTTCGCAGCACCGCCGAAAAGGGATACGCCGAAGCACAATGGCGGCTAGGCATGTGTTACAGCGAAGGTGCCGGCGTACCGCAAGACGATGAAGAGGCGGTGAAATGGTTCCGCAAGTCTGCCGAACAGGGACTTTCCGGCGGACAATTCCGACTCGGCTTGTGTTATTTCGAAGGCAAAGGAGTCCCACAAAACACCGAAGAGGCGGTCAACTGGTTTCGCAAAGCCGCCGAGCAAGGGCAATTCAATGCACAATTTCATCTCGGCAAAGCATATATCGAAGGAATCGGCATTGCCCAAGATGATGCGGCAGGAAGAGAATTGATCCAACGAGCGGCAAGATGGGAGCCCGAAGCGCAAACCTTCCTCGTCGAATTATACCGCAAAGAAGCAGAACAGATGGATCCCGAAGCGCAGTATCAACTCGGAATGTGTTACGACACCGGAAGAGGGGTTCCCCGAAGCACCGATGAAGCCGTAAAGTGGTTTCGCAGAGCCGCCTTGCAACGGCATGCGGGCGCACAATGGATGCTCGGTCAATATCTTTTTCAAGGTCGCGGAGTTGCGTCCCGAACTCCTGACGCTCTTCAAGCGTACAAAAGGGAAGCCATAGATTGGTATCTCAAAGCCGCCGAGCAGGGGCACCTTCTTGCACAGTTTCAACTCGGTGAAGAGTACCGCACCGGTACGACCGTCAGTAAAAATGCGGCGGAGTCGGTCAAGTGGTATCGTCAAGCCGCCGAGCAAGACCACCACGAAGCGATGTTCCACCTCGCTAAAGGTTACTACGAAGGAGAAGGGATTTCCCAAAGTTATACAGAAGCCGCTCAGTGGTTCCAGAAATTTTTGGATCACCCAACTGCCGCCGCTCTTTCCTCTACCGTTGCGGGACGAGAACAACGTGTACAAGCACCTATCATGCTTATTTTCTGCTCTATCAATGATCCCGACACTTCCGAAGAGAAAAAAGCGGAAGACGTAGAACAACTCCGCAAAATTGGAAACAACGAATCACGTCGGCAACTCGCTCTGTGCTATCTTGAAGGCAAGGGCGTTCCCAAAGATGAAGAGGAAGGAATACGGTTGCTCCGCTCTGCCGCTTCTAATGGGCAGCACGAATCGCAGTTACAACTCGGTTTATGTTACTACGAAGGAATCGGCGTTGAACAAGATACGGCTCAAGCGATGGACTGGCTTGTTCAGGCGTTGAAACGGGGGAACGTCGAGGCAAGAATTTGGTTTGAAAAACATGCGGAGCAAGGAAACGTCGAAATACAATATCAACTTGGTGCTTATCACCAAGACCATACTAGCGGCGTAAACTACAATGAGAGAAAAGCCGCTATAAAGAAGTGGCTGCACAAAGCCGCCGAACAAAATCATGTCGATGCGCAGTACCGGCTTGGTATGGAATACGGTAGTATTCCTGCCGACTCGGATGCGGTGGAGTGGTTTAGCAAAGCCGCCGAGCAGGGACATGCCCAAGCGCAGTTTCAACTCGCTACACGTTATTCTAATGGCAGAGGCGTATCCAGAGACGAATCGGAGGCGGTCAAGTGGTATCGCAAGTCTGCCGAGCAGGATCACATTGCGGCGCAGGTCGCTCTCGCTAAATCTTATCTTAACGGAACAGGCACCGACACTGACGAATCGGAAGCGATGCAATGGTTTCACAAAGCGGCGGAGCAGGGAAATACCGAATCGCAAAAACAACTGGTTACGGCGTATCTGGAAGGCATCGGCGTTGCCAGAGATTATGGGGAGGCAATGAAATGGTTTCAGAAAGCGGAAATCCGAACTCCTACCGTCAGGGAACTTGCCGGGATGCGCTTTCTTAAAGGAGACGGCGTGCCGCAAGATATAGAAGAGGCAATAAAACTCTTTCGCCGAGACGCTCCTTCCCAGCCTGAAGCAAACTATCAACTGGGACTGCTCTATTTGAAGGGGGAAGGCGTGCCGCAAGATACGGCGGAAGCAATAAAACTTTTTCGCCAAGCCGCCGACAGAGGAGGTGCCGATGCACAGTATCAACTTGCGTTGTTCTATCGGGACGGTAACGGTGTTGCCCGCGACGGTTCGGAGGCGGTGGAATGGTTTCGTAAAGCGGCAAAACTGGGGCATGTCGAGTCGCAGTATCAACTCGGTTTGGCATACTACAATGGGACAGGCATTGCGAAAGACCCGGCGGAGGCGGTCAAGTGGTTTCTTGTTGCTGCCAACGATGACATTACTGATGCACAGTACCATGTGGGCAAGTTGTATCTCGATGGGCAGGGCATTTCCGAAGATAGCGAAGAGGGGATAAAATGGCTTTACATCGCTGCTGAAAAGGAGCATGCCGAGGCGCAATTCATGCTCGGTATGTCTTCTCTTAGCGGTAGAGGTATGGAGCAGGATAGGGCAGAGGCGGTGCATTGGTTCCGCCGTGCTGCCGAGCAGGAACTTGCGTCGGCGCAGCACATGCTTGGTTTGTGTTATCTTGAAGGTACGGGCGTGTCAGAAGATGCGGAGGAGGGTGTGAAGTGGCTGCGTCGTGCCGGCGAGAAGGGGTATGCTCAAGCACAGTATCAACTGGCGATGTGTTATCTTAATAGTAAGGGGCTTTCGGAGGACAAGGCGGCGGCGGTAACTTGGCTTCGCAAGAGTGCGGAGCAAGGGGATGCCGATGCGCAATATCAACTTGCTTTTTGTTTTCTTGACGGCTATGCTGTTCCGCAGACGGAAGAGGAGATGATCGAGTGGCTTCGCACGGCGGCGGAGCAGGGGCATGCAGAGGCGCAGTGGCGGTTGGCGAAGTGGTATCTTGAGGGGGGGGGGGGGGGGGGGGGGA
>Ga0099364_10004812_pt1 | contig 20317 bp, 15 predicted proteins | sample TergutTh196P3_FD_73070 | JGI IMG/M metagenome (GOLD analysis project Ga0099364, IMG submission 73070) | Microcerotermes parvus P3 segment gut microbial communities from Pointe-Noire, Republic of the Congo - Th196 P3 | ecosystem: Host-associated > Arthropoda: Insects > Digestive system > Gut ... | reverse complement strand
GTGCCTTGGACTTCGATGGCGTTCTTGTCGAGGTAGGCGATCAGCTCCGCGCTGTCGAAAATCTCAAGCATAAAATACTCCTGCCCTTCGAGCCGCATATAGCGAATGCCGTCAATCTTCATGCTGTTGTGGACGTTTTTAATCGTCTCGATAAACACCTCTACAAACCGCTGCGGATTGTTCAAAAAGTCTGCCAGCCTACCGCTTTTGAACAGAACCTCGGCGACGGTTTTGTGCGGCATGAAGCACTCGTTGTCGACCATACGCAGGAAATCCGGCAGGCGGTGCGCTTCCTCGTTTGTGTCGGCGGCGCGGGCTTCGGTTTCGGTGTGCGTGATGCCGGACTGCTCCACGTTCATCCGCGCCGTGCGGGTGACCACACGAGCCTTTGCGATATGCTCCATGCGGCTGAGTTCCGCGATACACCGTGATTTGAGAGTGTCCTCATCGATGGCGACACGATACGCCGTGCGGCCTTTGAGTTTGTCCCATAATGCTAAAAACTCAGGCGAAATCAGCACTTGATTTTTCAGACGGATGGTTACTTCTTTGCCCTTGTTATGAACTGGGATTTTGCTGTTGGCTTTGCTGATGACCGTCTCGAACTTCTCCCGCGCCGCCTCAAATCGTGCAGGAATATCAAGCGTTCCGGCAGCGAGTTCGCGCTTCATTGTGTCTTTGATTACGCCGGATTTGGAGATGTAACCCTTTTTCTCGAAGTGGGTGATGATTTCCTGTGCTTCGTCGTGGCTGACGGTTTTTTCGACTTGCACAGTCTCGGTGTAGGTAATTTCTGCCACCTTTTCCGGCGTGACCTCCGCGCCGAGCGTTGCCGCCGTCATAACTTTTTCGACAACTGGAAGTAGTGCTGGCGGCAACGAGTTTCCGGTATCCAGTTGCCAGTTACCAGAAGTTGGGGTTTCGTCCGTTCTGGATTCTGGAGACTGGTATCTGGAAACTATATCGGCGATGATTTTTGCTTCTTCTTGCGTGACCGTTTTCTCTTCGACAACCGCTTCTTTATACGAAATGCCGCTGAACATCGACAGTTGCAACGTGCCAAACTTGACGCCTGTTTCCTGCTCAATTTCACGCTGGAGCGTGTCGGCGAACTCGGCGAAACTCTCGTTTGCCATAACGTGCAGAATGTTGATGTTTCTGTCCTCGATACGCTCGCCGTCTTGATTGACACACAGCCGCAAGCCGCGTCCGACTTTTTGCCGTGCGGTGAACGCCGACTTCTGCTCAATCAATGTGCAGACTTGGAAAACATTGGGGTTATCCCATCCCTCACGCAAAGCCGAGTGAGACCAGATAAACCGCAGCGGACTGGCGAACGAGAGCAGCTGTTCCTTGTCTTTCATAATCAGCGAATAGGTGTCATAATCATCGGCGGTGTCGCCGCGTGTGTTCTTGAGATTGCCTTTTTTGTCCTGTGAGAAATAGCCGTCGTGGCAGCGTGACGCTGCACCCAATTTACGCAACGATTCAAACTTCGGTAAAGCGAGAAGTTCCGTGTAACATTCCTCGAACATATCGGCGTAGATTCCTTTGCCGCCGTCGGCGGTGCGGTATTTGCCGACCTCATCTATAAAGAACAAACTTAACACTTTTATGCCCTTATCCAAAAGCCGCAGTTCTTTTTCAAAGTGGCACTCAATCGTGCGGCGGATTTGGGTGCGCTTGATGATTGTTTCGTCGATGTTACCGATTGATTTTCCAAGTGCAAGCGTCGTTGTATCCTCAAATTCGATGCACTCCAAACCCTCCGTGCAGTCGATTCCGACAACGCGGTAACCCTTGTATAGCTCCCGATCACCAGACAGGACGAACAAGTCCGCGCCGGGTTTGATAGTGATGGTTTTGCGCTCGACCTTCTTCTTTTTATCCATGCGGTCAATCTCGATTTTCGCCGTGTAGCCGTTCTCGTGGGACACCGACACGAGCCATATGTACGGACGGTTGAAATCGCTGTTCAGTTCATTACTTGACACGCAAATCTGCTTGACAAGCCCCAGTTGGTAGGCATCCACAGGGGTCAGGCGGTAGAGCAGATTGACCTTTTCACGGTGTGTCGCGCTGTACCGCAACACGCACAGCGGTTTCAAACTGGCGATGGCGTCCTTGGCTTTGGGCGTGTTGTCCACCGACTGCGGCTCGTCGATGATGACGATGGGGTTGGTGTCTTGAATCAGCCCGATGGCCGCCGCGCCGGAGAGCTTTTCGTGTTCCTGATTGAAAATATTCTCGCTCTTTTTAAACGCATCAATGTTGATTATCATTATCCCAATCTCGCCCGATGTGGCAAACAGACGAATGTCTGACAGCCGCACGGAATTATACACAAAACATCGAACCGGGATGTCGTCATAATCCCGCGCAAAATGCTCGGCGGTAATTTGGAAGGATTTGTACACGCCCTCACGAATAGCCACGGACGGCACGACAATAATAAACTTCGTGAATCCGTACTGCCGGTTGAGTTCAAAAATCGTCTTTGTGTAGACATAGGTTTTACCCGTGCCGGTTTCCATTTCTACGTTGAAATGGTTGGTTTCGCCTTCGGTCACAGGCAAACTGTGCCGCCGCTGAACCTCCTGCATATTGGCGGCAATCCGCTCATCGGTGATGGTGAGCGCGTTACAAAAACCCAACCCCTCGTCAAAACTGAGCTGGCTCTCGTTGGTTATGGTAAACGTGTCCTGCCGCCGGGGCTGCCCTTTGAAGAGGTCAACAACGGCGTGAACAGCGTCGGTTTGGAATTGCTGGTGCTTGAATTTTAATTTCAAAACGGCAACTCCTCCTCTTCTACAGCTACATCGACTTTTTGTGGTAGATATTTGACAGCCAATGCTATCAATGACAAGCATCTATTGAAAAAGTAATCATAATGCCGTGTATCTGTGATTTCGATTTGAGTGTTATTGAAGTGCCTAATGCTATAGTTATTTCCGATATTGCCCAATTCGCTCAGTTCTTTTTTGAAAACAGGTTCAATCCCATTTTGTCCGTTTGCCAAAATATTAGCAAGTTTATCATCGAAACGTTTCTTTTCTATTCCCGGAAAATGGGTCTTTAGGCTCTCCAATGCATCCCATATTTTCTCAACAGCTTTCTGTTGGTCTTGCGGTCTCGGTTGTCGAAACAAAACAATAGCTTCTTCGATTAATTCGCGTGTGCTTTTGTCCGCAGTTTCCAAGGATATTTTATTTGAATTTGCCGTAAGAACATCGTTATCTGTAACGCGTTCAATTATCTTTTCCTCAGTCAAACTATACAATAAGCCCGTCATTTTGAATATTTCATTGATGTCCTTCCGGAAATCATAAAATACTTCCGTAGTATCAGCAAACGACAAATCATCATGACAAAAATAACTGTGAAATGTCCGTCTTGAAATGTCCGCTATATTCTGAGCGAAGAACTCAATGTAATCTAATAGTGCATACTGGTCGAATTCCCCATTTTCTCTTGGCGATGTGATAGCACCACTATGTTCATTTCGGTATAAATTCGGTATTCTAAACTTTAATTCAACATCCATTTTCCTAAAGTTTAGACCGCAGCAACCGCGTCCATCCGGACATTCATCTGGATATTTCCATGCAAGGTTTTCATGATATTTCTCGCAACAATCGAGTAACAGTAAATACATATCGATAGAAATAGTTGGAGTTTTTTCAATCGGCGTTCTCATGCCATGCCTTTCAGTATATAAACTCATCTCAATCCCCCCTCACAACGCCTTTATACTTATGCCTTTGTCTTTCAACGACAACTGCACATTGCTTTTCTGCTCGGTATTATCGAAGCACGAGTCTGCGAACACGATGCATCCCGGTGCGTATTCCGCTATTTCGGTAGCACCCTCCGGTGGTTGTCTTTTTTAACTTTTATTACCAAGACCCACTGGCCGTTGAAATCGCCGTACTCGCTTTTGCGGCTTTCCACCTTCCGTTACCAATATCAAACTCGGCGGGGAGAGGTTATTGGTGTTCAGCTGCACCGCTCCGTATTGTCCCCTTCTGACCCTCAATGCAGCTATATTGAGACCATAGACATCCAACCTTTGTGTCAGGCCGACATTCCACAGGGAAAAAATAAACCATTCCAGCAATCCCCGGCACTGTCCTGCCGGGGCGGTGTTAGTCTCCTGGTACCGCCGTTTCGGATGCCATTGGGTTCAGCAGCTCACCTATAATTTGATTGGAAACCAAAAAACCCTGAGGGGTAAGCCGCCAGCGGTCACCGGAGCGTGTACAAAGCTTCCACTTGGCACACCGCTCTAATTTAACCTCCAAGGAGTCAAATGAAACATTAAATAACCGGGTATATTCGTTGGAGGATATGCCCTTTGTTGTGCGCAGACCCAGCATGACATACTCCCCGGCACGCTCAACCATCTTAATCTCGTGCATTTCCTGCATAATGCTGTTGCTGTCATTAACGCCATTGATGTACTCCTGAATGTCTTTGACATAGGCGTAACGCCGATTGCCCAGATCAGAATGGGCCGATGCACCAAATCCCATATAAGGCCCAAGATCCCAATATTTTGAATTGTGGCGGCAGGCAAATCCCTGTTGTGCAAAATTGGAGATTTCATATTGTAAAAAGCCGTTTCCCTCCAAAAGACCTATTGCGTTGAGATAACACTCAGCCTGTTCTTCATCAGAGGGGAATATGGGATTTTTCTCATACAGAGGGGTACCCTCCTCCAATTTTAATCCATACAATGAAATGTGGCGAACTCCCCAAGTGAACACGGTGTGCAGGGTTTCCTCCAGATCCGCCCATTTCTGCCCTGGTATGCCATACATAATATCCGCGCTGATGTTGTCAAACCCGGCGGCGGCGGCATTTCTCACAGCATCGGCAGAGCTTTGCGTGTCATGTGCCCTTCCCAGGGTATCCAAGAGATCGGGCTGAGTTGCCTGAATGCCGAAGGATATTCGGTTAAAGCCCGCTTTTCTGAGCTTTTTGAGTGTCCTTAATGTAACTGTATCAGGATTGGCTTCAATGGTGATTTCAGCACCCTTTGATATGTGATAGCCTTTTCTCAGGCCGGCAAGTAATTTTTTAAGCCTCACTATACCTAAAAATGCGGGCGTCCCGCCTCCAAAGTACACCGTATCGGCAGCCCTGCCAAAGGTTTTTGCGTTTTTTCCGGTAAACTGCGCCGCTTCCCCAATGTGCGCCAAAACAGCTTTGGTGTAACCCTCCATCAATGACTCGTCCGCCCCTGGGATCGAGTAAAAATCACAATACCCGCACTTACTTGGGCAAAATGGAATGTGAACATATATTCCCACATTGTTTAGGTTCTGGTTCATTTGTTAATACCCACCTTCTCTATAAGTATTTGCTTAAATGCTACCTTTGGCTGTTTTTTAACAGAATTTGAAATAAACACCGCCCGAACCGTCCAACAGAGTACCTATAGCCGCGGATAAAGCCTTGATTTCTTCATTCATCAGCATGACACACCTCCCAAGCCTTTCCAGGTCACTTTCACTCATCCAATTTCAAAACAGCCATAAACGCATCCTGGGGGACCTCGACCGAGCCTAAGTTCCGCATACGTTTTTTTCCTTCCTTTTGCTTTTCAAGGAGCTTTTTTTTGCGGGTTATATCACCGCCGTAACACTTTGCCAATACGTCCTTGCGCATTGCCTTTACCGTTTCCCTGGCTATAATTTTGCCTCCTACAGTAACCTGCACCGGAACCTCAAACATCTGCCGGGGAATATGCTCTTTAAGCTTTTCGGCAATCCGGCGGGCGCGGGCATAGGAGCTGTCTGCGTGAACAATGAAGGACAAAGCATCCACAATCTCGCCGTTGAGCAATACGTCAAGCTTTGACAGCTTACTCCCCCGGTATTCCAGCATTTCGTAATCCAGGGAGGCGTAGCCACGAGTACGGCTTTTAAGGGCATCAAAAAAGTCGTAAATAATCTCAGCCAGGGGAAGCTCGTAATGTAACTCTACCCTGCCCTGGCTACTTCCATCTATATACTGCATATCTTTAAAAATCCCACGTCGTTCCTGGCACAGCTCCATCAAATTCCCCACATATTCTTGAGGGGTAATTACCGATGCCTTGACAAAAGGCTCGCTGGCGGAGTCTATGACCGATGGATCGGGGTAATTAAGAGGATTGTCAATGTCAAATTCCTCGCCGTTTGTTTTAACAATTCGGTAAATAACACTGGGGGCGGTTGTAATTAAATCTAAATTATACTCTCTCTCTAATCGCTCCTGAATAATTTCCATATGCAAAAGCCCTAAAAACCCGCACCGGAAACCATAGCCCAGCGCCATTGAGGTTTCAGGCTCAAAGGTCAATGAGGCATCATTGAGGTAGAGTTTTTCTAATGCGTCACGCAAATCGGGGTATTTCGCCCCATCTGACGGATAAATGCCCGAAAAAACCATAGGCTGGGCTTTTTTATAGCCCGGAAGTGGCGGAGGTGCGCTAGGACCATCGTGAACAACCGTGTCACCAACCCGGGTATCCCTCACTTCTTTGATTGATGCGCTTAGGTAGCCAACCTCTCCCGCGGCAAGCTGCTTGCAGGGTTCTAAGCCAAGAGGACGCATTACCCCTGCCTCTATGACGGTATGCACTGCCCCGGTAGCCATCATTCTAACTGTGTCCCCCGGTCTTAGCGTGCCTTCCATGATTCGCACCAGCACGATAACCCCGCGGTAAGCATCATACTGACTGTCGAAAATCAATGCCCGCAGGGGGGCATTAGGGTTGCCCTTAGGCGGAGGAACATCCTTTAGGAGAACATCCAGGACACCTTCGACATTCAACCCTTTTTTTGCTGAAATACGAGGCGAATCCTGCGCCGGAAGCCCTATAACGTTCTCGATTTCACTAATAACCCTGTCAGGGTCAGCGGCGGGCAGATCAATTTTATTGATAACAGGCAGCACCTCCAGGTCATGCTCTAAGGCTAGGTAGGTGTTAGCTAAGGTCTGCGCCTCAATGCCCTGGGCGGCATCAACCACCAAAATTGCACCCTCGCAGGCGGCAAGGGAACGAGAAACCTCATAATTAAAATCCACATGACCGGGGGTGTCGATGAGATTGAGGATATACTCCTGACCGTCCGGGGCAACGTATGACAGTCTGACGGCACGCGCCTTGATTGTAATCCCGCGTTCCTTTTCCAGGTCCATATCGTCCAAAATCTGACTGGACATTGAACGCTTCTCAACAGCCTGAGTCATTTCGATTATACGGTCTGCCAGTGTTGATTTTCCGTGGTCAATGTGTGCTATAATGCAAAAATTGCGGATATGCGATTGATTTGCAGCCATACTTTTCAGCCTCCCATTCTCCGTTTTTGAATCAACCGGCTATTCCTGACCGTCATCGGGTGTTGATGCGGGCGTAGGCACGGGTGTTGGTGCAGGGGTGGGTGGTACTGGCGTGGGTTCGGGTGTAGGCGCGGGCGTGGGTGCCGCCGTTGGACGAGGGGTATTTTTTATGATACTACTTGTGGGATCCGGCGGCTTGGGTGTTGCCTTTGGTTTTTTTGTGGGCGCAGGTGCATGGGACGGCTCCACCGATGCAAGCCCGGCGGGAAATGGGTTATATGTCGGGTATTCCGAGGGTTCAGGAGAGGGGGAAGCAGAAGGGGCGGGAGAAGGGGTTGCGGTAGGCATTGGGGTGGGAGTCTCCGATAGTTCATCTCCAGCCGGGGGATTGCCGCCCAATGCAATGGCGGAAATCACCACCAACAAGAGGGAAAGAACCACTGCACCCCCGCCTATAAGCAAAACTTTCTGTGTTTTAGGGTCTAAGCGTGTAAAAAAATTGTCCTTGTGAAGTTCTTTAGGCAGGGAATTCCTCCGCATCTGCCGGCGGGCCTGTTTATCACCGTTTTTTGGGTGTTTAGAAAACATTCCAAATTTACGTTGGGCCGGCGGGTCGGGAATATGCTCAAAGGCATCCATATCAATTTCAAAGCCGGAAATTTTCTCATCATGAGGGGAATCACTGTCATCCGATAATTTCTGCGGAGGCACTTCGGCAAACTCATCCTGCCCTGGGAGGGTACTGTTATGGGTAAATTCTTCGGAAGTATTGCTCTGCCCGGAGGTTTTTTCCGCATCATAAGACAAAACCTCATATTGCCCGGTTGCCGGGTCATACCATGTTACCGATGATTCACCACCGTTATCGCCAGGCGATATTTGATAATACATTCCTATCTCTTCATCGTATTCAAACCCTTGGTCTAAAATCTCCCATATTCTATCTTCACTGACAGACCCTCCGGTATACCCACAAAGCGGGCAGGGTAATCCCTGAGACAAAGCATTTCGACATTTGGGGCATTCCAACGCCGCTCACCACCTTTTTTTCAGATAGAAAACATTCTTTATTATACAAACAATACTGCCTGGCGTCAAGGACTGGCTGTCTTGACATTTTTATCCTGGACTCCTTAGAATTCTTGCTTTTAGGTTCCTCCGGTGGTTCTAAATCCACCCCTCATAAATAACTCAAATTGTTCTTATATACTCAAATAGGGCGGCGTTTTTGCTTGATGGGCGGTAGAATACCGCCGGAACACCCAAGGGGGCATCTATGATATGACTGCCGTTTTGATACTCCTCGCCGCTCCATAGGTGTGTCCATACACCCTGCGGTAAATACAGCTTCACCTTTTTCTGACCCTTGCGGAGAACCGGGTAAACCAAAAGCTCGCTACCTAAGGCATAGGCATCCCTGACACCGGAAAAAAGCGGCTCTGTAGGGAAGTTCATAAACAGCGGACGCATGACCGGCCAGCCCTCAAAGGTATTTTCCCGGGCGCATTCGCGGATATACCCGGAAAGAGCGGCGTGGATTTTGCTCATCCGGGCAAAAAATGCGGGAGTCTCGTCATCGTCATGGAGCCGCCACCCCGAAATATCGCCATCGCACAACCGGAGCACAGGGGAAAAGGCGGCATACTCCATCCAGCGCAAATAAAGCTCCTTGCTGCGCCCTGCCCAGAAGCTTACAGAGCCGCCGCAGTCGGTCACATTCAATCCCATACCGGAGCACGAGAGTGACAGCGCGGCAGTCAGGGCAGAGGGAAGACCCTGCTTCATGTTCCATGCCGAATGATGCTCGCCTGTAGAGAGCAGCATGGTCTGCTTTCCGATCCCGCCACTCCCGAATCTAGTGAAAAATATAGCATCGGCAGTGCGCCCGGCCTCTTTTATGGTCTCACGATTAAGCTCGCCCCACAGCCCCGGCCATCGGTTGTGCAGGCGCACGGCATTTTCCCCGGAACGTACCACCGCATCCGGAGGCAGATACTCGCCCCGGTCGGCATAATAGCCGCAAAAGCCTATGCCTAAGATGTTTCTCCGTATAATGCCGCGGTACCAGGCACAGGCCTCGGGATTAGTCAGATCCAGGTGCCCCACCATGAAGCCGCCCATATCGCTGATATAGTTGCCGCCCTGGGGCTTTTGCACGAGAAATCCCCCCGCCGATGCCTCCGCAAACAGCCGTCCCTCTATCGATAGATGGGGATTAACATAGGCAATGGTGCGGATGCCCTTCTGAGCAAGCTGCTGGATAAGCTTATCCAGCTTGGGATACAAATCGGCATTCCATATCCAGTCAAAGAATGGCCGCCTACCGCCGGGAGTTTCCAAGCCCCCTGTCCAGTCGGGTATGTATACGCTGGAGATTTTGGCACCCGACATAAGTGCCTTTTCCAATGACTCGGCTAATTTCCGGCTTCCGCCAACCCCCTCTATGCAGGCTCCGTCAAATACCCATTGGGGCAAAACAGGCTGCCGCCCGGTGAGCTTTGTTATTTTTGAGACACACTCCAATGGAGACTGGGAGTTGCCCAGTGTTATCGCCCCAGGTAGCTCCCAAAAATCTACATTGAAATGCTTGGCGTGAGTCAAATCGAATAGCATACGCCCGGCACAGTCAAATATGTAGTACCCATTGTTTTCAGTAAGCAAGACAGGCAATGGGCAACCCGATATGTTCTTGGCAACCCCCTTCATGTGCATCGCGGGAGGACGAAAGCTTTTGCGGAAAACTCTCTGTTCTTCAACCCATATAGGTACTTTTGAGCCGCGTAGGTTAATTCTTTGGAATTGCGCTCCGCCGCCGTATACTGCCAGACCCGGTATAATGGAAAACCTCAGGCGGAACCGGTTAAGCCCAGTCGAGGCACGCTGGGGCGCAAGCCTCACGTGACCATCTCTCTCGCTTATATGCCATGATATGGAATAGTTTCCCCCGAAAAATCTTAAAAGTCCCCTTACCGGTTCATATTGAGCCTGGACAAGCGGAGTCAGCCGGCTCTTACGGTCATATACCGCACGCCCAGAAATTTCCCAGCGTCCCTTACCCGCCTCTACAAAAGGCGCATCGGGTGTATGCCGGAGGATAAGACGGTCGTTTACGTACAAATTAACATTATCGCCGTTTATATCGACTCTAAACAATCGTCCAAGCCCTCCTTTCTGCCTGTTCCTGAATTTATCTCAGTGTGATTGCCCAACGGAAGCATAATACCCTATCGCAGGAGGTTTGTCAATCACCGAGTGCTTCAACCTTCCGCCGTGAATGTGTGGGCATGCCGGGCTTGTTTTTTTCCACGGGGTGTGATATCATCATCTATGAAATACTTTGAGAGTGGGTTTATTTGCCCTCCCTGCTGAAAGGTTTGATTTGCTTTTGACTACTGTTGTTGGCGTTCGCTTCAAAAAAGTGAGCAAGATGTATTATTTTAACCCGGGAAAGCTGAACCTAAGGAAAGGCGCGGCTGTTATTATTGACACTCAAAACGGCTTGGAATGCGGGATTTGCATAACCGGTCGGATTGAGGTTGAGGACGAAAAAATCGTTCCGCCCCTTCGTAGAGTCATCCGCACGGCCACCCAAGAGGACTTGGATACTATGGTTGCCAAAACGGAAAAAGAAAAAAAAGCCATTAAAATTTGCAAGCTCAAGGCGGCGGCTCACAATTTGGAAATGAAAATTATTGATGCCGAATATTCCTTTGACGGCGGCAAAATTATTTTCTATTTCACAGCAGATGGCCGTGTGGATTTCCGGAACCTTGTGAAGGATTTAGCTGCGGCCTTCCATACCAGAATCGAATTGAGGCAAATCGGTGTTCGTGACGAGGCCCGGGTTTTGGGAGGTGTGGGTATTTGCGGCAAGGGTTTTTGTTGCTCTGGCTTTTTAGATGATTTTCAGCCTGTTTCAATCAAAATGGCAAAGGAGCAAAACCTCTCGCTCAATCCTACCAAAATATCAGGAACTTGCGGCAGGCTTATGTGTTGCCTGAAGTATGAGCAGTCGGCGTATGAACATTTGCGCAAAACTACGCCGAGGCAAGGCAACGTTGTCTCAACCCCGCACGGTCAGGGTGTTGTGACCGATGTTTTCCTGATTAAGGGTGACATCAAGGTCCGCCTGGACGATGCCCCCGAATCGCCGCCCAAAACAATCCCTGCCAATGAATGCAAGGTGGTCCGGTCTGGAAAATCCATGCGTGTGCCTGCTGATGATGTCCCGGAAGGAGAGGAGTCTTGATTTTTGACACACACGCCCATTATGACGATGAGAGATTTGACCCCGACCGCTTCGAGGTGCTGGCGGCTCTACCCGGTGCCGGGATTGGGCATATTGTCATGCCCTCGACCGGGCCGGATAATTTAGAAACGGTTTTGTCTTATGCAGATCAAATTGACTTTTTAAGTGCCGGGGCCGGATTTCACCCGCATAGCGCAAAAAAGGTAGCTTCCGGGGATTTGGACAAGCTGTCTGAGTTTTTGGGCAATGCACAGGAAAATAAGATTGTTGCCATTGGTGAATGCGGGCTGGATTATCACTATGGTCAAGAGGACAAGGCGGAGCAAAAGGAGCTGTTTGATGTCCAGCTGTCTTTGGCAGGGCAAATGGGACTCCCTTTGTTGGTACATGACAGGGAGGCGCATTCAGACTGCCTGGATATGCTCCGCGCCCACAAAGGGCTGAAGGGTGTATTTCACTGTTATTCGGGCAGTGCCGAAATGGTAAGGGAAATTGTAGATATGGGGTTTTATATATCATTTACCGGTCCTGTAACCTTCAAAACCGCTCACAAGCTGCGCTTAGCCGCCGCCGCTGTACCCGATGAATTTCTGATGATAGAAACAGATGCTCCCTATCTGGCACCAGAGCCTATGCGCGGCAAGCGCTGTGACAGTCGGATGTTGGTGCATATATTGCGAGTTTTAGCAGAGGTACGAGGTACTGACTATGATATGCTGGAGAAGCTGACCTGGAATAACGCCATGAAATTTTTCGGAATAAAAAATAACGGTGAATGATGCAACCACATTTCACCGCCGCACAACTGAGTCAAAGGGTGGTTTATATGTTCCAAGCCTATTACAAAACCCTGCTTGGCACTGTGATTATCGCTTCCAGCGGAGAAGCTGTTACCGCCGTTAAATTTCAGGGTACAATGCCAATTAACGGTAAACACAGCGCAGACACGCTGACCGATATGGCATCAGTGCAGCTGCAGGAGTATCTTGCCGGAGAGCGGTGTAGGTTTGATCTGCCGCTCTGTCCTGCCGGCACACCTTTTCAGAAATCCGTATGGACCGCGCTGTTATCAATCCCATACGGCGAAACCAGAAGTTATGGCCAAATAGCGCAAATGATCGGCAATCCAAAAGCAAGCCGTGCAGTTGGGATGGCTAATAACAAAAACCCCATTTGCATTATTATCCCATGCCACCGCGTTATCGGAGCAAACAGCAAGCTTACCGGATACGCCGGGGGACTAGGGATTAAGGAAGCACTGTTGGATCTGGAGAAAAATCTTGGTGCTGGCACTGAAGTATCATCTGACATTGGACAGGGGGGCTGATTGAATTGGATAAAATATTGGTAATAGTGGACTCGCCCGGGGATTTGACCAAGGAGGAAATTAGCGGTCTGCCAATATGGGTCGCATCGGTTCGCGTTATTTATGAAAATACGGAGTATTACGAGTCGGAAATTGATATTACTGAATTTTGGAGTAAACTGGAGCTGCTTGAATGCATCCCCACAACTGCAATGATATTAGCGCATGAATGGCGTGAATATTACGAAAAAGCCGCCGCCGGGGGGTATACCCATGTAATTGTATACACAATAAGCTCGACTGCCTCAGGCAACTGGAACAGTGCCGTTCTGGGGGCACAGGCATATAGGGAGGAATCCCCCGGGGCAATTCCGGTTTGCGTACAGGATTCAAGAAGCTATGCTGCCCTATATGGGCGGAACGCCTTAAGGGTAGCATTGGGGATTAAAAACGGAATGAATTTTGAGCAGTCCTGCCAATATCTTCGAGATTTAACGGTGCGTACCCAGGGGCTTTTGTGGGTTTATACCCTCAAGCATCTAAAGCGTAGCGGACGCATTTCAGGAATGGCGGCTTTTGTGGGTGAGGTACTGGGAGTACGTCCGGTGCTTAGTGTAAGGGACGGTGTGATTGCCCCTGTGGACAAGGTCAGGGGAGACAGGGCTTTATTGCCGCGTGTTGTGGAAATTGCCAGAAAAAATATAATTGACCCGCAGAACCAGGTTGTTAATTTGCTTTATTCCAGTGTGCCCCAGGAAGAGATTGACCGTGCGGTAAAAATGATAAATGAAACACTGACCCCAAAAGGGATTAATATGCACCGTATCGGTTGTGCCATATCAATCAACTGCGGCCCGGTTTCCATGGCACTGGGGTATTATGGGGAGCCGTTTGACTTGTAATTTTACATAAATATTTGATTTGAGCCGCCCCTGTATGCGGGGCGGTTTCCTTTTTTGAGTTACAGTTGGAATAACTTGACCAGCCTCATAATATACTGACAACAGAACAAGCAGTATAGAAGGAGGAAAAGTGATGGAACTCAAAAAACAGACATTCCCATATTACGAGATTGTATTGGAAGCCGGAGCTTCTCCCGAGGCGGGGGCGGACATGATTGTGCCGGATATGTTTCCCGACATAGCTCATATTCTTGATACATCCGGTCAGGCATGTATAAAAGAAAAGATACTCAGAGAGGGTCGGCTCGATGTATCAGGGTTAATAAGGGCGTGTATTGTATATTTCCCAGAAGGGGAGCAGGGGCTGTGGAAGCTGGACGTGAATATCCCCTTTAACCATGTGTTTGATGGGGAGTTCCCCATCAATAGCGAAGCGTTGTGTGAAATACGCTTAGCATCGGTACATGCAAGAACAGTCAATCCGCGCAAGGTTCAGGTTCTTTGCGGGCTTGAAATTGACACGGAGGTATATGCGCCGGCAGAGAAAAGCCTTCCCCAGCATTTAGAGGGGGATTGTCAGGTGCGTAAGAAATCCTGCACCGCCTATATGCCAATAGGTGTCAAATGCAAAAGCTTTACGGTAACGGAAAGCTTAGAGATTCCCGGAACACGTCCGCCTGTGCAGGAGATACTGCGGGCCGGACCCCGCTTAACGGTAAGCGATGTTAAGGCAGTAGGGAACAAGGCGGTATTCAAGGGCGGGATTGTTCTGCAAATGAGTTATATGTCTGATGGCGGACTGAACTACATAGAGCAGGAGTTTTCATTGTCGCAAATCATTGAGTTTGAAAGCCTGGAGGAGGGTGCCGAGGTTAATTTAAGCCTTATGCCGACCGGTGTTGAAATAGACCTTGGGCAGCAGGGGCAGATTGACGGACACGTACTGGGCATTTCCCTGCATATAGAGGCACAGGCTGTGGCTTGGGCGGAACGTCAAATGGAAGCCGTTGTGGATGCCTACAGCACCTCATGCCGCCTAAAGGCTTTGTTTTCCGAATCGGTTATGACGGAGCTTGTTGATAGGGGAGTGCGGCGGCAATCAATTCGCGAGTTGATAGAGGCAGGGGACGACATAAGGGCAGTTACCGACACCAGAGTTGTTTTGGGCAGAGTTCTAAGGAAGGAAGAAGGGCATTATGAATGCATTGCCGGAGTTGATATTGTATATCAGCGGGAAAACGGTGAATACGGTTCGTTATCCCGGCGCATACCGGTTGCTTTGAGCGGAGAGATTCCAAATGAGTCTAAAATCAAGGCGAGTTTAAACGATGAGCTCACTGCGGTACCTACTGCTGGAGGAATCGAACTGCGGTTTTTTGTTGATTTTTCCCTCTTTGCCATACGCGAGACCCGCCTGATGACGGTGAATGAGGTTGAAAAGGAAGAATGGGACACTCCGCCGAAGCACAAAAGCGTGGTCTTGCTGCGCTGTCAGGCAGGAAAAAGCTTGTGGGATATCGCAAAAATGTATCATACCACAATTGATGATCTGTGTGCGGTGAACGAGTTGGAGGATTGCGAAAATATATCAGAGGGACAGTTAATTCTGATTCCCAAAAAACGCTGAATAGGGGGGATAAGCATTGGAAAATCACAAAATATATGAGGATATAGCGAAACGTACCGAGGGTGATATTTATCTCGGAATAGTAGGTCCGGTGAGAACGGGGAAATCCACATTTATCAAACGTTTTATGGAGACTCTCGTGATGCCCAACATTGAAAATGAATTTAAGAAGGAGCGGGCAAAGGACGAATTGCCCCAATCAGGCTCAGGACGAACAATTATGACTGCTGAACCGAAATTTGTGCCGGAGGAGGCTGTGGATATTTCGCTGGAGGGCGGGGCATGCATGAGTGTACGCCTGGTTGACTGTGTGGGCTATATGGTAGATTCGGCGATAGGACAGACAGAGGACGATCGCCCAAGAATGGTCCGCACACCTTGGTTCGACTATGAAATCCCTCTGACGCAGGCCGCCGAGCTAGGCACCCGGAAGGTGATTGCCGACCACTCTACAATAGGGCTTGTCATCACCACTGACGGAACAATCACAGATATTCCAAGGGAGGACTATTGCCAGCCTGAGGAGCGTGTCATTTCAGAGCTGAAGACTATGCATAAGCCGTTTATTGTTTTAGTCAATTCGGCGTATCCAGAGTCGCCGCTCGCAAAAGCTGTATGCGAGGATATTTCGTCTAAATACGGTGTGAGCTGCTTCCCGGCTAACTGTGCGGAATTGTCTGAAAACGATATTATCGGAATTATTAAGGGCATTCTCTTTGAATTTCCAATTTCAGAGATGGGAATTGATTTGCCGTCTTGGGTGGATGCGCTACCGTACGGCCACGGAATCAAGAGCACACTGTACAAAGCCGTACAGGAAAGTGCAGAAAAGCTTTATCGGGTTAGGGATGTTGAGGCTGTGCTGGAGGCTTTGGGGAATTGTCCCGATATTTCAGCCGTACGCCGGGTATCTATCCAATTAGGCACCGGTATAGCCGAGGCGGAGGTTGAGCTTCCCCGCGAACTGTTTTACCGCACCTTAGGGGAACAGTCGGGATTCGATATAAAGGATGATGGGGATTTGATGGAGCTTTTAAGCGGTCTCGCCGGAGTTAAAAGCTCATACGACAAGGTGGCCCATGCCTTGCAGGATGTTCGTGACAGCGGCTACGGTATTGTAATGCCGGGGTCAGATGAGCTTACCTTGGAGGAACCGGAAATTGTCAAGCAGGGAGGACGGTACGGTATACGCCTGAGAGCCAGCGCACCGTCAATCCATATGATACGAGCGGATATAGAAACCGAGGTCTTGGAATACAAAATGAAGGTATGTGGAAGGATGAGAGGACATATCGCTGTAAAGTTTTGTGCCTAAAATCGCTGTTTCGTGCCTAGGGGGTTGTTGAGTCCTTTTGTTGATGTTATCCTAACACTGGGGATAATGGTTCCCAACGGCAGGGCCTAATATATGGGCTTGGTGATTTAATCTTCCTACTATCCCTCATGTCATAAAGTGAAATTTTTAGAAAACATATACAAATTAACGTATAGTGCGTTAATTTGCAACAAACAAGGAGGCAGCAAATCATGAGTATCACAGGCATAGCACAATATTTACCCGTATCCAATCAAGTGCCTAGCGGAAAGGCGCAACAGTCCGACAATCAATCTGTAACTCTTGAAATCACAGACACAGTAGAAATCAATCAGGCGAATTCAGCCAAATCCAACACATCGGAGATTTTAGATTTTGACGATCATAGTCAGCGTTTCCATTATTATGATAGATTGTTTTTTACTGAAACCGATACAGCCAATGCTACATTCCTTACCAAACAATGCCCGGGAGATTGGAAATACCATAGCGTTGATATGTTGGCAGTCCGTTATGAGGAATTGCGTGAACAAATCATTGCACAGTTCGGGAACTGCCAAGAACGATTAGAGAAAAACCTTGGATCGCTTGACCAAGCGTTTACTCGAAAATTAAACCGTTTAGCGAGCTCCGCAGCCTATCATTTGGAAAACGAGCGGTCATATGCACAATATTGGGATAAAAAAGGGATGGAACCGCAGTGGGAGGTGAACAAGCTAGCGTTAGATAAGAACTTTAACAGAGATACATTCGAAATGAATGCCCAAAATATGATGAAACAGTTTGCCCAAGCATTTGTTCAGAAAATCAAGAGCGGCATGGATTCCTTGTCGTCAATGAACGCCGTTGTGGAGCTTATGAACCGCACTACCCAAACCACATCGATCAACAATCTGTCGTTGAGCGATTTTATGATACTTAACAGCACACCGTTTGGCAATGCCGTAACCATTGCAGAAAATATAGCTGCACGGGACAATCACAGCCGCTTGTTCAACAGCAATCCCAATTTATCTGAGTTTTTGCGCAGTGCTATGAGTTGATGAATTTCCGACAAGAATCCGACAACACAAATAAACGTCCCGCTGACAGATTGCTCTTGAACTGTCAGCGGGGGTGTCTTGTCCCTAATCTGTTTTATAAAGGCAACCTCTAAAATCAGAAATTAGAGGATGTGCAAAAAAATAAACTTTTTGGGCTTGACATAAAGTACAAATATGATAAAATTTTGTCTAAGGGAGGGCGTTACTATGCGTATCGCAGTATGCGATGATGAGCAGCACCACATAGAGCATATGTGTGACTGCCTGAAACAATATTCCGAAAATCACAGAAAAGAACTGCAAATCCAGCCTTACCTTTCGTCAAAGGAGTTTCTGACGGCTGCCACTCAAGAGAAATTCGACATTATATTTCTTGATATTTCAATGCCTGAAATAGATGGCCTTGAAGCAGCCCATTACATCAGAAAAACAGACAGCGAGGTACACATCGTCTTTGCAACTAATCTTGAGGAAAAAATGCCGCAAGGCTACAATGTGATGGCAGCCGGATTCCTTGTCAAGCCTTTCAAAATGCCTGATGTCCGGCAGATTATGAACCGCCTTATTCTTTTGGAGGAACGTAAAAACACCGCCCCTTACGAAATTAAGCTCAAGGGCGGCGGCACTGTGCTTTTGAAATTGCGTGATGTGTTGTATTTTGAAAGCTTGAGGCATTACATACGAGCAAAAACCAAAACGCATGAGTATGAGTTCAGGGGTAAGCTGGCTTTGGTCTATCCTGAATTGTCAAAGTGTGGGTTTATTCAAACTCATCGGGCATATCTGGTCAATATGGCGTACATCTGGATTGCATCTGACGACAGCATCCTGCTGACCGATTCTACTACGCTGCCTGTTGGTGCGAAATTTTCAGATAAGTTTAGGGAGGAATTCCGAGAATACAAAAGAGGGGGGTAATATTGAATGGGCTCTGGGTGGATCATACTGGAGTTTTTCAATGCCATTTTCGGTATATATATGATGCTGCTCTTTTCAGAAGGGCTGTTAAAGAGCGGAAAAACAAAACACACTCTGCAAACATACGCCGTTTTTTGCATTGCTGTGGTCATATCCTTTGTGATCAATATATATTTTATTACGGATATGCTGACCATATCCGCCAAAACCTTAGTGCTTGCATTGATTATATCAAAGGTATACTGCAAGGCAAAAAATGCTGTTTCGGTTGTTTGTGCTCTCCTGTTTTTCCTTATGGTTGGAGTTTCCGAGTTATTGGCAGCTCTCTTGATTACCATTAACCCGGCTGTTGAATTTGAAGCTATGATGGAAACCACAGTACACAGATATTATGCAATTTTGCTGGTAAACTTCATTGTTTTTATTCTAACAAAGATCATGACTCGTATTCGGAAAGGGAGTCTTGGTACTTTACCTCTGAAAATGTGGCTGGCATTGATTCTGCTGCCGTTGGTTTCGGTTTTAACAACGCTTCAAATTACCTATGTCAATATTTTTGCGGAGAATGTTTATCCGTTGCTGTCCGCTTTTGTCATAGTCGGTCTTTTGTATTCAAATCTATTTATATTCGGAATTTTTGAGGGGATTTTGCGGCGAAATGCGGATCGTGAAAAGATGGGAGTTTTAGAGGCTCAGCTTGCGATCCAGAAGGAACACAATGATAAAATAGTGAAAAATCAGACTTACATACAGCAAATGCACCACGATTTCAAGCAGTATATCCAAGCATTTCTGCACTTGTGCAATACAGGGAAATATGGCGAATTATCAGAGAAACTTCTCTTACTTGCCCAAGAGCAGCAAAAACGTATACAATTTACAATTAACACCGGCAACCCTATGCTTGATGCTGTGCTGACCAACAAAAAGGAAACGGCTGAGAGCGAAGGCATACGCTGCATATGGGATTTTAACATCCCACCTGATTTGCCGGTTCCCATAATTGATTTGATTGCCTTGCTTGGGAACGGCATAGATAACGCTGCCGAGGCTTGTCAAAGAACCCCTGCTGAAACAGAAAAAGTCATCCGTTTTTCTATGAAGACAGACGAGAATGCTCTTCTTTGCGAAATAAAAAATACGCTGGGGGCAAAGCCCAAGACGGAGGACGGAAAATTGGTGACACTCAAAAAAGACACAAAACATCATGGAATTGGCTTACAGAGTATGGCCGAATGCTGCAAGCGGCTGAACGGTCAAATGAGCTATGATTTTGATGACTCTATGTTTGAAACACGAATTTTCATACCGCTGTAAAGTTTTGTGCCTAAAATCGCTGTTTCGCGCCTAAGGGGTTGCAAAAGACTTTTATCTTATGATACTATAAGTGAGAGTGGCAAAATGCCCATCTAATATTATAGAAATTGGAAGGTGATTCAAATGACTGCAACTACATGCGCAAAAACAAAAACAAATTCAAAATTCACAAAATCCCTATCATTCTTAACGATATTCTGCATTCTTTTTGGGATGCTGTCAATGGCAGCACCCGAGTCCTTTGCGACCGGGGATTTTGAAGTGGAAAAAATACTGGACAACGGTTCGGATTCAGATAAAATTGTCCTGAC
>Ga0099364_10004811_pt1 | contig 20317 bp, 18 predicted proteins | sample TergutTh196P3_FD_73070 | JGI IMG/M metagenome (GOLD analysis project Ga0099364, IMG submission 73070) | Microcerotermes parvus P3 segment gut microbial communities from Pointe-Noire, Republic of the Congo - Th196 P3 | ecosystem: Host-associated > Arthropoda: Insects > Digestive system > Gut ... | reverse complement strand
GCCTTAGATTGGGTCACTCACGGCATAAACAATGCCACATAATGTATATGAATCGTAGGTATACATATGATTCACAAACCCACTCACGATTATCGCCGCAGCTCAACAACCAGAGCACCGTTTACGCATATGATAATTTCAACCATCTTATTCAAATTGAAAACGCGCTGGGCGAGATAACAACATACACTAACGATGTCAACGGCAATGTACTCACCCAGACGGACGGATTAGGCAATGTGACGACAGTAGTATACAACCCGCGCAACCTTCCTATGTACCGCGTAGAGCCGGGAGGGTTCACTGTAGTCATCGGCGGTGGTAACGGTTCTATAATTAATTCGAGAGCAACATATTACAACTACAGGGCAGACGGAAGCATAGAAAATGTAACCGATCAAAATGGGCAAATTACGCACTATACCTACGACATCCATGGACATGTCATAAGCGTAACTACCGGAACGATGAGCATTACCTACACATACGACAACAATGGCAACGTACTGACCCACACGGACGAGCGCGGCACGACGACCTACACATACGATGCGCTCAACCGCGTTACAAGCAAAGACGAGCCGGGTATAGGTCTGACCACATATCTGTACGATATCACAGCGGGGATGCCGTCAGGCTATGTCGCCCAGACGACAACAGATCCAAAAGGCAACACGACCACAAAAATATACGACAAAGCAGGGAGGCTGCATCAGGTTATATCCGGTGGCGACACAACCACATACGAATACTATCCCAATGGCAACCGCATGACCGCGACTTACCCGAACGGAGTGGAGAGCCACTACACCTACTACAGCGACAGCAGGCTGCAGTCGCTGGCGCACATCAGAGGAAACACTTACATCAGCACTTACACCTATGGCTACGATGGAAACGGCAATATGTCAGTGATAGCAGACCAGAACGGCATGACCATGTACGAATACGATGCCCTAGGCAGACTTGCAATGGCAGAGGAACCCGACGGGAGGGTAGTTGAATATACATATGACGCTGCCGGCAACCGCTTGACCGAGACGGTGACCGAAAACAACGAAGTGTCAATCACATACTACTCCTACAACGAGCAGGGGCGATTGATGAACTCATTGGAACTGCCCGCAAGCGGAGGTGAAAAGACGACTGAATACTTCTATGACAACAACGGAAGCCAGACCTCAAAACTAATCACAGCAGTCGCCCCCGCAACCCCCGGCGATATCACATATGAAAACAGCACTTATGATGAGCTTGGCAGATTAGCCTCGGTAGAGAATGATGAATACAGCGCGGATTACGCATATAACGCCAACGGCCTACGCATATCAAAGAGCATCACGAGCGGCAATGCGACCACAGAAACCCACTTCCTTTACGAAAACGGCTGCATCACGCTGGAACTCGACAGTAACGGCAATCAGACCGCTCGAAACGTGTTTGCAATGGGAAGCATCATCAGCCGTACAACAGCACAGGGCACGCTGTACTACCTCTACGACGGCAGAGGCAACGTAGCCCACCTGACCAACTCAATGGGATATTCCGTGAAGGACTACGAATACGACGCATTCGGAAACGAGAAAAACCCCGGCACAAACGACACGAATCCGTTCCGCTACCGTGGAGAGTACTTTGACAACGAGACACGGACATACTACCTACGGGCGAGGAACTACGACCCGAGCACAGGCCGCTTCACCCAACGGGATGCATTCATAGGCTTCCACGACGACCCCTTGAGCCTCAACCGCTACACCTACGGCCACAACAACCCCATAAGATACCGCGACCCCAGCGGCTATGTGGTCACCCAAGCTGACATAAACAACGCCTACGCCAACCACTCCCCCGCCGAAGCCGCAAGGCTGATAGCCCAGATACAGCAGGCAACGGATGCATGGAACGCCGCAAGTGCAGCCAACGACAGGGCAGCCATGGACGCAGCCCACGCCATGGCAAATGCCGCAAGGTCGCAGAGCCTAGCCGCAGGGCAGTACATAACCTCATACGGCTACACCCGCAACGCCGACGGAGCGATGGCAGTTGGGGGGAACTCGCATGTGTATCTTAATACGGGAGATGGCACGAGTTTAGTAATGAATATACTAATCAAAGAGATTCAAAGCGATGGACAAATGGCAAGAAACACGAGTGATATAGGCGCTGTGGTGCTATCAAGCAATTTACTAAGCCGTGACTATGTTCCATTGAACCTTGGCGATAGAGCCGATAATGTACGGATGATACAGGGTATCCTGACAAATTTAGGTTTTTATGGTGGGTTAGGAAGAGATGCCGACAGTGTTTTTGGGACGAACACGCTTGCAGCAGTAATGAGATTTCAAATGTTTTTTATGGAGATTAGTTTTGACAGCTTATTTGACGATAAAGGTAAGTACAAGGGGCTAGATCAAAAAACGGGTATGTATCTGGGAGCAATGACACGGACATATAGTGTCGAGCCATTTAGAGGATGGTTAATTGACGTTGCTGGTTATGGTAATGTAAAGATTGATGGGCATATAGGTACAACCCCATCTGAGTATGTAAGGGTTGTCGATAATGAAGCCCACATGAGGCATCTTGTTTCTGGGTATCAGCTTAATCAAATATACAAAGAGACAGGCCACTTCCAATATGGTAAGGTAATACCCGAAATGGTTATGAGTTTAAACAAAGCACTTTACAGATTCAACATAACAACCTCTGACCTCATCCAGTATTTCATGGCAGTGGCAATGCATGAATCCAGACCGGCTCTAATACAAACTGGCACTGATCACCCGTGGAAGGGCGCGGGATATATTCAGTTGTCAAACAGAGATAATTATCAGGCATTTTCGGATTATCTCACGAACGACGGTAGAGAAGATCCAAGAATTATGAGTTCGTCCTATAACCCACAAGAGATAATAGAAGATTATTACGCATGGGAAGCATCTGGTTGGTGGTGGGACTTTAGGGATAATAGAATGAATTCTAGAATTACAGAAAGTCAAGCACAAGGGCTTGGTGATATGGAAATATTTAGAAGAATATCAAACCAAGTGCGACATGGCGACTATGATAGGGTGGAAAATCCGCAACATTGGTACGATAGATGGGATCGGTATAAAAAAGTTATTAGGGTTTTTGGTTAATAATAATTATGATAGGTTGGTCAGGAGAGAAGAAATAAGTATGAAAAAAGAGTTTATTACTTTGATAATTTTAACTTTTTTCCTTAGTGGGTGCAGTGGAGACACGACACCGTCTAAGTATATAGAAGACTATTCAAGTGATGCAAGCACAGCTACAAATCTGCGTGAAAGTGATGCTGCTATAACAGATCATGAGTTGCAATACAGAACAAAATGTGATAATGATGGGAATGATCTTCAAGATGAATATACATTGAATATTGATATAGTTGATGATTATATAGTTGAAATTATTAATATAGATAGCGTTAACTATAGAATAGAAAGTAGGCTATTTCGATTATATAGTGAATCAAGATCGCTTGACGTAGAGTTCACATATCCTATGGTAGCTGATATGGAAAACCTTGAAGTACAGGCAAAAATCAACGACTATCTTTATAACAAAGCCTATAATCTTCTGCTAAGTTACGGAGAATGCGTTACAAAGTTAAGCGCTTATGCTTCATACGAAATTGCATGGGCGGGGGAAAAGTTTCTCAGCATAAAGTATATCGGTTGGGAGTTCAGGTCCGGTGCTGCATATGACAGCGATACTTTGTACACAGCTAATATAGATATGCGTACCGGTGAGAATTTGACATTAAAAGATTTCTTTATTCTTGATGATAGATTTTTTGAGGCATTCACGTCATGTGCGATTATAGATGATACTAAATATCACATTTTCCCAGAAGCGTACGACTATATACAGCGGTCGTTTACCTATGAGCAACTAGGGGTACGTTTAAACTCTGCGGATATAAACAATACTGTTTATACAACAGACTATGCCAGCTACTTTACTGAGAAAACCCTAGGTATTTCCTTTGGAACAGTTAAAGCACTAAGCTCATACGCTGAAATAGTAATAAGTTATGAGGATTTGATGGATAACATAAGGCTAGACAATGACATATGGTTTGAAATAATGCCGTCATTGAAGCAATGTTGAGAAAACTATGAAAAGTTACAGTATATGTATGAACGGAAGCATCATCTCCAAGTTGAAACCCCTTGAAGAAAGGAGCCGACAACATGCGATACAGAGCCCCTAAGAACATACTAATAACTTTATTATTGCTATTTACAATCGCCGCTGTATGTTCATGCGGCGAGTTAGCCGTAGATATTGTCACTGCATCCGAAGGCGTGCCAACGGACACGGATGCAAATCACACAATTTCTTCCGATACTGACAAAGCAAACGATGATACCGTAACCAAACCGGAAAGCAAGGATACATCTGCAGATGCGCCAACAGATACTAAAGATGCACAATCCGGTCAGCCCAGTGAGGGTAAAGCTGCAGGAAATGAAGAACCTCAAAACCCGTCGTCAATGCCATCGAAATATTCTTTCCCGCTGTTTAACGAAACTGACTTAGTATTCCATGTGGATGATAGTTTGTTCAGCTTTTTCGAAGTAGAGATTAACTGGATGTTTTATTATATCCCCGATGAAGCGGCAATGCTTGAAATATCCTATGTTTTCGCCGCACCTTTAATTATAGATGAGTTAGCATCGGGTTTACTCTACAATTATCTTGATGACGGCGAGGTATTTACAGAGGATAACAGAAGCATAGCAAACTCTCCACTCAGCGGTTATTACGCAGCCGGAATTAACGGCGAAACTACATATGAGGTCTGGCTTTATAGCATATCAGATTTAACGTCAGAAGGTTTGGCCTTAGCCATCGTAACCAGCTACCAAAACGAAGATCAAAAAAAAGCAATCTACGATATCCTAGATTCTATGGAGATAGCGGGTACATAGCTTTATGCGCTTTACATGCATTCGCGAGGATTATGGATGACTGGCGTGCCATAAGCGAGACTACGCTGAGCAATACTATAACATATTTAGGCGTTAACCATTCGATATATCGTAATTGGAGGCATTACAATGAATGGCGCGTGATTTGGTATTCTGGATTTATTTCACAATGACGCATTTCTGTGCTTAGCAATAGGGGATTATTGGGATGGTGTGAGACAAACGTTGGTGTAAAGATAGCGACAGCCTTGAAGATTCTGTAATTCATGCAATCTACTTGTGCTTAGAAAATGCTTATATGTGATTTTTGCTTTGCTTTTTTGATGCTTAATAATTGCAAGCATAAATACCGTTAGCGAGGAAAATCATAATGAAAAAGAAAATTACAATAGCAGTAATTCTTACTTTAGCTTCATTAGCGATGACTACAGGATGTCAATCGATAGAAGACGCCACATATGAAGACGGGATTACGGTAACAGATGATTTTAATCAAGCAGGAAGTTATGAGGATAATTTTACTGCGGGTGATAAAAACTGCAATTTGTCAAAACAGGTTAATGCATTAAGGGAAAGAATAACAACAGTCCAAGAATTGCAGCATCCTGTAACTATAGAAAGAAAACTACTAAAGGAAGATGATGTGTTTGAGATATATGTGCCTTGGATTGCCGAAGAAGAATACCGGCATATCAACGAAATGATTGAATCCTATATAATAGACTATATCGATGATACTATAAACTTCGCCCTTGAATGGGATGATGAATGGGAATTCGAGAGCTGCGATTTTTGGAGCTTTGATTATAATGTGACATACAATAGAAATGGAATATTAAGCTTCCACATTGCAGAAGAGGCCTTGTACTGGGGAAGGCCGCGTTATAACTTGAGAGGAATAAACATAGACCTTCACGAAGGGCGGTTCATATCAACAACAGAGTTATTTGATGTGGATGCGAATTTTCTGGAAAGATTGTTTGCGTACCGTGAAGATGATTATATTATGGGTGAGGAAATCATTATTTCTTACTTGATGGAAACTCATGGAGAAGAGAGACTTTTGGAGACTATAAATAACGGAGTAACGCATTTTTACTTTTCGCAGGAGTATATTTATGTTAGATTTGGCTTAATACAAGCTCTTGGTTATTATATGGTGCTATGGCTTCCGTGGGAGCAGACTTCCATGCAAGAAAGTTGCTAAATCCGATACTGTGGTGAGTGTTTTACTTACGAGATACAGGCATACTAAAGAAATGGGAATGCAGGATGCTTTGTTCTTTGACATGGAGACACGGACAAGTTTAGGAGAGATGGATATTAAAATTTGAGAGTGAGTACCTTGAGTATGGCTTGTTTTATTGAAGGATGTATTTTTTTGATGGATAACATAAAGCTAGACAATGACATATGGTTTGAAATAATGCCGTCATTGAAGCAATGCTGAGAAAAGTTACGCTCTCTACGCTCTGATGGATTTGATTCCTTGTTTAGTTGCAAATAATAACCTTAGAAAGCTTATATATACCGATTTAAGAAACTATAGTGATGTCCGGGTTTACAATAACTTGAAATACCGTTAAAAAGGAAGCGTGTGAAATGAGAAAAAAAGTTATAACAGTCGTAATCATAACCTTGGCTATGTTGAATATTGCTCAGTTGATAAGCAATATAGCAGTCCACAGGATATCAACAGATGCAATACCGGATGAAGAAACCGCTTTAGCAGTCGGCAGGGCAATTTTGTCTTCGGTGTTAGGGGAAGAAGCGGTTCTGCTTAATGAGCCATTTAGTGTTGGTTACTTAGATACTCATAAACAATACTGGGCAGTAGCGGGTTTCAACAATCCTGAATATTTAGGTGTCCCACCTTCAATAACCATCAGAAAGAGCGATGGCAAGGTGCTAGGCATCTTCCCATTGCCTGTGGAGGTAGGTAATACATGAAGCATGGTGATATGAGAAAAAGGACGGCAATGCTGGCGATTGTCGCTTTGGGATTGTTAAATATAGTACAACTGTTATATCCGAATTTCGATTTCGTTAAGTATCCTGTTAATCTGATACATGATGAAGCCTCTGCTGTAGCGGTCGCCAGGGCGCTGCTTCCCGCGCATGGGGTGCTTATATCGGAGCAAGAACCGTTTAGCGTGCGCAATGACGAATTGAGAGGACACTGGGTGGTATCTGCCCATGTAGGGGAAGGTTCGGATGTTACCGGCGATACCGTCGCAGTGACAATAAGAAAGAATGACGGTAAGATTTTAAGCATAAGGCTCCACAGTGGATGACATTATGGAGGATGGATTGTATGAAGGTTTTTTATGCCATTATTATAGGAATACTCGCTATATTAATTTCTGCATGTCGTAATGTTCCATTAAATTATACTCATCTTTACGATTACACCGCCGCAATCGCTCTGGCAGAAAGCAGTTTACTTGACTATTTTATTGAAGTCAACTATGACAATCACGAAATACTCACAACAAACCGTTCGCTTAACTTCGGCCCGTTATATATGACCGAGTCGGAGTTAGATTTTACTAATTTAGTGGGTATTGTCCTTGTTCAATTTGAAGTTGATGTTATTATTGATAGTAAGGATATAAAGGAAAGAATATACTACGGAGTTGTTATGATAGATAGCAAAGGCGAACTAGAAGTCTGGGACGAAGGCACACATATAGACAATGTGGATAAAATCAACAGTTATGTACTAGACATATTTAAGTGAAAATTTAACTTTATACAATTTATGCATTTTCAAGGAGCCTTATGAAACACAAGTTTATTTTTATTATCGGCTTATCAGTTGCGAAACTCCTTTACATAATCATCTTCATTACAGCATGTAATGGCTATATTTATGAGGATGGTGCTTATATTAGTAATTCAGGCAGTCATTATGAGGTTAGCTTATTAAATGCACCAAATTCTAACAAAATATTAGATGAGGATTACAAAGAAACTGAACATATCAATGAGAATTATTGCTTGAATAAAGAAAACGAGATTAATATAAACAATATTACCGAAGAATCAAACAGAAACGCAATGATTATTCGTGATAATTACATAGTATACGATGTTACAAAAGATAATAGACCTGAATACGAGTATGAGATAATTAATGAGAGCGGGGATATTGTAAAACGCGAAAGAACATGGAGAATCAACCCCATAATCGAATACCTTGACAACGATTCGTTATTATCAATTATTATTAGCGTTGGCGCTAATACTACTCAAACTCAATACTACGATGTTAGAAACGATTTATTCTCTGAAATATATGAAACGCCGATTTTAGCAAAACATGGCAAGGTTGTGTATATGGATGCGTCAAGCGGCACGCATGTGTTAGTCGTCAGCGACATTTTCGATGCAAACATATATTACAGTGAATTTCAGCTTGATTTCCATCCCTCGGCAAATCCTGCAGATACTTTGTTAAGAGCAGAGTTTCTGGATGATAATACATTAATGGTAGTTTATATATCACTTCTTGGGGATGAACAAGAAGCAATTCTTGTTTTGCATTAGCTTCTTATGAGAATTTTCGTAAAGGACTACGAATGCGATGCGTTCGGCAACGAGAAGAACCCGGCTAGAAGCCCTGTGAAGAAAGGCGCATTGCGTGGAGAATTTATTGCGGTAAAGATACCACTGCGGCTACGGTAGTATTCGTGCTATACTAGCGAGCGAAAAGGCAAGCAAGAAACTGCAAACCTTATCGCTTGCGAGTATAATAGCAACAGTGCCGGGGCGTTGGTTAGCTCCGGCACTGTTGTTTTATTACTTTGAGTTGGTTTATGGAATCCTTAGCACTATGCTGTGGCTTGCGCCGCTTGGGGCTCTGGCGGTCAGGGTGACATTGCCCGGGCTGCCTTTGATTGATACTGCGCCGTCAGCATCCACCGTGGCAAGGGCAGGGTTGTTTACCGACCACTGTATGCCTTGTTTTAAGGTGTTTTCTGCTGTGATGATTACATCAAAATCGTATGTGGTGTTCCGCGAAACAAGCATCATTGGTGCGGCAGGGGCATCCTCATAGCTTATCCGCAGGAAAGTGATAGGCACTAAATCCCATTCCGCTTTCAGTGAAATCGGGGCAGTAATGGCTGTGTCGAAATCGTACAGTTCACCGTCGAGGAACCAGCCCGCGAATGTGTAGCCGAACATGACAGGGTCAGCGGGGGCTTCTACAGTGCTGCCCTTGCTTACTTCAACGCTCCAATATGGTGTGCTGCCGTCGTTGGGGTCGAATGTCACGGTGAAGAGCTCTACATAGGCGGGTGCGTTCGTCACGCCTGTTCCCCAGATGGCCATGCCGTCAGAGGATAGGGCTGTGAATGTCTGTACCCACTTGCCTTGGTCGGTGTCGAACTGGCGGAGGAACACGCCCTTGTAGGTGATGCCGTCTATAGCGATTGTGGCATTATTTGTCCCTGAGAGCGACCAAGAACCCGCTGCCGCGCCTGTGACATTTGTGACCGAGCCGTCGGCGTTGAGGTTAAAGGCGGTCGTTCCGAGCCTTGATGTCGTGTTGGTGTCGCGACCGTGATAGAGTATCTTATAGCTGCCGACGAGCGCGGGTACGGTGAACTCCCGGACAGTGCCGCCGTCGTTGCGGAACGGCGCTGCGACCAGCCAGCCGTCGGCGTTGATGAACATTTCCATTATACGCACTTCATGGCCGGAGCCGGAGCCGCCGGGTTGCCCGCTGTTATTATTGGGCGAACCCATGAAACGCGTGTGGTAAACCAGGAAGTATCTACCGGTGTCCGGGCAGCGGTAGGCGCTGTTGTGTCCGGGGGAGAGGTAACCAGTGCCCATCAGCGTTGTCTCGAAATCAGTGCCGATGAAGCGGTAGCCGCCTATGATCTTCACACCGCGGTCGTTATGATAGAACACAGTGCCGTCCGTGTCTATAAACCCTGCGGAACCGGCGCTTTCGACGCCGTTCCATCTCGTCAAGTCCTTATGCCTGTCGTCCTCGTACGGACCTTCGGCATTGCGGGAGCGGAATACGCGGATGTTATAACCGCCGTCTGCTTCAAGCCCTCCGAAGGAGAGGAACATATAGTAATAATCCGCCTCCGGGCTGTAGATGACATACGGGCCTTCGATGCCCTGATGGAATCCTGCTACCAGCTTGCGGCCGTACCCGTCGTTTTCGCGGTTTAGCGCAGACTGTGCGTATGGTATTGCAAGACCGGTGGTTTCGTCCATTTCGAGGATGAAAATACCGCCACTCCAGGAGCCGTAAACCATCCATAGCTTGCCGTTCTTGTCGAAGAACGGAGCCGGGTCGATGCAGTTGGGGTGGAAGCCGTTGGCGTTGTAGTCGGCTCCGCCATACATCGCTTTGCCGCCGTTTGCCGCGCCCGCCCTGACGATGGTGTCTATTGTCTCAAACGGGCCGTCGATGTTATCCGCCACGGCAACGCCGATAGCCGAACTGGGTGAGAGGACAGGGCCATTCCCGTTTAGGCTGTAGTACTGATACCACTTGCCGTTGGGCAGTTGAATGACATCGAATGCCCACATACCGATGGAACCCGATACGACGACACTTGAAATCTGCGATTCTATTGATGTAATCGAATTCGGGCCGGTTCTGGGGTATATGGTCTTATTTGAGTTGACACCGTCGCTGTAAACCTGCGACCAGCTTAGCATATTGTTGCTTCTGGCGGAGGCAAGGTGGGTGCCGACGATGTAGTATGTGCCGTCGCTGTCGCGGCGTATGGACGGGTCATGCACGGATATCCTGCTGCCGAAACCGGGGGTAGGCGGATCTGCGTAGCCCATGTTCGCGCCGGGCGTAATATACTGGCCTCTGTCGGCGGCGTAGAGTAATGCTTTTTCCATTATCTCATCCCGGTCGAGGACTTTGCCGTCGTAGATGTAGAGCTCATCGATCAAGCCTATGTACGCCTCATTCGCGAAGTTTACACCGAGGAAGAATTTCGCATCGTCGATGCTGTTAAAGAGATTGTTGTGGAAGTTGGTGACGGATGTGTTTCTAAAGCCGTTGACCCAGGTCGTCGCCGTTGTGCCGTCAACCACAAGCGCATAATGCGTCCAGCCCCTCGGGGTGCCTGTTATGGCTACGTCCCTGTTCGTCGTGCCAAGGCGGGCGCGGATGCCGGCGGATGTGCTGAGCCTTGTTGTGAAGTTCAGGTACTCGTTTGCATCGCCCGCATAGAGCATCGATGTCATGTTCGTGGCGGCCTTCGGGCTGGCCCAGAAAGAAATGGTGTATTTATCCTGCGTTATGAGGTTGTCACCGAGATAGAGTCCTCCGAAATAGTCGAATGAAGCTGCTCCGCCGACTATTCCGTCCTGAGCTATCTCGACAGTGCCTGCAAGTGCGGTGTCAACGCCGCGCAAGCCGTTGCCGACCTGCACATTCGCCGCGCCGCCGAAATTACTGTCGAATGACCAGTAATATGCTCCGTCGGCGTTTTTCGCAGGTACCGTAGGCGAGGTTGCCGGCCCGGTGGGCAGTTCAAATTCAGGCTCCAGCAGCCTTTTTACGTCCAGCGCGTTGAGAGATCTGTTATAAACATACAGCTCGTCAACTATCATCGGGAACGGCCCGTCCTGCGCGTTATGCGTCACGCCGAGGTAGAACTTCGACCCGGCATTGAAGATATTGTACGCAAAGGTGTTTGTCGCGGCCATTGCTTGCGGCATACCATCCACATAGATAGTCACAGCCCCGCCGTTGTTCGATATAACAATGTGCTGCCATTCATCAGGGGTCAAGGGGGAGACAGCGAAGTTGTAGGGGCGCTCTATGCCGCCGGGAGCCGGCCTAGTGCCTGCATAGCGGACATCCATGCCGAACCCGCCGAGGTTGTCCCTGGCTGCTGCGGCTATAATCGATATCCACCTGTTGGGGTTATCGCCTGTGTTGTTTGCTGCGTACCTGGCGCCGAAGAACATGGGCGAAAATGTAGGTGCGAGGGGGCCGGTCGGGTTTACCCAGAAGGCAACGGTGAAGTTCGTTGAATCCGGGATCAGATCCTGACCGAGGTATAGGCCGTTTTCACCGTCGAGCTTTATTGCTCCGCCTTTTACGCCTTCTACAAGCGTGGCCGTGCCGATGTTGTTGTCGCGGGTGTTCGTGGCGAACCCGTTGTGGTTGCGCCCAATCGGGATTGCGCCGTTCCATGTCTCATCGTCGAAGCTGTAGTAGATTGCTCCGTCCGCTCCGCGCGGAGGTACGGTCACGGAGAGTTCCGTCGGGGTCCTCCACCTCGCGTATATCACGGTATCCGCTGTGAATACGGTCTCTGTGGTGATTTCCGTGCCGCCGGTGGCCGCCGCTACCGTGTACCATCCGACGAATGTGCGGTCGTTGACCATGGGGATGGGCAGGGTGTCGAGTTTGCCTTCCGAGTCGGTGATCATGGTGCCGGGGTTTACGGTAGCCCCGGTGCGGTTGGGGTTGAACGTGACTGTGAACCCTGTGTCTGCGTTTGCCATTGGCAGGAATGAGAGCATCATCGTGAGCGCCAACGCGAAGAATAGGGTTCTCCTGATGTTTTTGTGCATGTTGTTTCCTCCCTGTTTTATTTCATTACTTGGATTATTACATAATGCACCAATGATTGTCAATGGGTCTGCGTATTTTCCGGATAATTTTGCATCGTTTTTCACTATTTGTGACATTAATGTGACAAATAAGCAGATAGTTGGTGACATAGTATTTAGAATATGCTATTCTTTAAATAGATTAATAAACAAAGTGTATACGGAAGTAAGTTATAGATAATGGAGTGCCTTGCCATGAAACGTTTAAAAACTTATTGCATTAATATTATGAATAAGTCATTTATAACCGTTATATTACTGTCGTTGCTCCTGCTTACCGCCTGCGACGCAGCCTTTCCGGATAACAATCTTATCGATATAACTCAGCCTGATATCCCAACGCATGACGAACCCGGATCATCACAGGATGAACCTAATCCGTCGCCGGATAATACCGGCTCCTTACCGGGAAAACGTCATCATTCCCGAAGAATTAACGTACTTTCCATACCCATCTGACATTATACTGCTGAATATTGCTGTCAGCAGTCAAAATCGTCATATCTTCTGCCATTGCTGAAGCAGTAATCAGCCTGTCAAAAGGGTCTCGGTGCAGTAACGGCAGATGCTCAAGGACACTTAGATGGGATTCATTGACTTGCAAAACAGTGATATTATTGGCGATTGCCATATACCAAAATGCTTTAATACCGCCCTCAAATTCGATTTTACCCATGCTGTGTTTAATAGTAAACTCCCATAATGATGCCACACTAATATATTTATGCACATCATTGTCCTCTATCGTTTCGGTTATTGATGCAGGTAATTCCGGAGAATCGTCAAAAAACCAGAGTAATGTGTGCGTATCGAGTAAATATCTCATTGCATATACTCCATAAAGTCCTCAAGCGGCGCATCGAAGTCATCCGCTATCCTCATCTTGCCCTTCATGCACCCTCTGCCAAACCGAGGTTCATTCATCAGAAGAGTTGGATGAGCAGTTTTTGTGGTTATGATAAAAGGAAAATCATTCATCCGCACAGTTTGACGCAGAAAAAGATTGACTGCTGTGGTCATATCCAATCCCAATGAAGAAAACACCTGCTGCGCACGGGCTTTTGTTTCACTGTCAGTCCTTATGTTTATGTTTGTTGTTGGCATATCATGCACCTCCTGTGAAGTGAATAATATCACATCATGCGCAATAATGCAACATTATTTCGGTGGTTATTATCGTTCCCGGTAACTAAGGCACAAAAGAGCTGTGAAACAATAACTTGCACATTCTGCTTTGTATTCTTGCCGCACCACCTGACGGCAATAATCCTACAGCATAATTGCACGGCTTACTGTTTCACAGCTCCTAAATGTTCTACCCGCGTACCAGTGCTGCGTATACAAAATAACTAGACCTATCTGCCGGTCTTTTTGCCGCCAGGCGGCACAGAAAATCTTTGAAAGGCGCAAGCATTCCGGCAGATTTTCTGCACCACCTGACGACAAAAACCCTCGGCATTTAAGTCCAGTTATTTCATATACGCAGCACTAGCCTTGACAAAGTTTGTGTATAACGATAATATATGCAAAGCAACTTATCGACTCGAAGTGAAAATTAAAGAATATAATTACGGTCGAAGATCGCCGTAGTTAAAGGAGAGATATGAACAACTACAAAGGTGCGATATTTGATATAGACGGTACTTTGCTCGATTCTATGCAAAGGTGGGAGAATGTGGAGGTGGAGTATCTACTCAGCCTCGGCATTACCCCGAGGGCGGGGCTGCATGAAGACCTTCGTGGGCTTGGCGGGAATGAAATACCGAGGTACTTCCAAAGGGAATACGGCATAAAAGATACAGCCGAGGAGATGGGCATCAAGGTAAACATGCTGCTCGAGCCGTTTTATAACTTTGAAGCGCCCCTGAAAGAGGGGACTGTCGCTGTTTTGGATACGCTGCGCGAAGCGGGTGTGAAAATGTGCGCCGCGACTGCGACGGACAGGCATCTTATCGAAGCGGCTCTGAAACGGTGCGGCATAATAGATTATTTCGACAGGATTTTCACTTGCAAGGAAGAAAAAACCAGCAAGCGCCGCCCGGATATCTACTTCCGCGCGGCTGAGTTCCTAGGTACCGATATAGAAGAAACGCTCGTGTTCGAGGACGCGCTGTACGCAATCAAGACCGCCCACGAGTCCGGTTTCCCGGTTGTGGCGGTCTACGACCTAGCCTCCGACAACCAGCAAGAAGAAATCAAGGCAACTTGCAGATACTACTATAAGTCGCTGGTTTCGTTTGAGTTGTTTCGTTAACCTAACCTGATTATTCTGCTGTTTTTGTTTATTTGCTGATTGTTTGTAGGCGGTGCTCTTATGTTTATATCTTTCGACTGCAATAAATACTATCCCGTCAGCATGTCTTCAAAATATGCTTTGCGGCGTATGCTTATCTTAGTTATCGGCATATCCTCTCTTATGGTTTTATCTACTGCTTGTAATAATGAAAACACAGGTACACATACAGAAGTAAATTTCTCCGCGATACAAGACATTCTCGTGCTGCAGATTGATTGGGAGCTGGATGATTATCTGGGGCACTTACTAACCGATGAAATATCTAATAAAGATGTCATAACGCTCAAAAGCATTGAATCGGGAGACTTCTCAGAGCCAAATGAGTTTCTCGCGGCTTTTCACATTGACACGCCTCATACAGGAGGGCTTGACAGGACCATCGCAACGATTGTCGATGGCGCGACTATGGAAATAAAATCACAAAAAACATTTGCCGCAGACAATGTGAATCTTCATATAATACAGGGAGATAATACGCATATATTATTCATTAGTGATGTTACATATACCGGGATGTCAACATACTTTGTCGAGTTATACGAGCTTCGCGACAATCAATGGACACAAAAGGACGTATTTAACGCCCCCTTATTGTGCTGCGACCAGCATTTCTACTCATTTTCAAATAACAACAATCTTCACGTTTTCTCCCTTTCGTACGATGGTTTTATGAATCCATCGTTCGTTTATGAGTACACATATTACTGGGATTATGATAGCTTTACACAACGCATACCATAGCCGTTCTCCGTCTTAACAATGCGTTTACGCCTATGTTGCCGTTCAGGTTGCGTTGTCTGGCTGCGGCTTTGACGTAGTCCCGCACACAAGCTTACCCCATATCTCATAATTCCACCGCAGTACTCGTGCGTAACGTAGTCAAAGCAGCAGCCAGACAATGCAATCTGATTAGGGTATGCAAAGTAACCTTGACAGTACAATTCCGTACTTATATTCCACGTCGCTAAGTTTCCAACATATCAGCAATCCGTTTTGATGCGTTGCCGTCGCCGTAGGGGTTGGAGGCTTTGCTCATGGAATCGTAGAGAGATTTGTCGGTGAGCAGGGATTTGAAATTATCGTAGACGGCAGCTTCATCAGTGCCGACGAGCTTCAGGGTTCCGGCAGCGACACCTTCAGGGCGCTCTGTGGTGTCGCGCAGCACCAAGACAGGCTTCCCCAGCGAAGGGGCTTCTTCTTGTATTCCGCCGCTGTCTGTGAGGATAAGATATGAGCGGGCGAGGAAGTTGTGGAAATCCAAAACATCAAGCGGGGGTATGAGGCGCACCCTCGGGTGATTGTCCAGCTCTGCTTTCGCCGCGTTCTCGACGACAGGGTTGAGATGCACCGGGTAGATTACCTTAACATCCGGGAACTCATCGACAACCCTGCGGATCGCCCTGAAAAACCCATGCATGATTGCGCCAAGGTTCTCGCGCCTATGCGCCGTCATCATCACAAGACGGCTGTCCGATGCCCATTCCAGCTCGGGATGGGTGTAGTCATCACGGACAGTCGTCTTCAAAGCATCTATCGCGGTATTGCCAGTGACGAATATGCTCTCCGGGCGCTTGCGTTCACGCAGTAGATTTTCTCTGGAGGTCTCAGTCGGGGCGAAGTGGTAATCGCTGACGATGCCTACAGCCTGACGGTTGAACTCCTCGGGGTATGGGGAATGGGCGTTGAATGTCCGCAGACCGGCTTCCACATGGCCGATTTTGATACCCCGCACCCCTGAGTAGAAACATGCCAGCGCAGCCGCAAACGCCGTCGTGGTATCTCCGTGAACCAGCACAACGTCAGGGCGAACCTTTGCAAGTAAATCCCTCATGCCTACCATAACCTTTATAGTAATATCGCTCAAAGTCTGGCAGTCATCCATAACCGACAGGTCATAATCAGGCACAACATCGAAAGCCTGTAAGACAGCATCGAGCATCTGACGATGCTGCCCCGTAACGCAGACAATAGTTTCAACCGACTTGCGGCCTCTAAGTTCGAGAACCAAAGGACACATCTTAACAGCCTCCGGCCGTGTCCCAAACACAAGCATAATTTTCTTCATAAGAACACCCCATTCGCAACTGTTGCTTGTCACGGGCTACTGTAGTTTGCACCGGCATTGATGATTTCCCATAAACCCGTGACCATTAACTCTCAACTCTCCTCTCTCAACTCTCAACTCCTACAACTCCCAGCTCGTTAGGTATTTTACTTGTTCTTCGTTTAGCTTATCAATGGACAGGCCGCATGATGCCAGTTTTTTCAGGGCTACGTCGAGGTCAATTTCCTTCGGAACAGGGATCACGCCGGGGGAGAGATTGCTGTGGTTTTGCGCTATGTATCTGGCAGACAGCGCTTGGATGGCGAAGCTCATGTCCATTATCTCTACAGGATGGCCGTCGCCGGAGGCTAGGTTCACCAAGCGGCCTTCAGCAAGTATGAAAATCGTTTTGCCGTTTGCAAGCGTATACCCCATGATGTTCGGCTTTGCTTCGCATCTTTTCGCGTTCTTATCCAGCCAAGCAACATCCACCTCTACATTGAAATGCCCTGCGTTGCACAATACCGCACCATCCTTAATTTTTCCGAAATGATGTTCTGTTATGACATCCTTGCATCCGGTCGCGGTTATGAACAGGTCGCCGATCCCTGCCGCAGCATCCATCGGCATGACCTCGAAACCATCCATCATAGCTTCCAAAGCCTTTACGGGATCAATTTCTGTAACAAATACCTTCGCTCCGAAGCCTTTAGCGCGCATGGCGATACCCTTGCCGCACCAGCCGTAACCGGCTACAACGACGTTTTTCCCGGCGACAATCAGATTAGTAGTACGGTTGATGCCATCCCAGACGGACTGGCCGGTGCCGTAGCGGTTGTCGAACAGATATTTGCAGTTGGCATCGTTTACAGCAATCATCGGGAACCTGAGCGATTTATCGGCGGCCATGGAATATAAGCGCTTAATGCCTGTGGTGGTTTCCTCGCAGCCGCCGTAGACACCCGGGATGAGATGCTTCAGTTTTGTGTGCATAATGTTTATCAAATCCCCGCCATCGTCTATGATAACGTTCGGGCCGCATTCGAGCGCCATTGTAAGATGCCGCTCATATTCCTCCGCAGTCGCGCCGTGCATGGCATAAACGAAAACCCCGCCGCCTGTGGCAAGCGCAGCAGCGACATCATCCTGAGTCGAGAGCGGGTTGCAGCCTGTGGCGTACATCTCCGCTCCACCCGCAGCTAAAGTGCGGCATAAGCAGGCGGTTTTAGCTTCTAAGTGTACAGAAAGCGTCACTTTAACCCCCGCGAAGGGCTTTGTCTTCTCAAAATCGGCCTTGATTGCTTGAAGAAGCGGCATATTACGCCAAGCCCATGCGATTTTCTTCTCCCCGGAGGGAGCAAGGCTTACATCGCGTACAGAAGATTCATGTTTTACCGTTTTCGCGGAAGTATGAGCAGCATTATCCGCGATCTGCAGGTCGTGTCCTACGTTTTTCGAGCTAATTTTCATGTTGCTAATCCTTTCAAAATAATTCTAAATTATCAATTCTCAATTATCAATTGCGGTCGAAGACCGCAGAGTTCCTATGCGCTTGCATATTTTCGTGACCTCGTGATAGACTTTCTCTGAATCGATGGTGGTAAACTCTCTATTTTCCATCAGTATCTTACCGCCAACTATAACAGTCTCGACCTCGCTGCCATATGTTGAGTACGCGAGTGCTGCGATTGGGTCGTTCATAGGCTGCATATTCGGGAAATCGAGGTCGAGGATTGCAAGGTCGGCTGTATTGCCGGGTGAAATGACACCGACATCAGGCCGCCCCATTGCCAAACCGCCGTTTTTGGTGGCAATATCGAAAGCCTCTCGCGCAGTTACGGCAAGAGCATCGCCGTTGACCCCTTTATGTATGAGCGAAAGGGTGGTTAAATCACGGAACATATTGAGCGAATTGTTGCTCGCCGCGCCGTCTGTTCCGAGCGCCACCCTGATACCCGCTTCAAGCATTTTCGGCACAGGGGCTACGCCGTTGGCGAGTTTCAGGTTGCTGACGGGGTTCGTCGCGACCGTTACCCCGCGCCTGGCTAATATGCCAATGTCGCTGTCGGTGATATGCACGCAATGGGCAGCGACTGTGGTATCGGTCAGAATCCCTGTCTTGTCGAAGAGCTCGACAGGGGAGCAGCCATAGCGTTCTTTTATGGTCTCGATTTCCGCAAGGCTTTCGGAGATATGGGTGTTGATCGGAATACCGCGCCTTGTCGCTTCCTCCGCGATTTCACTTTGATATCCAAAATCACAGGTATAGGGCGCATGGGGAGCGAGCATGAAGCTGAGGTTGCCTTGACCGCTCCATTTCTCGATCGCATCAACCGCTTCGCGAAGGCGTTCCTCTCCTTTTGCCGGGTCATCGGCGCCGCCCATCAAACCGCGTGACAATACGGCGCGGATGCCGGTGTCCAAGACAGCCTGACTGAGCGCATCCATGAAGTAATACATATCTATAAAAGCCGTAGTACCGGAGCGGAGCATTTCCATTATCGACAGCGTCATGCCCCAGTAACAGTCATCTGCCGTGAGTTTCTCTTCGAGAGGGAAGATTCTGCCAAACAGCCAGTCGTTAAAAAGAAGGTCATCGGCACAGTTGCGAAAGAGCGTCATTGGCGTGTGCGTATGCGCGTTTACCAGGCCGGGGATGAGCAGCTTGCCCGCGCCGTGTATTGTTTTGTCAGGCATAAACCCTTCCGGAGCATCAGCCACCGACGATATAACCCCGGACTGCACATAGACTGAGCATGTTTTTGGCCCGTCAGTCAATATGGCAAGGATGTCTTTGATGAGAATGTTCATAAAACGAGTACCTCCTAACACGGTCAAGCCGCAAATCAAACTTATTGTTTCACAGCTCCTTAGCCGTCAGTGTGCCGATATAATACCAATATACTACGCAAAATGCAAGGAATTGTTTGCGGCGGAAGTATCCCAAATCAATAATCCGCAGCCATTGTCCGGCTTGCGGATTATCGAAGCTATTTACTTTGTTGTATCATCTCCCTCGCCTACGCTTCGCCTAGAGGCGGGGGTTTTGAGTTAAGGCTTGTGTATACGGCGCTACGCCTCCTAAAATCAGCTTCTCTATTGCTTCAATCTTCCAATAACGGTTGGGGCGTATTTGCTGCCCGGAATCATTTTTGATGTAAAGGCGTACCCTTACTCCCCCAGATACATAGCCAGCTTCCTCCCGGCTTCCGTAATCATCGTGTCGAGGCTTATCTCATCGCGCAGATAGCGGTCGAAGACCTCGGAGAAGACTTCGGCGGAGATGTTAAAGTGTATCTCGGCGTTTGCGTAAAGCTCATAACGCTGCATCGCGTATTCCGACGACGAATAGGATTCGGGGTCTGCAAGCATACCGCCGTCTTTCGCCTCCAGCACATACCCTTC